>Ga0172380_10000502_pt1 | contig 76272 bp, 69 predicted proteins | sample Leawe162metaG_FD_119747 | JGI IMG/M metagenome (GOLD analysis project Ga0172380, IMG submission 119747) | Leachate microbial communities from a municipal landfill in Southern Ontario, Canada - Leachate well 162 metaG | ecosystem: Engineered > Solid waste > Landfill > Unclassified | place... | reverse complement strand
CTTTTGAAGAGAAAAATCGATATTATGATAGATAAAATATTTAAACTAAACAGGCTATTACGGGAACCAAATTCTGATATTCAAAAATGATTCTTCAGTAACCTTTTATTTTGAGACATTGCGCCTTATTCTTCGCATAATAGTGTTAATTCTATGTCATTCCAGCCCTTCGGCGAGCTCAGGATAAACTCCGGCTGGAATCCAGAGTTCTCACTACCGTTCGAACAATAATAAAATGCTGTCATTTCGACATCCCGATGCCAAGATTCGGGACGAGAAATCTTCCGCTGACTGTATTAATCTGCCGCAATCAATGGAAGATCTCTCGTCCTTCTCACCCAAACCGCAGCTCAAGATGTCGAGATGACGACTATTTAATTAGATAAATATAATTTAATAAATAAAGGAAAATATGAGTACAAAAGGAAAAATTACCCAAATCATCGGTGCAGTTATCGATGCACAGTTCACCGACAAACTACCGGAGATTTATGACTCATTGGAATGCCAGTTAAATGGTAAGAAACTTGTATTCGAGGTCCAACAGCATCTTGACGACAAGACTGTCCGCGCCGTAGCAATGGGCTCGACCGATGGTTTGCAGAGAAACACAGAAATCACTAACACCGAAGCACCCATCTCTGTCCCGGTCGGCGAAACTTCCCTCGGCCGTATGTTCAATGTAGTTGGCGAGCCGATCGATGGCAAGCCAGCGCCTGGCGCATCCCTGCCCGTCAAAGCCGGTAAGGGAGAAGCCATCCCTGCTTCCGCCAAAGGCGGAATGCGGGAAAAAGCTATTCCACGCTATCCGATCCACCGGCCAGCGCCTGCTTTTGACGAACAAAATACCAAGACCGAAGTTTTCGAGACCGGTATCAAGGTTATCGACCTGATCGCTCCGATCACAAAGGGTGGCAAAGTCGGCCTCTTCGGCGGCGCTGGTGTCGGCAAGACCGTGCTTATTCAGGAATTCATCCGCAATATTGCTTCCGAACACTCAGGTCTCTCTGTTTTCGCCGGTGTGGGTGAGCGAACTCGTGAAGGTAACGACCTTTATGGTGAAATGAAGGATTCTGGCGTTCTCGAGAAGACTGCTCTTGTCTTCGGTCAGATGAATGAGCCGCCGGGAGCTCGTATGCGTGTTGCCCTAGCCGGTCTTGCTCAGGCTGAATACTTCCGTGACGAAGGCAAAGATGTTCTTCTTTTCGTTGATAATATTTTCCGTTTCACTCAAGCCGGTTCTGAGGTTTCCACCCTGCTTGGTCGTATGCCATCAGCCGTGGGCTATCAGCCGACACTCGCTGAGGAAATGGGCAATCTCCAAGAACGTATTACTTCGACCAAAAAGGGTTCTATCACCTCCGTTCAAGCGGTTTATGTTCCTGCTGATGACCTGACCGACCCGGCTCCTGCTACTACCTTCGCCCATCTTGATTCGACGATCGTGCTTGACCGTTCTCTCTCTGAGCTCGGTATTTATCCGGCCGTTGATCCCTTATCGTCTAACTCCAATATCCTAGATCCAAATGTCGTTGGCGAAGAACATTACAATGTCGCTCGTGAAGTTCAGCGGATTTTGCAGAAATACAAAGACCTTCAGGATATCATCGCTATTCTCGGCATGGAAGAGCTCAACGACGAAGACAAATTGACCGTTTCCAGAGCCAGAAAGATTCAGAGATTCCTCTCCCAGCCATTCCACGTTGCTGAAGTCTTCTCCGGTATCCCAGGACAATATGTACCGGTCAAGGAAACAATCCGCGGTTTCAAAGAGATCATCGAGGGCAAACACGATGATAAGGCCGAGGCAGAGTTTTATATGAAGGGAGGAATTGATCAACTCAAAAAGTAGTTGATCAATTCTTATTGTTTCATTGTTAAACTGTTACATTGTTAATTAATGTATTATTCCTAATTCCCCTGTTGTCATCCTGAGGAATCGAAGGATCTCCTAAAATGTCTTACTTCATATATATCATAACAAATAAGATAAATACTGTTATATATACTGGAGTCACCAATGATTTGCAAAGAAGAATTTTTGAACATAAAAATAAATTTATTCCAGGATTTAGTGCAAAATATAATTTAAATAAGCTTGTGTATTTGCAAGAATACAGCCAGATTAAAGATGCGATTGCCGCTGAAAAGAAAATTAAAGGATGGACCAGAGCAAAGAAAGTTGCATTAATTGAAACTACAAATCTGAAATGGAAGGACTTAGCAACCGAACTTTGAGATCCTTCGATTCCTTAGGATGACAGAAAAGGAGCTCGGAGTGACAAGGAAACTGGCAAATGTTAATTGGAAATTAACTGGAAGCTGATAATTGATAAATGGAAAATTAAGGAATTATAAAATGAATAAATTTACACTAAAACTTATCGCTCCTGACGGCGTTAAATATGAAGAAGAGGCAGACGAAGTTGTCCTGCCAACAGCCGACGGACAAATCACCGTCTTACCTGGCCATATGCCAGTCATTTCGCTTTTGAAGCCGGGTGAGATTATTATCAAGAATGGCAACAAAACTCACGAACTCGCCACTGAAGGCGGCGTTGCTGAAATCAGCCAAAATCTAGTCAAAGTCTTGGCCGATACGGCTGAGGAAGCCGATTCTCTCGACGAACTCAAGATCGCCGAGGCCAAGAAGGCCGCCGAACAGCGGCTGGCCAATGCCAAGGATGAAGTTGAATTCACCGAAGCTGCTGCCGCTCTCGAGAAACAATTAGTGAAATTGAGCTTCATAACCAAACGCAAGAAGTATAGGAAATAAGCTGGTTGCTAATTATAATAGTCCTTTTTCATCATAAAAAATGATAGCCCATAGGGACCAGCCTATGGCTGGATTTTTTATGAGAAAAAGAGTTCCGCTATACCGTGCAGGGGTTTGGAGTTATTAGAGGATAAGGGGACGGCATCGGAAAGAGCCCCCTGTCCTCTAATAAAAATAATAAGGAATTGGATCCCCGAGTACCATTTTCAAGAGCACCATTGGTCTCGAGGATGACACTATTTTAATTATTGAGTCTAAATTTACTTGACTGTCACGCTCTTTGCCAGATTCCTTGGCTTGTCAGGGTCAAGATTCTTTTCGAGTGCAATATAGTAAGCCAATAACTGTCCATATAATATTGCGGAAATTCCTGAGTAAATACCGTTATCGGCGACCGGCAGATATACATCAAAGATCGAGTTATTTTCGAAGGAAATTCCGATCACCTCGGCCCCGCGCGATTTGACCTCCATCGCGTTAGATACAATCTCCTTCTCCGAACCGTCCTTGGCCACAAAGACCAGCACCGGTACATCTTTCTCAATCAGTGCAATCGGACCATGTTTTAAATCACCGCCCGCATAACCCTCCGCGTGGATATAAGAAACCTCTTTTATTTTCAGACACGCTTCCAGCGAAGTCGGATAATTGATTCCCCGTCCGATCGCATAAATATCGCTTCTTGAAGCTAATTCTTTCGCCAACTTCTTTACTTTAGCCAAATTTTTACTCTCTAAGATATTCTCGATATTTATCTTCAATGACCTCAAGATTTTCTTGCCTTCGCTTGGTTTACCATTCAAGAGTGATGACAGCATCACAAACATTGCCAGCTGGGAGACATAAGCTTTGGTCGAAAGGACACAAATCTCCGGACCGGCCTTGGTAATAATCGAAAAATCGGCGACTCGCATCAAAGTTGATCCCATCACGTTGACGAGCGCCAGAATCTTTGCTCCACCCGCCTGGGCTGATTTGACTGCATCCAAGACATCAGCCGTCTCGCCGCTTTGCGAAACTGCGATTACAAGGTCCCCTTTGCCTACAAATTGTGAGAAATATGGAAACTCTGCTGCCGAAATTGGCCGCAAGTTTATGCCGTTTACTTTCGCGAAAATATAGCTGCCGTAGACTCCGGCGTGATACGCGGTTCCACAAGCGATGACGTATATATTCTTCGCCTTTTTCATCATCAAAACGGCTTTTTCTAAATCGGCCGTAGCAGTAGCAATGGTCTTCTCAATTACAAGCGGCTGTTCATTCATTTCTTTGGCCATAAAATGAGGATATCCGCCCTTCTCAGCTTCTTCGAATGACCAGGCAATTTGAGTTGTCTTTTTTGAAACTTCTTGCCCCGTTTCAACATCAAATATTTTGTAACCTTGCGAGTCAGCAACGACCATTTCCAGATCATCAAGGAAAACCACTTTTTTGGAATATTTCAAAAACGCAGGAACGTCAGAAGCTATAAAATACTCGTCCTTGCCAATGCCGAAAACGAGTGGACTACCTTCTCTGGCTCCGATCAGAGTATTTTGCTCTCTGTCAATTACCGCAAGAGCATAACTACCTTCAAGCATTTTCAAAACCGCTCGGATAGCTTCGGTAATTGACTTACCCATATTCAATTCTAGTTCAATTGCATGAGGAATTACCTCCGTATCAGTTTCCGATTGAAATCTTATACCCTTCGCCTCGAGATCACGGCGCATCTCCTGATAATTCTCGATGATGCCGTTGTGAACGACCGCAATTCTTTTCTCCCTGCCTAAATGCGGATGAGCGTTCACCTCCGTTACTCCTCCGTGAGTAGCCCAGCGGGTATGACCAATCGCAATCTGACCTGAAAAACCCGGCAATTGTTTTTTTAAATCAAAATCACCGATCTTGCCGGTCTTTTTGAATAGATCAATTCTACTTTCATTTTTGAGCGCAATCCCCCAAGAATCATATCCCCTATATTCAAGTAATTTTAATCCCTGAAAAACAACATCAGCCCCGTTTTTGTTTCCGATATATCCGACAATTCCACACATAATCCTCCTGTTGTTTAGAACTAAATCATAGAAATACACCGATCAGAAAACAATGGAAAGGAACTATTAAAAAGAGGGATGACTTCATGTCAACCCTCAAGGGGGGTGGATCCTAGTTGATTGGAGCGCTCGTCTCGCTTGCGCAGATGCAAGGGAGTGGGCAGCATAGACCTTCACAGTGCTGTTTTCATCACCGCAAGCGATCTCCCTGAGCCTGGTAATCACGCAATGAGAATGGCATCCTCCTAATGCCCAGACTGCCACTGCGCGGACACAGTAATCAGCGTCATCGCAGAGAATCAGTAACTCTCCTTCGGCTCTGCCTTTGCCTATCACTCCTAGCAAAAAGGCAGCGGCAACCTTCACACACGACATCGGCGCATCTAGCGCATCCATGAGACCGGCTATCGTCGTCTCATCTGAAATTAAAGCCCTCCCATCAAGGAGAGCTCGATAGTACGTAGCCCCTTCCCTTTCAGCTTGGGTAATTGCTACTTCAATGACTTCTAAGACGTCTAGTGGAAAATCGGGGGGAGGGAAAATGCTATGTTCTGGCATCATGTTACCTCCTCTAGACTGAGGCATACGGTATCATTTATCCACCTCCATGTCAATCAAAAAAGCCCCAACCGGGGCAATTTTGTTAGCACTATACACTATTAGTTTTGGGTCTGATTCATAAGCTCTTGTCTTCTTGCTTGAAGTCGCTGTAGTTGCAAATCAATCCTCCGTAATTCTTCTTCTGGCGTTAATCTATCTTCAACCTGCTCCGTTTCCATAGGCCGAGTCCAGTCATTACCCCTACGGATAGCCGTTCTTTCGGCCTCATCCAATCGTGGTAATGCTGGTATTAGCTTCTCTCTTTCAGCTTCAAGCTGATCTCGATGGGCCATTAATTCTTCTTTTTGCCGGTCTAAATCATCAAAATCGATGTCTGGATAACGATCCGGGTAATCTTTTTTGTTATCAATCAGACGAATTTTACTATAAATCTCAGATAGCTCCTGGTTTATTCTTTCATACTGTTCTCTCACGTCCTCATCGCCGTTTTTCATTTCTAGCCCAGCTAACATTTCTCCGGTGGTAGACATTCCTCTCCTTAATTATATTTCTAGTATCTCTGATTTTACCTCAAATTATTTTCTATGCAAGATTGATAATATGATACTTCAGTGCTCTAAAAATATCTTCATAAATCTCTTGATCTCATTATAATCGGAAAGCCAGTTTATCTCCGGAAACCGCTTGAACCAGGTTATTTGGCGGCGAGCGTATTGGTGAATACGAAACTTTAGCTTTTGAACCATAAGGCCATATTCATAATTTAGAACCCCCAAATTACAACCTCCATTCAAATTCCAATTTTCAGCCTCCAATTGGTATTTGTAATTTAGAATTTGATTGGTTCTTGGTTCTTGGTTCTTGGAAGTTAAATACTCTGTGATTTCTCGGTATTCTAGTCCCAATCCCACCAACCATTCAGGATCGACACCTCGCTTTAGCAGACCAATAACTTCGCGGAGCATTCCCTGCTCGAATCTCTCGTCTACTCGGCGGTCAATTCGCTCATGAAGTTCTCTCCTGGGCAAATCAATAGCGATCTGTAGCACCTCAAAATCAGGCTTGATTTTTACCGGCCTTAGCCCCTCTTGTGCCAATTCTATTGCCCGGATTAACCTTCTAGAGTTTCTCTTGTCAACGGTTTCAAAGGCAACTGGATCTAAATCTTTTAAAATATTGTTTAATTGTTCAATTGTTAAACTATTTAGTTGTCCTCTCGAATATTTTTCTTTCAATAAAATAGTGTCATCCTCGGGACCGGCGGTGTTCTTGAGAGTGGTGCCCGGGGATCCAGGAAGTTGTTTTGATTGTGCTACCTGGATTCCCGCCGGAGTTTTACCCTCGACCTGATCGGGGGCGGCAATGACAGACTTTTTTTGGTTTTTGTCCGCCATCTGGCGGATTGGAATTTGATTGGTCTTCGACTCTGAGGGAAGAGCCCTCAGGCTCAGACTCGAATGAGAAATTGGAAATTGGAAATTGGAAATTTGCTGGAGAGAGAATCCTTCAACGAGAGCCTGTATATACAGTCCTGTTCCTCCAACAACAATCGGCAATTTCCCTCTAGACCAGATATCATCCATCGCCAATTTGGCAGCAGAAATCCAGTCAAATAAACTAAATTCCTCACCAGGATTTACGATATCTATAAGCCACTGATTAATGCCATCGATACAGCGCAACTTCTCTCTTAAATTTTCAACGTCCAACGCGCAACTTCCATTCAATTTACCAACTTCCAATTTGCCAATTGGTTTGTTTAAATTTGGAATTTGATTGGTTCTTGGATCTTGGCTCTTGGATGTTTCCCCACAAGGTTCTCCTTCTTTGCCGGTGCCCAAATCAAGCCCACGGTAAATCTGGCGGGAATCGGCTGAGATGATCTCGCCATCAAACTCCTTTGCCAATTTCACCCCGATCCCCGTCTTTCCGGAGGCGGTCGGCCCGGCTATGACAATAATTTTTTTTCTGACGTTTTCCATTGATCAAAAAATATATCACAAAGTCATTTATTTTTCTATTGGATTGAAAAATAAGATAATTTTTAGTATAGTTTCCTCATGCCCGGGTGGTGAAATGGTATACACGCCAGTCTTAGGAACTGGTGGCGCAAGCCGTGGAGGTTCGAGTCCTCTCCCGGGCACCAATAAAAAATACTATCGAAAGATAGTATTTTTTATTAAAGAACACTTTATAACTTTATGAACTTTCTAACTTTTACGAACTATTGTTGCATTATATAAGCATTTCTTTTACAATATAAATAATAGAAAATTATGTCCTAAAGGAGGGATATATTATGGGTGATGACAAACAGAACGTGACCGCTAGCTGGGATTTACCGGCTGATAATTTTACCCCAACAGGAATGCCAGCTGCCGGCAATACAACCGCAAATAGCTCTCCGAGCCAAACAACAACAGCAAATCCAACTTCGCTCGATAAGGATAAGATAGACGACAAAAAAGGTGGATTTGAATTAGCCAAAGAGGAATCACCCTTTGGTCACTTTTCGATAAATGATGTAAAAGAGGAGACTCCCCCTTCAACTATCATCGACCCGACGATGAAAGATCAGGACGGTCATAATATGGCTGACGATTATAGCGGTTTGGGTGCGTCTAGCGGACTGGATCTAAATGACCCGTCAGACGAGAAAGATGATGATAGCTTCGGCCAGGACGGCATCGGCACAAGTTACAAAGCCATAGATACAGGCTTGGGACTCGGCGCCAACGATACCCAGGCAGAGACCAAAAAATATAATTCTATTATTTCCGATAGCCTAAAAGATGAAGGCAACGCTAACGACCTACCTGGTATAGTAAAGACTGATACCGAAGTTGCTAAGAAGAGCAGTTTCTCCCTCGGAGACAACAAGCCATTTGCAAAATCAAGTTTTGGCGGCTCAACAAAATCAGTTTCTGAGACTAAAGATAAGTTAGCTGATGCTCTTGAAAGTATCAAAGAGGAAATCAGCGCTCTCGAAGAAAAATCTCAAAAACTTTCCAAGATAATCGAAGATTTCCAGAAATTGGAGAAAGAAGAGGATTCGCTAATTACTCAAGCAAGCTCGATTTTGGATTAGTTCTAAGTACTAAGTACTAAGTTATTCCAGAGTTCTCAAAATACCCGAGAGCATTTTTGATATTTCTACAGTCAAATCATAAAGCATTTTGAATTCCTTTTGATCGATATAAGAAAAATCCAAAGCCAAATAAATCATTGACCTTACCTCGGCGCAAGAACCTTTTGCTATATAAAGAAACTTTTTGAATTCTTTGTTGCCTTTTCTCTCAAAGCCTTCAGCAATATTATTCATGATCGAAACTGATGCTCGCTGTATCTGATCCCTGTAACCAAAATCTTTTAAGTCGCTTGAGTGGCGATAAATTTCCCTTACTAGCTCCCTGGATCTTTGCCAAGCTATTATGTTCTCAAATTTATCAAATGCCATATTTTTTCTCCCCTGCTTGCTTTTACTTGGTACTTAGTTCTTGGTATTGAATTCTTAGCACTTAGTACTTAGCACTTCGCACTTAGTACTAAATTGTAATCTTATCCTTGAACTTTTCATAGGTCTTGTCGCCGATACCTTGGACTTTTTTGATTTCTTCGATGGATTTAAATGGTCCTTTGCTGGTTCGAAAATCAATAATTCTTTGGGCTATGACAGGGCCGATGCCGGAGAGCGAATCGAGCTGTGACAGAGTGGCGGTGTTAATGTTTACCTTGACGGAGATAATATCCTCAAGTGGCTTTGTCACTGTCACGTTGGTAGCAACATTTGAATTCTTATTGGTAGAAGCTACCTCTGCAATAGGCTCTTTTGTTTCTTCGGCCTTTGGCACTATGGCCACAACTGCGTTCTTCTCGAGCTCTAATCCCACAATTTTCTTTTCCAACTCCTCAACTCTTTTTTCCAATTCCGGCTTCCAATGATTTTCACGCCAAAGCAAAAAGCCGCCGCCGATAATAATTAGAACCAATAAAATAGCGCCGATAATCAGCCGGTGTTTTTCAATGAATAGACCCCAATCAAACTCTTCCCTGTCCATGCTAATAACTAATTAGGCTAATTAATCTAATAATTTTTGCTTGATTTGCCTTATTCGCCATTGGCTTTTTAATTTTATTCTAAATGTCTGCTTGACTCAAATTGAGCTAACTTTTCCATTAGCTTTGGATATTTTTCAATGTCTGGCGCGATTGATTTGGCCGCTTCTGAGGCTTCGTGAATCAATTTTGAATCAGACAATGAGGCCATTTTGAGATCAAGCATCCCTGACTGTTCTGTGCCGAAGACGGCGCCCGGTCCTCTCATTTCCAAATCCAATTCTGCCAATTTGAAACCATCTGAGATCGCCTCAAGCCCTCTGAGGCGATTGATAGCCTTCTCGCTCTGTGTATTTGAAAAAAGAAAACAAAAAGACTGGTGTCCTCCTCTGCCAACACGGCCACGAAATTGGTGAATTTGCGCCAAACCAAACCTTTCAGCATCCTCTATCATCATCACGCTCGCATTTGGAATATCGACTCCTACCTCGACCACCGAAGTAGACACGAGAAGATTGATCTTACCGGCTGCAAAATCAGCCATAATTTCTTCCTTTTCCCGGGCCTTCATCTTACCATGCAAAATTCCAATCTTAATTTCTGGAAAAACGATTTTTAGTTTCTCAAATTCGGCTTTGACCGATTTACGCTCTTCTTCAAACAGCGTTTGGCTGTCATCGTGAGAGAAACGAAGGACCTCCGGAGATTCTTCACTGCCGTTCAGAATGACATTTTTATTCTTCTCCTCAATTAGCGGACAAATAACAAAGCACTGCCTGCCGGCTTTTATTTGAGCTCGAATAAATTCATATGCTTTTCCACGGTTATGAGGCTCGACAAACCTGGTTTTGATCTCCTTGCGGTTGGATGGTTTTTCCCGGATTATTGAGATATCGAGATCGCCAAACAGAGCCAGATGAAGAGTGCGCGGAATAGGAGTAGCCGTCATACTCAAAAAGTGAGGGTACACTTTTTGAGAATTTCCATTTTTCATTTTCCATTTTCCAATTAATTTACAATTTTCATTTTCCATTTCTTTTTCATTAGTATTGGAAATTGGCAATTGATCATTATTTGGTAATTGGTAATTGGTAATTGGTAATTTTTGCAATGCTTCCCTCTGCTTTACCCCGAACCGATGCTGTTCGTCAGTAATCACTAATCCAACATTCTCGAAGGAAACATCTTTTTGAATCAGGGCTTGAGTGCCGATGATTATGTCCGTATTAGGTATTTGGTATTTGGTATTATGCTTTTTTGGATTTTTGATTCTTATAATGTCATCCTGAACCGACGCAGTCGTCCATTCAGGATCCAATTCCTTATTACTGGATTCCGGATCAAGTCCGGAATGACAGGCTCGATCAGACGTTTTCAAACCAATCGTAATATCTTCATGATTCTCAAATAGTTTGCAGAATGTCTCATAGTGCTGACTAGCCAAGATCGAAGTCGGCACCATCAGCAGTGTTTTTTGCCCGGCCGCCTTGGCGATGAACGCCGCAATAGCCGCAACAACTGTCTTTCCGCTCCCGACATCACCATTCAGAAGGCGGCTCATCGGCGCATCCTTCTCTAAATCTTTCAGTATCTGCCAGAGTGCCTTCTTCTGATCAACTGTCAACTCAAACGGTAATTTAGATATAAGATCTTTAACTTCTTCAATATCAATCTTTATGCTTTTCGCTTTCAGCTTTGAGCTTTCAACTTTCGCCACATTGGCCCGAAGCGAGATCATAAATAGTTCATCAAAGGCCAGACGTCGGCGTGCCGTCTCCAATTGCTCTGTGCTTTTCGGCTCGTGAAGCGCAAGAATGGCTTCCCGAAGAGGCATTAGACTCAGTCCGATGGTCGGATAGTCGGATGGTCCATCAGTCTTATTGTCAACACAACTTTTGAGTAAAATAGTGTCATCCTCGGGCTCCCCTCGACCTTGAGCCGCTCGGGGTCGAACGGTGACCCGGGGATCCAATTCCTTTTTTTGGGATCCTGAAACGAGTTCAGGATGACACGTAAATTCTCCTGGCAACCATTCTTCCACCTCCGCAACAGCTGTTTTGGCCTTTGCAAATAATTTGGAGATAAAAAAACTGGACAGTCCGGCTGTCTCGCCATAAACAGGAATAATCCTGGGCCTGTTTGATCTTGTCGGCGATTCCATCACATAAGTTTGCTGAAATGAGTCAAAACTGACCTTGCCGGAAAGAATTAGCTCGCTACCAGGCTGCAGCATTTTCGCTAAAAACGGCTGATTGAACCAGACTATCTTTATCGAGCCAGACTCATCGGTAACTACCCCCTCAGTGACCGTAAAACCGCGTCTGCGTGTCTTTTTGTTAGCTATGCCTAGCAAATCCCCTTTTATGGTAAAAGCGTCTCCTTTTGTCAATTGAGAATTAGAATTTGAAAATTGATTGGAATTTAGAAATTTGGAATTAGAAATTACATCCGCCAATTTTCCTATTGGCGTGATGTGCATGTAGTCCTCGTATCTGCGTGGGAAATAAAAAATAAGGTCACGAACCGTCAAAAGGCCAAGCTTCGCTAATTTCGCCGCCGTTTTTTCACCCACGCCGCTAAAATCAGCAATAGATTTGTCGAGTAAATTTCGATTCATTAGCTCTAGTATAATGTTTAAGACCAAAATGATAAATCATGAGTTTTTGCCAATTATTGTTCGACTCCGTGTGCTTGCGGGTGGAGGACTAACAGTATTTGCACTTCTCCAACCTCGGAGACCGAGGAGTCGAAGAATAGGCTTCTAACTAATGATTCCTCCGCCAACAACACGATCACTGTCATAAAAGACCGCACTCTGGCCGGGAGTAATGGCACGCTGGGGCGAGCTTAGTCGTATTAGGTATTTTGTATTATGTATTATGGGTTCAATAATACACGAGACAGCCTCAGCCTGATAGCGGATTTTAACTGTCATTTTCTCAGTACTTAGAACTTCGAACTTAGTACTAAAACATGCCTTTTCAATCGTAAATTCATCTCTAAATAGCTCTTTATTATTCCCAACGATAAGTTCATTCTTCTCAACGTCAAAGCCGGTGACATAAAGTGGCTTTTTGCTTTCGGCTTTTTGCTTTCGGCTCTGGTCAATTCCTCGCCTCTGTCCGATCGTATAATTAATCAATCCTTCGTGCTTACCGATAATATTGCCCTCTTTGCCGACGATGTTTCCAGGTTTAAATGCCTTCTCGCCGAGATGACGGTGCAGAAAACCGCGGTAATCTTCATCTTGGATAAAACAAACTTCCTGGCTTTCTACTTTTTCAAATACCGGTAAATCGTATTTCTTTGCTAGCGCTCGCACCTCCACCTTTGTCATTTCGCCGACAGGAAAAAGTATTTTTGAAAGCTGACGTTGATCAAGCTGGTAGAGAAAATAGGATTGATCCTTGGCGGGAGCTACGCCTTTCAAAAGCCACAAGGGCGTATCCGTATTATGTATTTTGTATTCTGTATTATGCTTAATACTTAATACTGATCCCTTAATACTGCTCGAATTGCCCCTTGCAATTCGAGCGTAGTGTCCCGTGGCTACAAAATCACAGCCCAATTTCTCCGCAAAATCGAGAAACCAGCCAAATTTAATTTTCTTATTGCAAACGACACACGGATTTGGCGTCCTCAAATTTTTGTATTCATCAACAAAATAGTCGGTCACTTCTTTCTTGAACGGCTCTCGGGCGTCGACAGTATAGAGCGGTATACCGATTTTATCAGCGACTGCCCGTGCGTCTATCAGCGCCTGATCATTGCAGCAGGCATTTTCCCGAGATCCATTGCAAGTCGAGTCAAACCAGAATTTCAAAAATACGCCGATTACATCATAACCAGCCTCTTTCAAAAGCATCGCCGACACAGACGAGTCCACTCCACCCGACATACCAACCGCGACTTTAATTGTAGAATTTTTGGATTTCATAATTAAGATGCGTTGTTTCTTTATTCTTCGACTCGTGTTCTTGTCTCGTCTTTATTGTTCGACTCCGTGTGCTTGCGGGTGGAGAACTAACAGTATTTGTACTTCTCCAACCTCGAAGACCGAGGAGTCGAAGAATAAATATGACCTTATCCTTTACACAATCACCATTCTTTTCCCCATTCACCGGAGATCAGCTTCCTTTTCTTTTCCTGACTCCAGCCTTTTAACTGCTTCTCCCTATTACGAGCCATTTCCAAATCATTAAATTCCTCATAATAAGCAAGCTTAGAAACTCCGTGTTTCCCTGTATATTTCGAACCTAATCCAGAAACATGCTGATCCAGCCGATTAGCTACATTCCAAGTCATCCCAGTATAATAGGTCTTATCAAGACATTCGATAATATATACATACCAATGCCAATTGGCCATTTGTTCTCCACAAGGTCGAACAATAATCATTCAATATATTCCATGAGGATTGCTTGTCTTATCCCATAAGCCTTTTTTTGTTTGCGCTCTCTGTTCTTCAAGCGGTGTATAACCACTTTATTCTTCGAGCGGTGTTCTTGGAGTCGAGAAGACAAGTCCTACTTTATTAAATTTTTAAACAACATTGCCACCGTGACCGGACCAATACCGCCTGGAACTGGCGTATAATATGATGATTTCTTGTAAGCTTCGGGTTCGATATCACCAACAAGCTGGCCGTTAAATTCCGCTGTTCCGGCGTCCACTAACACAACTCCCTCTTTGACCATCTCTTCCTTGATAATATTGGGCTGGCCGGTGGCAGAGACAATTATATCAGCACCTCCAATGTCATCCTGAGCATCAGCGAAGGATCTCTCATTCTCTTTGAGATTGTTCACTTCGTTCAGAACGACAATTGGCTCAACACCAATCTCTTCCAGCGCCCTAGCTAACGGCGCTCCTACCAGAAAACCATGACCAACGAGGACAATTTTTTTATTTTGCAATTTTTCTATTTTGAAGTTTGGAGTTTGATTGGTTGTTGCTGTTTCTTGGAATGTGGAACTTAATTCGAGTGCTTTCATAATTGCCAAAACGACCGGCGGCTTGAAATTGGAATCGAGTCCAAGACAATATCTAAGGCCATCGATATCCTTTGCTGGAGATATTTTTCCAATCAATTTGTTGCGGTCAAATTTCTCTGATATGGGGATTTGAATCATAATGCCATCGACTTCTTCATCCTTATTTAAGAAATCAATACACTCAAATATTCCTTCTTCACTGTCATCGTCATCAAATCGGTACAAACTGAATGTAACGCCAATTTTCTCGGCCTGTTTCTTCTTCAGCTCTACATAGCTTTCGCAAACCGGATTTTCGCCAATCAAAAAAACAGCCAAGTGAGGAGCTCTGTCTCTTAGTTTGATCTCTTTAGATAATTCGCCCAAAATCTCATCTCTGATTTTTCTACCGTCAAATAAATTTTCCATTTAAACTCCAAATATCAAGCACCAAACTTCAAATAAATCTCAAATTCTAAATACCAAACAACTGGAATTTGAATTTTGTAAATTATTTGTTATTTGATTTTTGTTTTTTTGTTATTCTCAAAGTTAGTTATTGCCTTCTGTATTCCCTCTGCCGACAGGATCGAACAATGATATTTTTGCTGAGGCAAAATTCCCAATGCTTCATTTATATCATCTCTGGAAATTAATTTCGCCTCCTCTAGACTTTTACCCTTGGCCAGCTCTGTCATCATCGAGGAAGAAGCGATCGCCGCCGCGCAACCGAGCGTCTTGAATTTAATATCCTCAATAAATTCTTCTTGTAAGTTTCCTATCTCTTTTTGACCAGCCTCGGAGAGGCTACCGCCATTTTGACTTTTGACTTTTGACTTTTGACTTAAAATTGGCCGACGACCAATTTTAATATAAACGTACATCACATCGCCGCATTTCATATTACCGACTTCGCCGATCCCGTCGGCATTTTCAATCTCCCCGATATTGCGAGGATTCATAAAATGATCCATCACTTCTTTTGTATATCCATTCATAATTTTTATTTGTTATTTAATTTTTATTCAATTTTAAAACTCTAATTTTTAACATTTGAGAATTGACATTAGGATTTGATTAGAAATTAGAAATTAATAATTAGAAATTTAGTTAAACGGCGACATCAATCGCAGTTTATCGATGATTCCCGGTAACACTTCCAGCACTTTGTCAATTTCTTCCTCTGTTGTCTCACGGCTGAGCGAAAAACGGATCGAGCCGTGGGCCTTTTCCGGCGGAATGCCCATCGCTGACAAAACGTGACTGGGGTCCAGAGATCTCGAGGTGCAAGCCGAGCCAGAGCTAACTGCAATACCCATGAAATCTAGGTTCAAGACGATTGCCTCGCCTTCAGCATTGAAGAAACTAATATTTACAATATTAGGGCTTCGTCTGATTTCACTGCCATTTAAATAAGCATCAGGAATTTGCTCAACAATGCCTTGAATCAGTTTGTCCCGCAAATTTGATAGCCGCAAACATTCATTTGAAATAATCAATTCTGGCAACGCCCCGTTCTCCTTATATTCTCCCCCTTTTCGAGGGGGATTTAGAGGGGGTGTATTAATAGAATTATCTCGTTCTTTCAAAATCAGATCAACTGCTTTAGCGAGGCCTGCAATGGCCGGCGTATTTTCCGTCCCGGCTCGCAGTCGAAATTCATGATCGCCACCGGTAATTTGCGCTTTGACTGGAGTCCCTTTCTTGACATATAGAACACCGATTCCTCTAGGTCCATGAAATTTATGAGCAGTCAGAGAAAGTAAATCTACCTTCAAATATTCAGGTGAAATCTCGAAGAATTCCGCCGCCTGCACCGCATCGGTATGGAAATAGATCCTTTTACTCCGCCCCTTTTCAAGGGGAGGTTGGGTGGGGTTTATTGTTAACCTCTTGTTGTTCTCAACTTCCAGCATCAATCCAATCTCGCGAATAGGGGTTACAACACCAGTTTCGTTATTAACATAAATGATGGAAACCAATATTGTGTTGTCTCGAATCGCAGCTTTCACCATTTCTGGGGTAATCAATCCTTCGCCATCTGGTTTGATATAAGTAGCCTCGATCTTCCCCTCTTTTTCAAGTTCCTGCACTGTATGTAGCACCGCATGATGTTCGACTGCGGAAGTGATTACATGCGGCTTTAAAATAGTGTCATTCCGGACTGTAGCTTGAGATCCGGAATCCAATTCCTTATTTGTCTGGATTCCAGCCGGAGTTTTACCCTCGACCTGATCGGGGGCTGGAATGACAGAACTAATGATGCCTCGTATCGCCAGGTTGTCGCTCTCACTTCCGCCTGATGTAAAAATAACCTCTTCCTGCTCGCAGCCAATGAAAAAGCTAACGAGCCTTCTCGCATCGTCAACCACTCTCCGAGCCTCCTGGCCAAAAGTGTGGATTGAGGAGGGATTGCCCCAATATTTTTCTTGGGCCTTCGCCATAAACTCAATTACTTCCGGCGCCGGCTTAGTTGTCGCTGCATTGTCTAAATAAATCCTATTCATAAGTCAAAACTAAAAAATAATAACGAAGAACCACAAGTAATAATTAAAAACTATTTTCCCCTCATTGTTAATAAGCTTTTTGCTAAAATCTTGGCTAATTCCTCTGCTTCTACTAAAAATAGACTCGTATCAGCAATGGAACTTTCTTCAATAAGCATCAGCCAATATTTTGTCTCGTTCGCTGATTTGAGTGAAATGTTATAAAAGTTAGCGAAATCTTTTTTACTTGGAGCTGCCTGTGCTTCGATTATGTTCGCCCCAATACTTGTTGCACAACGCAAAAGCTGTTTACAAAGGACTTGATCAATATAATTATTTGGAAGAGATTTCAAGAATTCAATAATATCTAAAGAAAAATTAAATGAGCGTTTTCTCAAATCGTAAACTTTTTCGTTTTCCATTGTAGTTTTTCCTTTTTCGTTTTACCTTTTGAGTTTTTCTGCAATTTTCCGCAAATCATTCATACACTCTTTGCACTCGCTACCGGAAATCAGTTTTTCAAATTGCTCTTTGGAAACAAGATAAGCCACCGCCTTGGAATAGCGGCTGACTTCATAAACTTCTCCTGTCTCAACTTCCTTGATAACCTTTGAAAGTCCATCTTGCAATTTGTTGGTAGTAATCTTTTTCATCATTTCCTTTACTTCCCCTCCTTTTCAAGGAGGGGCTAGGGGTGGTTTATTAATCTGCAAACCCATTCGCCATCGTTAGTACTGATATTAACAAAAAAAGTCTTACATTACAAGTACTGTAAGATAATAAAAAAAGCCCCGCTCCAGAATGACTCCTGGAGTAGGGCCTCGGTTGGTCCAGACGCGTTAGACAATCTGCGCGTCAGACTCGGCGACCATCAGGCTGCCGGTCTTTTGATAAATGTCATCGATCTTAAACTCGATCGCCGCCAGTGTAGTCCGCTCCGGTTGAACGCTCAAAAGCGCTGCGTTGATGATCTGCTGAATCCGCTCCCGCAATCCATTGTCTGCCTGGGTTTCATACCCCTCGGCTAGCTTGCGATAACGATCGATCTGCTGAGATAGATCAGCCATCTCCCGACGGAAGCGAAGATCAGCATTGGCCTCAGCTTCGACGAATTTATCATCGTATTCCTTCGCTGTTACCTGTGCTTGTATGAATGCCTCATCGAGAGCCTTGAACTTTCGCGCTTCGTCGCTGTATTCGATCGCATTCTTCGTTATCTCATCCATGAGAAGATAACGTTGTGCATTGACAAGAGCGGTAACCCCAGCCAGCTTCACGAATGCCATTAGAGAGGTGATGAACATCACCGCGAGCCCGGCCCAGATAGGGTTCAGAAACACCGCTCCGTTATCACCACTATAAGCGGCGTTTTGCTCTGTAACAGCCCGCCACCAGCCATAAAAGTCAGCCAGGCAAAGAATAGCGAAGATCGCGATAATTCCATAGAGCGCGAGTCTGGCATTCTTTTCCCTCGTCTCCTTTGCCAGCATGGTTTCATTTGTTACTGGCAGATATGGATAGCAATCGATACTATCAAGCTGACGAACTATCGACAAGCGCGGGAAAACCATTCTTCCCACCGTATACACGGCCAGCGTGGCAACGGCCAGCATTATCCAGAAGATGAGGGAAAAATGCCACCCATCACTGTCAAAACTGATCCCGCCGATTGCAGCACCGATCGACGAACCAAAGGCCAGTCCGCCAACCAGCATCGCCAGATCGTGGATACCGAACGATTTTTCGACGATCGTTCTTGATGTTGTCGGCGTGGGCGGTACCGGCGTTGCCGGCTGTTCCGGCACTTGCGGACGATTGTCAGGGTCAATTCTCCTGGCCTGACAGGCTTCCCGCAGGAAGGCTTTCCGAGCCAGTGACTCCCAACCGTCAAATCGATCGCTTAGGCCACAGACCCCAAGTCCGTTGAGTTGCTGGTTTATTTTCTCCCAGCCCTCGATCACGCAAGCTTTGAGTGTATCCAGCTCATTTTGTTCCTGTATGAGTGGCTGGAGCTCGGTGTCTGCGCTTGTCCGTGCATCGTCAATCGCGGTAACGAGCCTTGCATAGGCAGTGCCATAATCGCCGAACAGGCCATTTAGCCGTCCGACTTTGCCTAGCAGATCCTGCCATTGACTCTCGAATGCGATCAATTCATCGCGATGGGTGGTGGCCATTAATCGGCCTTCGTTTTCCCACCCGAGGATTGAGGCGACATCAGCGGTTTTTTCGGGCTCCCGCTGACGATATGCATTCAATTCAGCCTCATGACCCTCTTCAATCGAACGTCTAAGCTCGGCAATCCGATTTTCAACGTCAGACTGATTTATGATGGTCCAGGTTCTCTTAACGCCCGGCACCAGTGTAGTCAGAATATTCAACATGCTACTCTCCTTCCAGGGTCTTTGTCGCGTTGTCCACTGCAGTTCGGAAATCTTCCGCGTTCGCTACCGTGGAACAACTAATGGGTGATAGAGCCTCAATCAAGTTTTCCCGCCACCGGCGTTTCATATCCGCCGCGACTGGCGCTACAACCAGCGCTTTCAGATTACCAGTGTCGTCTTTAGCGAGTTCCTTGGCTGCATCACTGATAGCCTTGAAGGGCTCATCCGGATGGCCGTCTGTAAGAACTAACACATAGACGTCCTGGCTAGAACGCTGCTTGCATTCCTTCTGAAGTCTTACCAACAAGTTGGAGAAAAGCGTCTTCGACACCTCTCCGGCAGGATACGGATCCTTATCGATCTCATCATTTATCGATTTCCGGATCTGCTCCCACTTGTCAACCTTCTTGTCGAAGAGTATCACATCTTCGCATACGAAGGCTCTTGCTTCAACGATGACTCCGTCACGCCGTTGCAAGATCGGCTTCAAAAATCCCTGAGCTATGCTCTTGTAATCATTGCGGATCGCATCCAAGCCACCGGGGTAGCTCATGATCGATTCGCTTCTGTCGACGTAGACCAGGAGAGTAATGTCCCTGGCCTCGGTCGTCGCCGCCTGATTGCTGCGGGTATTCTTGTTGCATCCACTGCCGATAAGACAGATGAAGACAAAGCAAAGAATAACCGACAACGCCAGGAAGGCTCGACCATAGACTAGTTTTTGCATTAGTTTTGTCAATACAAAAAGGAGCCTTATTGCTTTTTTGGGACTAGAAGGTGTTATAATAGAAAAGCAAATAATTGCTCTAGGAGGAATATGAAAAAAGGATTTGCCCTGAGGGTATCGAAGGGTTTTACACTGATTGAGATATTAATCGTTATCACCGTCATCGGCATCTTGGCTTCAATTTCGATCGTGGGCTATGATAGAGTGAGCACAGCCGCCAGAGATAGCAGGAGAAAGGCCGATTTGGAGAGCATCTCTATCGCCCTGACTATGTATCATCAAAACGAAAAGAGTTGGATTCTTACAGGGTCTGGGTATCTTGGTACCGGCGAGGGATATTTCAACGCAAAAGACGCCGTCTCATATCCAAAATCCATCGCCAAGTTTTTGGTTGAAAAGGGGTATTTGAGCACGGAGCCGAAGGATCCAAAATTAAAAGTTGAGAACGGTATTGCATTGAGCGAACGCCCACAGTATATGGTTTATCAATGTCATTTCTCTGGTAACATAAATTTCGTTGATGGAGGTGTCATTTACGCTCAACTTGAAAAGCCATCTGCTTCCGACATCGCTACTTACACTGAAGCTAAAACTCAATGTAACGACGCTCCTGCTGCAGGCAATAATTATGCTGTAATCGTCCGGTAACAGAAAAAATTATTGTTCGACTCCGTGTTCTTGCGGGTGGAGAACTTCTCCGACCTCGAAGCATCGAGGGGTCCCAAGAATAATCATTTTATTGAATTAGAAACTTAAGATCCCAAAATTATTTGAGCCCGAAAAATTTCATCGCTTTTTTAGTGGTTTCAGCCTCGACTTCCGAGAGGCTGATTTTTTTGATCTGAGCGATCTTCCTGGCTACCTCGACCACGTAAGCAGGCTCGTTACGCTTACCGCGATATGGCTCAGGTGAAAGATAGGGGCAATCAGTTTCAATCATGATCGAAGCTAATGGCATTTTACGGATCACTTCCTCAATATCAGGGTTGTTTTTGAAGGTGATGTTGCCAGTGAATGAGAGAGAAAAGCCCAAATCAAGCAGTTTTTCAGCGTAATCCCAATTTCCGGCGAAACAGTGCAGAACTGCCCTAAGTTGACCATGATATGATTTCAAAATCCCCAGCATATCAGCCGAAGCCTCTCTGGCGTGAATTATGGCTGGCAGGTTCGTTTCGAGAGCAAAATCAAGCATTTGCTCGAAACAGAAAATCTGCTCCTCTCTCGTAGGGTAGTGGGCATATTTTGATGATCTTTTTAGATAATAGTAATCCAATCCTATCTCACCGACCGCAATCACCTTCTCATGATTGGCGAAGGTGAACAGTTTTCCCCTAGTCTCTATATCAAGTTCCTTGGCGCAGTGAGGGTGAATGCCGACAGTGGCATAGACCTCCGGGTATTTCCTGGCTAGATCAACAGAATGTTTTGAACTCTCTGTATCGACTCCGACATTGATAATCCGCTCGACCCCTGCTTCTTTGGCACGTCCAAGCACAGCCGGAACTTCGGTCTTGAATTCAGGAAAATCTAAATGTGCGTGAGTGTCGATAAACATTACATTAGCCAAAAGTTTAAAGCTTAAAGTCAAAAGCCGAAAGAAAATTGCATTTACTTTGCGCTTTTAGCTTTTTGCTTTGAGCTATATTATATTAACATAAGCGATGGCGATGATCACTACCGCTGCCGCCAAAGCATCCCTCATAAAATTCTTTTTTTCTTTAAAATAAAAATAAGAGGCAGCATAAGTTAAAACCGGTCCGAGCAATAAAATCAAAGTCGTTTGAACTACGCCGATCTGCTTAAAAGCAGTAAATTTGGCAACCATAATCATCGCCCCGAACACAGCTGAAACCGCCATCAACCCAACATTTTTCGGCGCGATATTTTTGAAAGATGGCTTATAAATGTACAAAAAAACTATGGCAATGACTATGACTCTAGCGCAGTTTAGCAAGACTGGCGAGAAAACGACGAGAAGTTCCTTCACAAAGATTGACTCGACTCCCATAAAAAAGACAGCTAATAAAGTACCTTTGGCACTCGTAGAAAAAACCAGATGATGTTTTCTGATTCTCGATACTGCCAAGGCGACGGAGGCCACAACACCGGCAATAAAAGCCTTCGATTCCCGCTCCTCGGGGAAAAGAATTCCCGCCATCAGCATCGTGATTAGAGGGGCCATCAGGATAATCAGTTCGTATTCATGAAGTGCTTCCTTTTGCAGACTTTTGGCAATCAATGTATTCCAGATGACAGCAGTTCCGATCATTCCGGCAAAGAATAGGATAAATTTGAGCGTAAACGCTTTCTCCCCGTCAAATTGAAACCCGAAAGGAGAGATCGCGAGCATACAGATTGCCAGTAATATAAAAATGCCAGGTAAATACTGCTTTAGCGGTACTTTCCATTTGCCGAGCAATGTCTTTAACATTACATCGTTGCTGGCGCTACTAATTGCTGATATAAAAGCCGCAAACATGTTAGTTTCCGATACCTAAATAATACTTGATGAAATTACTGAGATCTAAAAGAGCAAAAAGTATATAACCATAGACAAGCAAAAATATGACAGCTAATAAAAAATTTTTAAAATTAGTTGGTTTTTTTATTTTCCACAAAAAGATTGTTGATAATCCAAATGCCGCTAATGCTGGAATTGCGGTGACGATAGCCAGGGGTTTGTAAAAAGACTCTGCAAATTGATTAAATCCATTAACCATTCTAATAATTTCCAACACAAATATTGCTGGTGCCACATACTTTGTTACCACAATAAGAAAATTAAAAAATTTGTTCTTACTATAACCCATATCCCTCCTTTAAAAAAATTAGTATTGTTTTGGAAATAATGGCTCTGGATTTAGCGACTTTAATTGATCCTTCATTTTCTTGGCGGTATCCGGCATAAACGACTCTAATCCTTCGGCGATTGGGAATAATCTTTCGTATGCCGTAACTAAAACCTCACTCAATTCTTCCTGCTTGCCTTCTTTTGCCAGCGTCCAGGGAGCCTTCTCGGCGATATATTTATTTAATTCCATCGCATAATCGTCAATCTTTTTTAGCGCACCCATAAAATCAAGATTGATAAGTTCCTTATCAACCGGTATTTGGTATTTTGTATTATGTATTAGGCTTTCCCTGTTCTCTGCGTAATACGTACTACCTAATACGTTATACCTATCTATCATGCTCAAAACCCTCTGGAACAAATTGCCGATATTGTTGGCCAAAGAATTGTACTGGCTAGCTATCTTTTCCTCTGAAATATCTCCATCCTCGCCAAATGGAAATTCCCGAAGAAGTGCATAACGGACGGCATCGGCGCCGAATTTTTCTACCATCTGGTTTGGATCGAGCACATTACCGATCGTCTTACTCATCTTCTGACCGCCGATGGTAAAAAAGCCGTGAGCAAAAACCTTCTTCGGCAATGGCAAATCAAGTGCCAAAAGCATTGCCGGCCAAATAACAGCATGGAACCAGAGAATATCCTTGGCCATCAGATGCAAATCCGCCGGCCATTCAGGAACTTCTCCCCCTTTTCGAGGGGGAGCTAGAGGGGGTGTATTGGAATTATTGTCATCCTCGGAGCAGGCACGAGCCTCTTTATTGTCATCCTCGGAGCAGGCGGCAGCCATGACCCGGGGATCCAATTCCTTTTTACTGTATATTTCAGTCGCCGTGTAATAATTTAGAAGCGCATCAATCCAAACGTAAATCGTCTGTGACTCATCGCCTGGAAAAGGAACTCCCCATTCGACGGCCGCACGTGAAATACTAACGTCTTCAAGGCCGACCTCGATCTTGCCAAGAACTTCATTTTGTCGAGCTTCCGGGCCTATTTCAAATTCTTTTGATTTGATTTTGTTTAATAACGGTTCGGCAAATTCTGATAGTTTGAAAAAAAAGTTCTCCTCTTTCTGCTTCACCGGTGCTTTTTTGTGATCAGGACAAAGCCCTTCTACAAGCTCTGATTCCTTCAAGAATTTCTCGCAGCCAACGCAGTAAAGCCCTTCATACGATCTTTTCTCGACAAAGCCTCTGTCCTTCAATTTCTGGACAAATTCCTGCACCAATTTCTCATGCTTTGGGTTAGTGGTACGAAAAAATTGATCATATGAAATGTTCAAATTCTTCCAGGCTTCCTCAAATTTGGGCACCAATGCATCGACAAAAGCTTTCGGCTCTTTGCCGGCTTTCTCTGCCGCTTCCGCAATTTTGGCGCCATGCTCATCAGTGCCAGTCAGAAAAAAAACATTGTCGCCCTTCTTGCGGTAATACCGGGCCAAGACATCAGCGGCAATTGTAGTATAAGCATGCCCGATATGCGGCACGTCATTAATATAGTAGATCGGTGTAGTGATATAGTATTTGCTCATAGTAAAATCCTAGCAGAAAACATCATTAGTAGCTAGTAGTTTGTAGCTAGCCGCTAGTCGACCGAAATGGATCTTATCAGTCCATTTAACATCTTGTAAACGCCAACACTCTTATTAAGCATAAGGTCAAATTGAGAACATGAGATATATCCCAGATCTTTTGCAATCATTAATTGATTTTGAACTTCAGTGAGAGATCCTGAAGATATATTGTAAAAATTAACTTTTTCTTTCTTTGATTTTCGCCCAAAACCCTCAGCAATATTAGAGGTGATAGAAATGACAGCTCGACGGATTTGACTTGTTAGCCCAAACATTTCTTCACGAGGAAAACTCTTAGTAGCTTCGTAGATTGCCAGGACTAGGGAATGTCCCTCTTTCCAAACCAATAGATCAGTAAAGTTCAAAATTTTCATATTTTCCCTCCTTCCAATTATTTGTAATTCCCCGCTACCGCTACTAATCCCTATCTACTAACTTCTAACTTCTAGCTACTAACTACCAGCTACTATCTACTATCTTCTAACTATCAAAACTATTTCACCTTTCAATTGATGTTTTCCCAAGCTATCAATTACTTCTATAATACTGCCGCCCCAATATTCCTCAAACATCTTTGTAATTTCCCGAGCGATAAACACCTCGGTATTATCTCCAAAATAAGTCCTAATATCCCCCAAGGTGCGCTCTAGTCGCATTGCCGACTCATAGATGACTATTGGCACGTCCAATGTCGACAAACGCTTAAATTGCGTTTGGCGGCCTTTCTTCTTCGGCAAAAACCCTGCGAAGTAAAATTCCTTCTCGATCATTCCCGAAACCGAGGCCGCCGCCGTCAGCGCCGAAGGACCAGGAATGGGCACAATCTTTATGTTCGTATTATGTATTATGTATTTTGTATTCTGTATTTCTTCATCATGACCCAAATTTTCATTCCCAATACCTAATACGTAATACCTAATACGCGCTACCAGCTCCTGTCCTGGATCAGAGATCCCCGGTGTTCCGGCATCGGTCACCAATGCAATGTTTTTACCGCTTAATAATTGCTCAATGATATAGTCGATCTTAGACAATTTCGAGTGCTGAAAATAAGAAATCATCGGCTTTTCAATACCAAAATGTTTCAAAAGCTGACCGGTATTTCTGGTATCTTCGGCGGCTATCAAATCCACAGACTTGAGCGTCTCCAATGCCCTAAGCGTTACGTCCTGCAAATTTCCAATGGGAGTAGCAACGATATATAGGATCCCGACCCTTTCGTTGTCATCCTGAGCTTGCCGAAGGATCTCCCTGTTCAAATTTTTATTGTTCGATTGTTTCATTGTTGTATTGTTATTTTTTTGATTATTGTTTCTTGGCACTTGGTTATTATCCTGTTGTCATTTTGACTCTCCGCCGAAGGCGTAGGCGGAGAAATCTCCTGCCCGAAACATTGCTCTGCCCAACCTAATACCTAATATTTGATGTCGTCCAGTTATTCCTCCCCTTAGAAAGGGGAGGCTAGGTGGGGTATGATCCACCTGCTAACTTAATACTCTATACTCTATACTTAATACTTAATACTAAGCCCTTAATACTTCCGTCAATCCTATCATAATCCCCCCTTATTTTCTATAACAAAAAACCGCACTGAAATACTCCTTGTCGGGAATAAAAATTCAGGCGGTCTTTATTTTCACTATCTTTTCTAGCAATAAAACTCTTTTTTTAACCTTCTCGATTTCCCTAAGAGTCAGATCAGTATCTTCAAAGGTTCTCTTCTCTATTATATCTAATCTCAAATTTAATTTGACAATTTCCGCCCTGATCTCCTTGATATCTGTTTGCATCAAACCAATCTTAAAATCCATAGAGTCGAAGCGTTTGTCGACTTGATCAAAGCGCTGGTCAACTTGTTCAAAGCGTTTATCGACTTGCTTAAATCGTTGGTCTACTTGTTCAAAACGCTTGTCGACTTGATCGAACCGTTTGTCCATATATTCTTTCATATCGCCAAAACCAGCCGCCACAGTCACAGCAAAATCATCGATCTTATTGTCGATTATGTTGCCAATCGCTTGTAAATCATCCTTTGTCAAAGCCATAACATTTTGGAATTCATTGTTTTTATTAGTCATTGCGAGGCCAAGAGCCGTGGCAATCTATCATCGGGTTAATTATAAACCGGTTCCAAAATTTAAAAAAGTGGACAACAAAAAATCAGATTCAAGGCCTAAAAAACGGTTGTAGCCCAAGCTTTAGCTTGTAAGCAGGACAAATCCTTCACTCAGAAGAAAATTTGTAGCCCGCGCTTTAGCGTGAAAGATTACATAAGTAAGTTCTATCCTCGTGCAACAAAAAATCCCCTTCCGTTCCGGTTGGGGATTTTTTGCTTTAAATCTGCCAACAATGGCGCAGGAGTGTCCCGCGCAGTAAACTATGCAGAACCGCCATTGAAAGCAGGTTTAAATTTCCAACCCACCGCCGAAACGGTGGGTTGGAGAGCCTAGCCCCAATCATCCTGTACTGGAGACCATCCATCGAGTTCGCTCTTCTCAATGATCTCAATGGAAGCTCCGTAATGCTCGTGATTGCCCCGAAAAGCAAAGGTCGTCACCCCTTTGCTGGTTCGGAATTGAACCCCATAAGCCACAGCACTGACTCGCTGCTGTGAAGTATTCGGCAGCTCCAACTGTAAGACCTCCGTGACGGGAGTACCGAACAAATTTTCCACGCCGATGCCGTCGTTCCACCAAGCCTCAGCGCAGGACCAGCAGCCCGGAGCAGCCTCCCAACAGACTTCCGATCCATCCGTGAATCGAAGGCATAAGCCTGTTTGGTCACCGGAAAGTTCCAGCCCGGAGACGGTTTTTCCCACCAACTCCGAGAACCGGTTGCGGAACTGATCGTTGCTCGCAGCAATCATCTCCGCAATTTCTCGGCGCTCGATTTCAGCAAGCCTTGCTTCCTCCTGCTCAGCTCGCTTTTTTTCTTCATCCAATTTTTGGAGAAAGGAGCGGCAGACATCCAAGTCAATCTCCCCCTCTGCTGAGATCAAGCCCGGAACATGTTCCAGGATCTCCTTGGAAACTTCAACTTGGAAAGTTCCAGGAGTTTCTGAAAGAAGTTTACTTATAAAAACCTCTATGGCACTTTCAATGCCGTAGACATCTTCGTCACAACTTCTCTCCCACCTTGGTCTCCTGACCTTGGCGTTGTACAAACACCGGCGAATACAATAACAGCCGGTATAACAACTTGGGGAAACGGAATATCTCACATCCCCATCTTTCGCCATACTTCACCTCCTCCCGCTCAGCCTCAATTGGGCTCAATGCGCTTTGATGAAGGTTGGAAAATTAGTTTATAAAGTTCATAAAGCTGAAAGTTATAAAGTTAATCACTCTAAATCTGCATCAAAAGATAGAAAGGTTTAAGACGCACTGTTTCCAAATTCTTCTAATCTGCCGGCAATGGCTCAGGAGTATCCTGCATGATCATCTAATAGACAAACATGTAGAATAGCCATCACGGGCAGGTTGAAGTGTCCATCACCGCTCCCGAAGGAAGGGTGATGGACGGAAATTGGCGATTAGTTCAATCCTTTGAACTTCGCCTGGAGCGCCGCAAGCGACGCCCCCAGATCTTCTACTGGCTTCGGATCTTCCAGATCCTCCGCCCGAACCTCCCCAATCTCAACGGCGTGTGCCGCGGCTTCGGAAAGTTCTCGCCAGCGAGCGGCCAAGTTCCAATTGCCATACTTCCAGTAGGCCAGGAACTCCAGCACACCGCCGGTGGTTTCAACAGACTGCACCACCACGGCATTACGGCCGTCACAGTACGAGTCGGACTCGCCATCACAGTTAATACCTGTGAGGCGGCCCCAATTTTCCAAGTATGTACCATTCTTGCCGGCGACTTCTTCAAAGTCGCAACGGATTACAGGCACATACCCGAGGACACCCCGCATGGCAGTCAGAATCTCTTCCATCTGCCCACGATGGGCTTCCTCCTCACGAACCCGCCGAGCTTCTTCGGCACGAACAGCAGCTTCCTGCTCTTCGCGTGCCTGACGCTCGGCTTCCGCCTGCTGACGCTTGATTTCCACCAAAGCTGGCCCTACCTCAGCGATTAACGCCTCTGTCTCTGCTTGCCATTGGCGGATTTCCAGCAATGAGGATGGTACATAGCTACAATGCCGGCTACGAAGACGATTCCTCAATTCATCCGGCAACTCAAGCCACTCGCGGGTATTATCTACTTCGCGGTAGAGTGACTCGAATATTAATTTGACCGCTTCAGCTTCCTGCTTGGCGATCTCCAGTTCCCGGCACTCCCGGACAGCCGCTAGCTCTTTCTCGAGCGTTTCGACGGCCTTTACCCGAGACACTTCGGCCTCCTCAATCGACCGGTACCACTGGACCACGAAATATGGGTCCGTCGTGTAGTATCGGCTCTTCGGAGCCAAAGTACCAAAGGCGATGAGCGGCTCGCCCGTCACCACGCACTGCCCGTACTGGACAGTGGTGATTTCAGGGATAGCCGCCTCGTCGTCGGCCGGGTCGAGAACTGGGATCTCCGGTCGATCGGCCTGAGGCCAGTTGTCCCATTGAGCCTGGTTTAGGCAATCACGCACTTTTGCCTTAAACTCAGAGGGCACAGCCTCGATGTAATACCCATATCCGTCAATGGCGGAATACAGGCAAACCTCACGGCCACCCGGCAACCGGATCTCGTCGGGGAGCCTTTGCCAGTCGTTGGCATTCTCTCCCCTGAAGTCAATGCGGACCCGCGGATTCGGCCTGGAACGGCCGTAACTATCCTTGTAATCCACTGTTCGCATCGCCCCGAGAAGCTCGATCTCGTCGGGGTTCTCGCGAATCACCGTTTGAACCAAAACCTCGTCGAGGGCAGGCAAGCGTAGAGCTTCAGGATCGGCAATCTCTGCCATCCGGCGCGCTCCCGCTGCCTTATCGGTCATCCAGGCTCTCATTTGCGCCTGGTCGAGCACGGGAAACATTTCTGCCCCGGCCCGAATATTAAGCTGGCGGGCGCGATCTTGTCGCGCTTTGTTTGCCGCCAGCACCTCTAGGAGTTTTTCGCTCATTTTGCCCTCCTTTAAAGGCACTGGCTGGCGAGCCAGTTTGCAAACACCGACGCCGCCTCTGCGTGCGCCGGATCAGGGATAATTTCCTCCCCGATCTTCGACTCTTTGAAGAATGTCTGTGTCGTCGAAACAACCAGGTCCTTCTCGGAGTCGAAGTGAGGGGAAAGTCCCGTATCCAGCCGCACTAGCTGCGGCGCCACCTCGGCAAGCCACATTGGGTCGACGGCCGTCACCATCGCCACCAGGTTCAGGACGCGGTCATAACCGCGGCGATCCTTAAACCCAATATCTTTGGGCAAGCCCACGACCCACTCCGGCGAACCGGAGACAACACTTTCGCGCGCTTTTTGGCGCGTGCCCCCACTACCGTTATGGTAATCACTCCACCCGTCTGTGTGATAAAGGTGGTCCACCATCCCAGCAACGCAGGCCTTCATGATCGCTTGCCGGTCGTGTTTCTCCGACCGGTCAAAACTGATCCCCGCACTGACAAGCGCCTGACGGAGCTTCGCCCGAATCTCCTTTGCCCGAAAATAGGCCTTGGCAAAGACGCCGTTTTCACGGAAATCCTCGCCAGAGAAGCCTTGACAGGCCTCAAAGAGGTCCAGCTCGGCAAGCAGATCACTCTGTATCTCCGCCGTCAATTTCCGCCAGCGATCATCCTTGCTGGCACGCAATCCGCCGGCTTCGAGGAGTGCGACAATCGTCGTTACGTCCTCTTCTTCGCCGAGACGAGCCGCTTCGATCACCATGCGCGCATACTGCACGCTGATCGGCAGTTTTGCCATCTGACGCCCGATCTTCGTGACCTGGCCGTCCTCCGACATCGCCCCCAATGCATGCAAGGCACGCTTCGCATCTTCCAGCACAGCCCGCTCCGGCTGATGAAAAAACTCTAATGCTGTAGCATCAAAGCCAGTCACCGCCAAACGCAGTACCAACTGGTCGAGACGACTTCGCTCGATCTCCGCCTTGGGATATGCCGGACGGCTTTCCAGTGACGAATCAGAGCAGAGAACATAAATGCCCTCTTTGCAACGTCCGGCTCGACCGGCGCGCTGCTTGCAATCTGCTTGGCTAATGGGCTTGAGGTAAAGACCTTCAATCCCGTCAACCAACTCAACCCGCCGCTCGACCCCACTATCCACCACCGCATCGATATCATCGATGGTAATGGAGGTCTGGGCCACATTCGTCGCCACGACCACTTTGGGACGGTCATAGTGACGAAACGCTCGGCGCTGATCGGCCGATTCCATATCCCCATGCAGGGGGAGGACTTCAACGTTCAGCCCGGTTAATTCCCGAACCGTCGCCTCGATCTCCCGCTTGCCAGGCTGGAAAATAAGGACATTTCTGCCCTCAGCTACCAGTCCACGCACGGTCGGCACCAGTTCGCTCGTCCTGCCACTTTTTGTTTCGACCGGAAAAAGTCGACCTGGCACCGAGATCACCGGCACTGTCTCGCCAAAGAACGCGGCAAGCCTCTCGGCATCCAAGGTCGCACTCATCAGCACAACCTTGAAGTCGACACCTTCACCCAAACGCTTGCGCGTCCAGGCGACCAACGTCTCGATGTTGATGTTCCACTCATGGACTTCATCAATAACAAGAACGTCGGTGGCACCGTTGCCGGTCAACTCGCGGACGAGCTGCAAACCATCCGTGCAAAAAAGCACTTTGGTTTGAGCCGAGTCCTTACGCTCGAAGCCAGTTCGAAAGCCGACTTCTTCACCAAGCTGGCAACCGACTTCTTCGGCTACACGCTCGGCCACTGTCCTTGCGGCAAGACGCCGTGGCTGGGTCACGACCACTCGATATCCCGCTTCCATAAGGAATTGGGGTACCTGGGTCGATTTCCCAGCTCCCGTTTCGGCAGTGATCACCACCGCCGAGTTTACCTCTATCGCTTGCAGAATCTGCTCGCGATAGTCGGCGATCGGAAGACTTTTATTCATCTTCATCTCCTCAGACCGGGGATTATCACCCACCCCTGCCTGGCCGAATTTAATCGACTTCCCTCCAGTCCGGCTAGTGTTTCAAGCCAAACAAGTCCATCCTCTGCGTAAATCTACGGACGGCGCGTCAGGGCAAATGGGCAGGGTGGCCCAAGAAAACTCTATACTGAAACTGCTCTCGAAGTTCGAGAGCAGTTTGATAAAGAGAAAAATTTGAGAGGCAAAGGACGTCATGCCCGATGCCTCTCACGGATAAATCGGTTTGTTTATTTCTCCCCATCCTTGGGAGAGTTATCCTGCTCCTCCACCCATTCCATGGTGGAGGAGTCCATCGTGTGGCCGCAACACGGGCACACGGCTGCCCCATCCGGGGGCGTTTTACAATATACGCATACGATCATAATTTTCTCCTTTCATATGCGCCAGAAGGCATTATTGCCTTATTACTGATCAAATTAGATCAATTTATAAGACAGTAATTTTGGATTTGAGGAGCCCCAGCTGGGGCTCCTCGGGAATATTTCACTATTTGTCGCATAGTTGCGGATTTTTGTGGTTTCGCTTTCCATTTCATCGCTGCCATGAAGACAACTTATAGGAAAGTCCCCGCCCAGACACCTTGACTGGCGCCGCCCCGATCTAACCCGTCGGAGCAAAGTTTTGTACCCAGCAGTCTACCGTTTTACAACGGTATTCTGCACTGCCGTGATTTCGCCACGGAGTGCTTCTGCCGAGAACGGCCCATTAGCGTAGGTTTCCACCTCGCCAACGAGACGATCTACGAGAAGCATCAACTCCTCGCGGCTCATCCCCTTCTCGATGAGAATGGGGATGACAGACGGCCTCATGGCCGCCTGAGCGTCTTTTGCCACTGCACTACACCTCCTTTTTGCGGTTGGGGCTCTATGAGCTTATTCCCGATACCGCGAGGCTGCATGGCTCGACTGTGCTACTCAATCATTTGAGTAGCTTATGGCCGCGTCGTCCGGCCAATCCTTTTCAAAGAGTCCAGTGGGCAATCTGTTGCCCATCAAGACTCCAAATCTTCGTGGGGTGCCACGCACCCCGATCACACCCACCAGTGAATTCTGTGATGGATGAGATCAACCGCCCCGAATCCTTCAGGGCAGTTACGACCAAAAGCGCTTCCTGCGCTTCGTGATTTTCTCGTGCCGCCTTCCTTGCGGCTTCGTCGGCGGCCACTTTGGCCGCCATAGCTTCCGCTTCGGCCTTTACGACCTCGGCTTTAGCTATACGGTTTAAAAACCGTAAAAAATGTTTCAACATACTTCACCTCCATTCCCTCAGACTCAATGGCCATAATGGGATTTGATGAAGATTGGAATTTTAAATCAAAAAACTCTAAATCTTAATCAAAATGGTTTGGGAACGCCCTCCTGAGCGTTCCCCTGTTCTGCCAGTCCTTTGGCCGCTTCATTGCGGCCATCCTGGCGGCGGCGGCGCGAAGCCGCCACTTTTGCGTCGGCGCGGCGACCCCGAAAGGCGCCAGCGCCACGCTTCGGACCATCATGGTCCGTCTTTTTGCAATTGTAAGCCATGGTCTTTCTCCTTTCGACTCACAATCAAGGCATTATTGCCTTATAACTAATCTGATAGATCAATTTATAAGACAGTAATTTTTGCAAAACTTCTTTGAAGCCATTCTCTTTTATTCAATTCAATCGAAATTAAATTGAATAAGGAGTGCCCTAGAACTTCTTGTCCTAGGGCAGGCTCTGGTGCTCCGACTAAAAGGTCGGAGCGGGTTGTTGCTTGATTTCTTCCTGCCTCAAGCGAAGCAGCTTGTTGGATTGGCTCAACAAGCAAAGCCTTCCGTCATCGCTAGTGGTCATGCCCACAGCGATGACGCCCCGCCGCCTGAGCGGCGGGCAAGCACGAGGGGCAATACGCCTCCTCGTGCTTGGGGCAATCCTCGTAGCACCCGACGGTGCCCCAACCGTCGGGGATTTGGCCGGGCAGGAGGTCGGAGACCACCTGCCCGCAGTCCTCGCACTCCACCGAAGTGGAGGCGATGACCTCCCGGACGGCTTCCGCCGCCCGGGCAAGATCAGCCAAAGTCATGCGGCGACCGCGGGGACTACCCGCGATGCCGGCATGCCCGCCGGCTTCCGTCCCCCAGATTCCCTGCACAATCGTGCAGGCGCTGACCCCGGGGATGGGATCAGCAAGGGAAACCGTCACGGTACCCGTGACGGTGTTAAAGGCCACGACGGCCTTCGCCAGCTCGCCTTCCGGCGAGCCATAGAGGTGGCTGACGAAAACGTCCGCAACGCGGACGCCAACGCCTCCCACCATCTCGACAAAGGATCGCTTGTTCAGCGAATCCTCCGCCGAGCGGAAATCATTGCCGGCGGCCAGCATGGCGGGGTCGTCGGCCAGGATGGCCGCGATTGCCTCCATGGCCTCGGTGACCTGCTCGGTCACATCCGTGACGGCGCCGGAACGATCCGGCATGAGCCGGTGCGCCTGGCTATACGCCCAAAAGGCGTAGAGCCGGGCGACATCCGCTGCCTCGGCGCCGGCCTGGGCCAACTTGTGGGGGCCATTCGTATCGACGAAGGCCGACAAGGCCCAGAAGCCGACCGATTCCGGCTTGGACCCGAGGACGGCCATTACGCCGCCCAGGGAATCGAGGTCGATGTGGCTCACGCCAATCGCCTCGACCTGCACCGGGTCACCGGCCACACCATTGCTGGCGAGGCAGGGAGCCGAGTTCGCCGACCGGGCGCCGTGATGCGCGAGAGTCAGAATTGACCCTTCGACGACCGTGTCGCCGAATTCTGCCTCAACCGTTGCGGTCAGGCGGAAAGCGGCCAACTCAGCCGCCAGATTTTCGGGGTTGGAACTCAAGAAAATGCGTGTCATCGCATTCCCTCCACCGATCTTCACTTCATTTATCGAAGACCGGCTAGTCTATGTCCTTGAAGGCTTTCGGCTCGCCTGAGGCGAGACACATAGACTCCTCTAAAAAAATTTTGAGGAAAAATAACTTATTGCTCGAGCGATGTTCTAGAAGTCGAGAACTCCTCACTACGTTCGAAGAATAAATCCTTCATTTCTCAAAAGATTGGTCCAGAGCACCTCATGTACATCCTTATACAAGTCCTGCTCTCGCAGGCAAAGGCGCTCTGGCAGATATTATTTGCGGCTAGACAGCTTCATTGCTGCCCAGCAGACGCTACCCATGACCACACTTGTGATCGTGGTAGCGATGATCATACTCCAAAAGCCTGGCATCCCTGGCCAGACTTTCTTCACCATCAGCATTTCCACCGCTCGCCATATGAAAGCTGTAAAAAACACTGCAATCATAATAAAACACCCTATGTGTTTCATTCTTCACTCCTTTCTTCTCCTACGGGGCTCACAAATCAAGCTGGAATACCAGCTAGACGTCCCACAAAGGAATAATGTTTTGTGAAGCGTAGTCAGCTCCTCCCGCATTCGCAGGACCAACCAACTATGCAGCACCAAAAATTACTTTTATTATTCTTTAAATTGTTTTTCCAATATACGATGGGATTTCTCGCCTTGATTCATACCGCCAGCGGCGGGCTCTCAATGGGTCGAAATGACAACATATAAGGGGAAATTTTCCAACTCTCGCTCAAAGTCCAAGACGAAGACTGATTATTGCTTACCTTTCATAAATTTAGGCGCAAATTAAAAAGCCTCATGTCATCCCCGGGTCAAGCCCGGGGATGACATGGTAGTCTCGGCAGATTCAAGCGAGAGCCAGATATATATGTTTAGTATTAAGAGGTTAGTATTAAGTACTTTGGGAGTTCTCGCATGCCTTACGGCTGCTCGAACGGTAACCATGATACTTTCTACTTTTCCCTTTATACTATGCCGATCACTCGGCATATGAGGGCAAGAAGGAGACAAGCCATCCGGCACCAACTTGCTATGCAAGTGATGCTGGAAATTTCGAAATTCGAATATCGAAATCCGAAAAGATGTCTGGGATCCCCGGGTCGAGCCCGAGGATGACAGAGGAATTGTGGCGATGCCGTCCGTAGCTTTATGCGAAGGACGGCGTTAATTCACGCCATTTGTGTTTGACCCATGCTCAAAATGAGCACAAAGGCCGGAATTCTGGCGTTTGCCCCTCCTAAGAGCGCGCGCCGGAATAAGCACCGTTTATTCTTCGAGCGTAAACGAGAAGTTCTCGCTCCGTTCGAACAATAAAATATTTACGAGTAATTGAGTTTATATTCGTCCACTTTCACATTCAGCAAAATGACTAATTCTTATTAGCTTATTGCTCAACGCTTGGTTTCAGACTTATCTCTAAACTCCTGTGTCAAGGATAAATCTATTACTCGAAGATCCCGCGAAGCTCCGATAGGAGCGAAGTGGGATGATATTAGTATTAAGTGATTAGTATTTAGTATTTAGGGGAATATATCGGCTAAAAGATGCGATTACCTAAGTGGCAATGCCGGATTTCCGATATGCCTATAACTATATACAGAATACTTAATACTGGGTTTGGGCTTGTCTTTTTCTTGCCCTCTTTTATTAGTATTAAGGGGTTAGTATTTAGTATTTAGGGATTTTGATCTCTACCTATATACTCTATACTTCGACCTTTATACTGTTGAATTTTTAATGTTCTGTCCTTTTGAGTCGCGGCCTAGTGCTCCTGGCACTGTTCGCCTTTCTCATCGTGACAGGCCATTATACAACAGCTTGCTTTATTTGTCAAGGGGTTATAACAGTTTTAATCAAGATTAATTACAAAATTGACTACCTATTTTTGTTTAAATTTATAAATACTGTACTTAATAAACCAATAATTAACACTGTTTTTGTATTAACAATGTGTCAAATATTCTTGACAAATTATTGTGATTAATAATACAATTAGGCAATGCAAGATGACAAAACTCCAAAAAAGGAATCTATTTCCAAGTATCAGGATGTCTTATCCCGCGCAGGACTATCGGAAAAAGAGGCTATAGTTTACGAGGTATTACTTTCTAGTGGCCAGCTTGGAGTACGCGACCTAACACCAAAAACCCCTTACAAAAGGGGCGATCTTTACAATATCCTCTATTCCCTCCGCGACAAGAGCGTGATAGAACAAACAATCAAGAATAAGAAAATTCAATTTCGCCCTAGAGATCCATATCGATTAAAGGAATATATCGTTGACCAAGAACAAAAATTCCGAGAAGCAGATTCCCTCATCGACTCTGTACTCCCCGGCTTGTCAGAGATGTTTAAGATGACGACCGAACGTCCGGTGGTCAGGGTAATGGAAGGATATGAAGGTATCAAAGAATTATACGAAGACACACTCAAAGTCGGCAAACCAATCGACGCCTTTTTGGAAGCAGCCGAGTCTGATCCTAAAGTTTGGCGATGGCTTCGAGACCACTATGTAGAGAGAAGAGTGAAAGCAAATATTCCGGCACGAGTTATTGTCTCGTCGGGCGAGGATAAAAACACGGCCGACTATCTGGCTCACGACAAGACCGAATTGAGAGAAACAAGGGTAGTTAAGAAAAGTTTGTTTACATGTAAACTTGAGATTCAAATATATGGCAACAAGGTCTCATTCTGCAATTACAACAAGGATGATGTCCTAGTCGCCGTTATTATAGACAACAAGAACATAGCCGAGAGCATGAGAGGGCTTTTTGAACTTGCCTGGAGAGGAGCCGGGGGCTAAGCGGCCCTTATCTCTTTCCTTATTCTATCCAGCTGTTCCTGTTGTCCTTGATCTTTGTCAACATTTTGAGCCCATTCCAACATCTTTTTCTGACGAATAGGATCAAGAGGTTTTTCTGCAATAAACATATTTTCTTTGATAAGCAATTTTGCGTTTTCTCCGGCTTCCGCAGCAACAAAATAAGACCCAAGATGAGAAACATGAGGATCAAATCCAGTTTCTTCCAGGGCGCCCTCAATCTCGCTGTTTTTAGGAAAATAACGCCAAGTCGCTAATTCATCATTTTGTTCTGTTGGGCTGTTACTGCTTTTTGACGGAGCATCCTGAATGCTGCCGAAAGGTTTATCCGGATGGGTTTCATGGAATTCTCGAATTGCCCTGGCGTAGCCGCCAAAATTCCTATCAGGCATCTCTATAAATATCCTGCCTCCGGGTCGTAATATCCCATAGGCATTTTTCAAAACTCGTCTGATTCCATCTAAATCGCCGGCAAAACCGAGCGTGTGCCACATAATTACAATGGCGTCTGGCTGCCTTTCGCCAAAATTTGTCTTAAATTTCTCCTTATCAAAATCAAAGAAATTACCGTGTCTGATGTCGATTTTCTTTGGCAATTTTGCGATTGCCTCTTCAGTAATCTTCAATCCGTTTTGATCAAAAGCGCTCCTCGCCGAGTCGGCAAGATGATCATCTTCTCCATTTCTTAAAGTACGAGCAAATTCAATCGGCCGAGTTCTGGAATCAGCGACCATTCTCTCAGAGTAATCAATGCCGACAACATTTGCCCCCGATAACGCCAAAGGAATAGCAATTCTGCCATCACCCGCCCCAATATCATAAATCAAACGCTCCTCCGGGTCTCCTGTCATTTCTTGCGCTGGCATTTCGTTCATCTCATGCAACAAAGCGCTCAAACTCCTACTGGTGTCACTGGTTTTCCCTTCGTAATCTCGCAAAGAAAATTCCTGATTGTTATAGAGTTTGGCTAAGCCATCAGAAATAACCTGTTCAGACAAAGATAATCTTTCTCCGGATGGCACATTATCTGCAAAATAGCGATTTAAAATAAATTGAGCCATCTCAAAATTATCGATGGTTGGCTCGTTTGAGACAACTTTTTCCAACTCATTGCGCATGAAAAATAGTCGGTCGCGTCCAGGCAAGAATCTTGTCCCACTATTCTCTTCAATGGGGTGCAACAAGGCGTCCTGAGCTTTCCTCAGTATCTGCTCTCTTAGAATATTCACTTCCAATAAGTCTTTGGCAGTGAGATTATCAGCATCAGTAAATAGAACTTTTTTAACCCAGATAGCCACTTCCTCGGCAATTTGATAAATTTTACCATATTCAGTAAACAAAATTTCAGCTTCTTGATCGCTTAAGTTTGCCTGGAGATCCAATATTTTTTCTCCTGCATCAGGATCAAATTCGATTGAACGAAATGCTCTAAGGCCATTTTCCCCAAATTTCACGATAAAATTAAAAAATTCTTCTCTTCTGGGGTCGCCCTCATCGTGTTGGCTTAAGAATTTAAGAACAAAGCCCTGCTCGGGAAGTGAGAGATTATTGAATCTAAAATCGGCTTTATCATCGTGTTTTGAAAACGCTTCAAGATATATTTGAAAATATTTTTGCTTAAACTCAGCCAGTAATTTCTCTTTTTCCGCAATGTCTTCCCTGGTCTCATCTGTTCTGGGAATGAAAAGCATATCAATAGTAATCGCTTCGAGCTGTTTTTTTATGGCTCCTTGCTGTTCTACAGTAAAGTCGGCGCCTTCTAATTTAAAAAAACCAATTAGTTGCTTTAAATCGTTAAAGACTCCTACTTTTCCATCGGCAGTAAGACGCGATACGCTTCCTTCATTAACGCCAACCTCGAAAATGCGGCCGAGATAATTTACTCCCTGCTCAGAGATACCCACTTTCCCGAGCTCCATACGATAAAGCAAGGACAATAATCTTGTTTGGTCTTCCTCTTCTGCAGTCCCAATGCCCTCTAAGATCTTTTTTACCCCATATTCAGGATTGATCTCTGAGATCGTATTGGCAATTGCCGGACCAAAATAAGGATCGCGGCTTGCATTCCAGAAATCCATTAAAAAATCTATAGTAGCGGGACCTTGCCCTAAATTTTTCAGTTCATTAATCGCCTGCTTGATAACAAAATCGTAAGTTCCGTTCTCCGGAAACTCACCGCTATTATCCTCAGGATTCTTGGGTGCTTGCAAATCTCCTTCATCTCTCCAATCTGGATAGACATCTGACAGATCCACTCCCGCCCAAGGATCATCAATCTCGTTATATCTAGAATAATCCGATTCAAAGAAATTACTAGATTTTAATCTTTCTACCTTTTTGCTCCCCTCTTCAGAAAGCCTGCTTTGAAAATCTTTAATTTGTCGAAACATTTCTCGAATTATCTCTTTCATCAAAGCAGCCTTTTGTTCGTTCGGTAGGAGCGAATAAGAATTTGTTTGATAAATATTTTCCATATCGGCGCTACTGTCAGCATCAAATTCGGGATTATCGCCAATCTGACCATTGATAACCCAGTCCGTGCTGTGGCCCATATAAATCATCTGTTCAACAGCTGATTTTATCGCTGGACCGTATGTTGAAAATCTACGATCAAAAGCTTCATTGTCTTTCCAAAAACCAGTACTAGGATCAGCAAAAGGCGGATGTGTGTCACCAGGCATAGATTGTTCCGGCTGTCTTGGCATAATTTTATTTTATAAACTGCATAATAATTATCGAAAGCACGGCGATTGCTGAGAAGATAAAGGCCGCCCAGCCGAAGAATTTGACCCAATTGGGGTGTGTCTCCCGCCCCATAATCTTCTTATCACCGCCTACTATCATAATAACAAAGAGGAGCGGTACTGCAATAACTCCGTTTAGGAAGGCGGAGTAATAAAGCGCCGTGATCGGACTGATGCCGACGAAATTTAAGCCCAAGCCTACCAAAATCGAAATCGCAATCACCATATAAAACGCTTTGGCCTCTGAGAATTTCTTGCCAAGACCTTCTCGCCATCCCATCAATTCTGCAAGGGCGTAAGCTCCGGAACCGGCTAGGATTGGTACTGCCAGAAGACCTGTGCCAATTATTCCCAGGGCAAATAAAAGAAAGGCTTGATCGCCGGCAAAGGGACGGAGCGCCTCTGCTGCCTGCTCGGCGGTTTCGATCGAGGTAATACCGTTTTGATGCAACACCTTGGCCGTAGTTAGAATGATGAAGAAGAAAACTAAGTTTGCTAAAGCCATGCCCGTGCGTACATCCGTCCTCATATGAGCGATCCGGTCAGTCAATCTGTAAGCAATCGGCTTGCCCGCCTCATCGCTCTTTGGCGTCATTTTGCCCTCCTCGACCTCCTCTGAAGCCTGCCAGAAGAAAAGGTAAGGCGTGATCGTTGTGCCGAAAACAGCGACTATTGCAAAAATATAGTCCTTGGAAAGGATGAAGTCCGGCACCAGCGCTTCCTTAAAAACAGATAGCCACTCAGGCCTGATAATGAACCCTGTCACTACATAAGCAAAAATTGAGATTGTCAGCCATTTCAGAACCGAGGCATAATATCGATATGGGATTGCCACCTCAATCAACAAAATAAGAAGCGCAAAGCCAAAGGCGGCAGCGGTAAAATTGACATCCCAAACCAGTTTTAGGGACGCAGCCATTGCCCCTAGATCGGCACCGATATTAACGACATTGGCAACAATTAGGAACAAAACAACCAGAAAGACGACCCATTTGGCATAGTGCTTCTTTAGTACTCCGGAAAGCCCCTTGTTGGTCACAATGCCGATACGGGCACAGGCCTCCTGCACGGCGGTCATCAATGGCAAAAGCCAGAGTGCCATCCAGAGCATCTTGTAGCCAAAAGCCGCACCAACAGCAGAATAAGTGGCAATTCCCCCGGGATCATCGTCTGAAGCGCCAGTAATTAAGCCGGGGCCCAGGGCGCGGACAAACAATTTAGTTCTCTGCCAGGGGCTCTTCAAGAACTCCTTCGTTTCCAAAAGTTCACCCTCAGTAATCTGAATTGTGCCATCGGTCGTCCGAACTACCTTGACCAAGCCCCAAACGATCAATTTACGAGCCAGAACTAGCGGAATACCAAGCTCATGTCGAAACTCAGAGATCGTAAAAAGTTTCAAAGGCTCTGGCATCGTAAAATCAGCATCAGCTCGCTGAATAACTCCGACGATTTTGTCGGCTAAAGGCTCCTTCGGATTTAAAACTTCAGGCATATTCCCTCACTTGTTAGTATTATGTATTATGTATTAGGTAGTATGTATTAGGCACGAAACCAGTGTATAAAAGGGTATATATTACATGTTATGGAATCACTCCCCTGTCATCCTCGGGATCGGCGGTGCTCTCGAGAGTAATACCCGAGGATCCAGCTATCTCTCTGTACAAATCATGCCAATCAGGGTTTGTTTTCTCAATCAATTCTATCTTCCATTGTCGATTCCAAGACTTCAATTGCTTTTCTCTTTTGATTGCTGATTTAATATCTGCTGTTTCTTCATAATAAACCAATAAGGAGACATTATAATCTTTCGTAAATCCATCAATAACTTTATTCTTGTGCTGCCAGATTCTTCTGATCAAATCATTCGTCACACCGATATACAATGTGCCTTTCCTTCGACTAGCCATAATGTAAATATAGTATGACTTCACTCTCCCACTTCGCTTGACAGCTACGAAGGGCATGGCTGGATTCCAGTCCGCCAGTTGGCGGATCGAGCCACAGTCTGGAATGACAAATAAATATTCAGATTCGATTTTTTTGTTCTCTTGCATAATACTTAATATTTACCCCTTAGTACATTCCCCAGCGCCTTCCTCCACATAACACCTACCACTTAATACTTAATACTTAATACGTACTACGTAATACCTAATACGACTTTTGCCAGCTTCTTCCAGTCGTCTACTGATAATTCTTGCGCACGAATGCTTACAGAAAATCCCATTGATCTAATTATATCCTCTGCTGTCTTCTTGTCTATATGGTAGCCGTTTGAGAGGTTATTAGCGAGCGTTTTTCTTCTTGCCGCAAAACCGATATGAACAAGGCGGAAAAAAGCCTTCTCAAACGCTTCTTTCGTTTGGAAATTGTAATTTAGAAATTGATTGAAAATTGGAAATTGAAAATTGGAAATTGCGATATGCAATATTGCCGAGTCCACTTTTGGCGAGGGGAAAAATGATTCCTTCTTCACAATGCCGGCAATTCTTGGCTCGCCGTAAACTTGCACGGAAACTGCCAGCACCGACATCTCACCAGGTTTAGCACAAATCCGCTCTGCTACCTCTTTTTGCACGAGCAAAGTAATACTCTCCGGCTTATTTTCAAGCGTCAAGAATAATTGCAAAATTTTGGAGGTAATATAATACGGAATATTGGCCACAACCTTGTACTTCTGATCACCGACTAATTCGGGAATATTGACCTTGAGTACATCGGCATTGATTAATTCAAAATTGTTATATTGTTCTATTGTTATATTGTTGTTCTTAAGCAATTCAGCAATATAGCCATTTAACAATTGCTTTAATTTCTCATCCAATTCAACCGCAATCACCTTCTTCGCATGTTTGACAAGCTCCTCCGTCATCGTCCCTACCCCCGGCCCAACTTCAATAATCAACGACTCCTCCCCTTCGTGAGGGGAGGTTGGGTGGGGTGTATCAAAAGCTGTATCGATAATTTTATCAAGCGCATCTCTATCAACCAAAAAATTTTGCCCGAGGCCATGCTTTGCCCAGAGACCCTTTTCTTTAAGATATGAAGTCAGTTCAGTTTTGTTTGATAAGTCAATCATTTTTTATAATCCGAGCCCCTTCTTTGTCATCCTGAGCATCCTTGCGAAGGATCTCAGTCAAATTTATTTTTTATTTGAGTATTATGTATTAGGTATTAAGGGAGTAAACATCAATCATTTTCTGAAAGATTACCTATTCTGGATAATATTTCTCAACTCTCACATTGATGACTCCGGAGCCGAGACTGCCAATCTCCTTGAAAGCAACAGTTGAAAGGTCAATTTCAACATTCGCCGACACTCGGTCGAGAATTGTCACTTTCACACCTTTTCCATTGGCAGTATTGACCACCCAGACTTCAGTACCCTTCGGCAAGTTCTTGTGGGCAGCATAATACGCGTTTTTCTTCTCCATCTTTGGCCAACCGTACCAAGTCGCCTTGCCGCTGCCATAGACAGCCACTTTGGTCCCGACTTCAATAATTTCTTCAATTGGTGCCTCGGCAATTTCCGACTTAATAAGGACTTTTGAAATTTGGACTCCGTCCTCTCTCGTCACAGCGTAAGTTTTTGCTCTTTTCCCCTTCTGTCCCGCCTGCAATGTTTTCTTATTCCCTTTTTCAATATTGGAGTTGCTTCTTTTGACGGTTTTGAAATCTATATTCTCCGTCTCTACGACCGTGGTCTTCGCCACTCTTACGATTTTGATCTCCATATTGTTTTCCAGTGCAGTGTCGAGCGAGAAATTTATCTTATCGTCTTTGCCTAATTCAATCATATTCTGCGAGAATAATTCGCCGACAGTATTTGCCCAACTATAGTAAGTAGTCGCTTTTTTGCCATCAACGACAATAGAATGCGGTGCACGATAGAGCGTAATTTTGCTACCAATACCCATTTTAATTTCAGGAAAAGCAGTAAATTTGTCTGCTTTGTTTGGCAAGGCGCCTAGATCACCCGCGATTTCAAAAGGCGCTCCGGACAAACTCAAGCCCTTAAATTCAGCTATATTGCCCTCCGGAGAAATTGCCTCAACAATGTAAGGCCTGGGCAATGCCTTGGTCTCAAAATTATCTGCTATTGGTTTATCAGAAAATATTGTAAGTGCCCCCACCGGCAACACCATCCCGGCAAGAAGCCATTTGAAATTAAATTTCATACTAAAGGTATTGTACCAAAGACATGCCTAATAAAAAAGAACTCCGCTGCCCGAGGGCAGCGGAGGCGAATATCACGAAGGGCCGTGGCCCTCCTTGGAGTCGTGATCGGCCGGTTGCCAGAAGCTGTCGTAGAACAGCCAGCGAAGACCGATCCAAATGGCCCAAAGCAAACCCAAGGGGGCTCGGACCATTGCGTAGAATACCCTCCAAATTGGCTTGGTAGTCGGTGCCATTCGCGGGTACTCCTTTCGGGGGTAGGATTAGAGAATTTATATACCTAGCAGGATAAATAATCAATAGCTAGATCTTATTTTAGCTTAGTTCGCGAATAATCATCTAATAATTTCCCTTGTTTATGCCGATGATTGGCATTTCTCAAGTATTCAAAAATTAGCATTTCCACTGATGCAAAATTAAATTCATTAAACACGATTTTTGCAACTTTTTTGATAAGCCAAAACAAGATTGTTGATAACTAAGGGTTTCCGGCTTAATCAGAAACTGCTCGCTAGCAACAAGGGCCTACCAATAGTAGAAAATCCCTCCATGAGCTCTATATTATTAGTATAAAGGGATAGGTATTAAGTATCAAGGGGGTCGAGGTAATTGTTGAAAATCTGATATTTAAATGCTAAATAGATAGAAAGCCGACTTGCAGAGAGCTCACCCCCTATACGAGTGATACCTTAGCCTTTGTGCGGGTACATGCCATATACACGGGAGCCAATTGCAAGTTGCCGGACCCTAGGTTCACCCCTAGGGTCTTTTTTTTAATTATTTATTTTCCAGCTCTTCCCACAATGCATCAAATATTGCTTCGAGTCCAGACGCAATCTCTTTGTTTTCAATTAGAACACCGGTGACCCAATTTTTATGGGAAAAAGCCATTACTTTATTACTAGAGAACATAAAGGTCGCATCCAGCGGTCTTAAGTGTTTAGATATTCTAACTTCACGAAGAGCTTCCGTCTCCGCCCTTTTTCTGGAGAAAGGAGTATCGGAATAAATCACTCGAGCCGGTATTTTCAATCGCACCCTTTTGGCCACCTGCTCATTATGGAAATTAATGTCTTTAACGAGTCTTTCGGGGGCGCCAACTGCACGAACCTCTTTCCGGCCAGCATAAATTTCATTATAAAAACTTTTTAAGGCCTCCTTGCCTTCACAGAATTTAATTTTTGGCCGCTCCAGTGCTTGCTGCTCCAATGCTTCTAGGTCAGGAAGAATATTCTTTATCTTTTCTTTTTCATTATTGATAAATTCCAATAATTTCTTTGGGGATTCGGCAATATAAAAGTGCTTCTTCCTTTCATAGATCTCGCTGACCAGCCCCTTGAACAGTAAGGACTCCAAGATTCTATACAAAGTTGTTCTTTTTTCGTTTGAAACTTGTGTCAATTGCAAAACTGTCGCCCGCTTTAGGGTCAGCAAATTCTCATAAACTTCGAGCTCTTTTTGATTTAATCCCTCAATTTCCAAATTTTTCATATGTTCGTCCTGTCATTCCGGACTCGATCCGGAATCTATCTAATAATAACTGGATCCTGAATCAAATTCAGGATGACCCCTCTTTTTACTTGATGAACTTTCTGCTTTACAAACTTTATGAGCTACCACAGTTTGTCCATTTTTTGGTCAACATTCCTCTTCTCAAGATAACAATTAAGCATTATTTTGTCAATTTGTCTTAAATCAATGTCCGATAATCGGTTCGATGTTATGATGGCCAATTCCATGGATCGGTCAATTTTGCCATGAATTGGCACACTTACAACCGAAAGGAGGCTCCTTTGAAAAAAGTACTGCTTATCAGCGCCGGCTCAGGCCGGAAGAATCTCTTTGGCAATGCAAATCTGCCAAACTTAGGACTTCTATATATCGCTTCTATGTTGATGCACATGGGCTTCGACGTCGAGGTGATCGACCTTGCCATTCGATCTTTCACTACCCGGGAGATCGTTGAAAAGGCCAAGAACTGTGCTTATGTGGGTATAAGCTGCATGACCTGGACCCTAGATGAAGCCAACGAAATCGCCAAAACAATCCGGACAGAGTGCCCTGAAGTTAAGCTAATTGTAGGCGGACCTGGCGCAACCTCTATACCACAATATCTCATCGATACCTTCGACTGGGTCGTGGTGGGCGAGGGCGAACTGGCCGTCAAAGCAATAGTCGAAAGGAGACAGGCGAAAGGCATTGTTCGGAGTGGGCGCGATCTCAATTGGACAGGAGCGATCTATCCCTTTCGAGATCCAAGTATAGTACCTTTCCTCCATATGAGAGATATCTGGCCGCTTGAGATAGAGGAACAGATGCCAACTTCAATAATCGGCCGGAGAGGCTGTCCCTTCGACTGCAGTTTCTGTGAGTCACGTGAGGCATGGGGAAAAAACGTGGTCTCCCGCGAACCCGCACATGTTGTCAATGAGATCGAATACTTGGTTACACAAGGATATCGTTCCATTGATTGGGATGACCTCAATATAAATCTCAATTTCCGATGGCTTATGTCGGTCTGCGATGAGATCATCAAGCGTGGACTAAATAAACATGTTGTGATGGGAGGACTATATAATCCGGCTCTCTCTCATGCGGACGAAATCATCCCCGCCATGCGTGCTGCCGGCTGGTGCATGCTCTCGATTGGTGTCGAAAGTCCCTCTGTGAGCGAGCGGCGGCGTATGAACAAGCAAGCATATCGAGGAGAAAGCGATCCCAATGCGATTTTCGAGCTGTGCACCGATAATGGGATCGCCACCAGATGTCTCAATGTCATCGGCATTCCAGGGCAAACAGTAAAAGACATTGAGGCAACCGCAGAATGGGTAAAGACCTGCTCCGCAACAGGATTTCGGTGCTCCTCTTTTACCCCATTCTTGGCGTCAAAGAGCGGATCAGACCCTACGATTCAAGCAATGGTCATCGATCACGATCTGAGGCACTGGGATACGGCTCACCCCGTACTCGATGTCGGTTTCGACCAATTATGGGCTCGAAAATATTTGATGAGGGCGTTCTTCGAGAATGCCTATCTCAAAAACAGAAGGAGGATGCTTCAACATTTCCCCGAGTTTGAGGTAGGATACCGACGGATGGAAAAAGGCTTCCTCGCCGCGAATAGCCTCATCGAAACCGAAAATTGCCTCCCGTGAGACATCACACCCGCCAGCCCTCGCATCGTGCAGGGCTGGTTTTCTAATTCTGGATCAAATTCATTATTAGCCGAACTATATTATCTTTCTCTTTTGGATCACTGGTAGCGACAAGAAGGGCTAAGGCAATCAGAGTATTGTCTGAGATTTTTCTTTCACCGCTGGTACGATATAGATAACTGTTGTTCTCCAGAAAATAAACAAAAAGCATCGAGGCTACTCTCTTGTTGCCATCCGTCAGGGGATGATCCTTGATCACCAAATATAGTAAATTTGCTGCCTTCTCTTCGACGCTTGGATAGAGATCTTGGCCGTCAAAGGTTTGATTTATTGAACCGATTGTCGAAGACAATTTGTGTCCGACCTCAGTCCCGAACATATAGACATTGACCCGCAATTTCGCCAGTCGGTTTTTCATCTGACCGATTATCTCCAATACACCGTCATACGAAATTTCAAACTTAACTTCCTTGTTCAACTTTTTAATTTCAATTTTTCGCTCATCAAATTCCTCCAAGACTTTGAAAGATTTGGAATATTCAGAGATTAATTCTATGAGCTCTTTCTCGTGTCCTTGCAAAAGCTCAAAATCTGATTTAGAAGCTATCATCGCCAAAGTCTTTCGCGCTTCCAAAAACTTCTCTCGATACCTGGCTAGAATCCTTTTGTTAAGTGTATATCCTTTGGTCAAATGGTCTTTTAGTGTCCTCGTGGCCCAGATCCGGAATTGCGTCGCTTCTCTAGAATTGACCCGATACCCCACAGAAATAATTCCGTCTAGATTATAAAATTTTGTTTTATATTTTTTACCATCCTTAGCAGTATATTCCAAAATGGAATGAACTGATTTCTCTTCTAATTCTCCTGATTTAAAGACATTGGATAAATGCTTTGCAATTGCCGGCTGATTTACTCCAAAAAGATCCGCCATTTGATTTTGGCTCAACCATAACGTTTCGCCCTCTACCCTAACTTCAACTTTCCCGTTATCGCCATCAGAGTTATAAATTATAATCTCGCCTCTCTTCTGCTCTTTTTTCACCTTTCCCTCCTTTTTATTTTTAATGTGGTAGGGAATTGGTGAAAAGTGAGGGCAGATTCTATTAGGGTAATCCAACAAAGTGATTTCGCTTGCGCTTGTTTTGTTTTTTGTAATAGTTTTGGTATCCTATAAAAAGATGGAGGGTTTAAAATAGTGAAGTTCAATTTAATTAAACTAATAGTCTTTTGTTTATTCTTTCTCTTGGTACTACAATCTTATTCGTCCAAGACTTCGGCAACAGTTACGACTAATATAGAAACCGGTACTTACACGGACGATTTTGCCGATGCCTTGGGAATTGTGACTAATGCAGGCGCTCGTGTAAACACTGTAACCGGTAAAGTTCAACTTCTTAAAGAGGGAAGCACGACCTTGTTTACAACACCATATCGGTTAACAGGTGCGGTTACCACTAAAACAATCGGTGATTACTTAGGTTTTAGCGCAGTAGAATGGGGCACGATTAGTGCCCAAACCACCATTCCAGAGGGTACCAGTATTAAAGTTCAAGTCCTCGATAGCGCCAGTGGTCTTTTCCCTGACACGGTTTTAGCCGGCAACTCTACTGGTTTCGATCTTTCCTCGCCGGTTGATATTTCGGCTCTTCCCATGACAAAACATAACGGCGGCGGCAAGATCGGAAAAATAAGACTCAAATTTATTCTAACTACAAACAGTACAACCGTAACGCCTTTAATCGACAGTATTAACTTCACTTGGACAACTCGTCAAGGTGACCTTTCAGCGACAACCGTTTCCGGTTCCCCATGGGGATTTTATGGATCTCCCAAGCCAAACGGTTTATTATCCTCAGATTATGCAAATAATAGTGTTTATTCCACCCCACGGTGGACCAATCTATACGAGAGAAATTCAATGATCTCGACAAGAATTATATATAATGACTTAGTGGTTTATCATACTTGGTCAAGCAATCCGAAACTTGTCGCGGCCGATCGAAGAACCGGAGAAACTGTTTGGGAAATTCCTTTTAGTGATACGATAGGACAATTTGTTACTGGAGAAAACGGGACTTTGTATGCCTATACTATAACCGCAGATATGGCAATGGCCATTGATTTAACTGACGGCAGCTTTAAGTGGACATTTCAATCGCAAAATTTTCCTCATGGAGCAGGTATTGCGCTTGGGGCTGACGGAACGATTTATTATATTTTAGTTAAAACAAGCGCACCATATGATATGACCCTTTTTGCTTTAAATCCTGACGGCACCGAAAAATTCAGGCAGATGATAGATAACACAGTCTCGAGTCCTGGCCCAATAGTACAGGGAATAGATGGCACATTGTATGTTTTATCAAATTCAAAACTCTTCGCAATAAATCCTACAGATGGCAGCACGAAATGGGTATACGAGGCTGGACCTTTTGCATTGAACTCCTTAACGATAGGAAACGACAATATACTTTATTTTTCCGATTACACTATTGCCGATAAAGAGAATCCAAAGAAAATATATGCAATAGATGGGGATACTGGCACTCCAAAGTGGGTATATGAGAGTGGTCCTGGAATAAATGGTTTTCAAGATATGATACAAATAAATGATAAACTTTATTTTAAATCTTATAGCTACGAGCTAAATGGTTTTGAAATTCTCAGTGTGACAACTTCAATGCTAGAAGTCAGTAGTGAGAACGGAGTTTTAATTAAGACGGTAGATTCTATTAGTGATATATCTCCGAAATTTGTAGATGCTAAAAATAACATTTATTATTCTAAAGTCACTGATAGTGGAAATAATTTGTTTAATAATTACTTTGGCTATATGAATATGGATACTTTTGAGGAGAGATGGAAATTTAATACTTTTTATTCAACCACTGATGAACTAAATCGCAATGTAGTTTTAAGTAAAAGTAGAGAAATGATCGATGAAGACGGTTGGGTTTACCTTGCACTTGGAAAAACAGTTTCTACTGGCAATTTATTCGATTATGTTTCTTATCCCGATGAACAGTGGGTGAAATACATGGCCATGGCGCCGTGGACAATTATTGGTTCAAGCGATGATTCAACTTATTCTGCCGGCGAAACGGTTAATTTCTCAGTCACCACTTCGATGCTCCAGACCGATCCGTTAGAGAAAACAGAAAACAGTGTTCAAATTTATTTAGATAATTCAATAAAGATCCCGCTTGCTTACTCTTCAACAAATGATAGCGGCGACACTGTCTGGACTGGAAGCTACGCTTTGCCTTCTGACGCAACAGTTGGAGCTCATACCTATGTTGCAGAAGCCAGTTCTACCAATATTGAAACAGATATTACCACTCATTTTGAAACTGAAGCAACAGGAACAAATAACACGGGCATTGTTTATAATGGATCCTTTGTCGTTCAAAATGCCCTCATAATATCTGACAGTAGTAGCAATGCGACAAATATTATCTCAAGTCCGGTTGCAAATATTTTAAGAAGCGTTTCGTCGAGTCAGCCTGCAAATGCTCAGTCTGATGACCCTCAAACTGCTGAATCAATTAGCGATTTAGCTGGCGACCCAATCGAAAACTTAATTGAAATTCCAGAAATCTCTAATCAAATAGTCCAGAAAGACCAGTCAAGCAATGAGTCAAACAACTACCCCATTTATATCTTAGGCTCTCTGGCAATCGTTATGGGATCATACCTTTTTTTAAGGTCAAGAAAAAGATTACTTTGAAAAGAAGTATGAATTCCGAGGGAATTAAATTTCATCCAACAAGTGCTCTGGAATATTCTCAATAAACCTTGATTTTTCGTTCCATTGAAGCCGGCCGTAGAGATTACGCTCTGTAGCATAGAGCAAATATAATAGTTCTTTGGCACGGGTAATGCCGACATAGGCCAGGCGTCGCTCCTCCTCCATCTCTGAATTATCCATCAATGCCCGAGAATGTGGGAATAGTCCTTCCTCGACACCGACGATGAAAACTGTCTTAAATTCCAGGCCCTTGGCTGAATGAAGCGTCATCAATGTCACAACACCAGCCTCGCCTGAAAGCGAGTCCGTATCTTGCACCAACGACACCTGTTCAAGAAATTTTTCTAATGGTGTTGTTTCGTTCTCAAAACCGCTTTCAGAATTTTCAATTTTATAATTTTCAATTTCCAATGAATGATCAATATCTAAATCTTGAGAATTGGAACTTGGGATTTGAGTGGTAATTGGTAATTGGTAATTGGTAATTTGAGCTTCAACCTGTGCGGCTACGGTTGAAAGCTCTAATACATTCTCCCATCTTCCCTCTCCTTCCGGCGTACCGTCTTGCAGATACTTTCGATAGCCGGTTTTTTCGGCAATTTTCAGAATTAACTGATCTAAGGGAGTTGAGAGTTCATAAAGTTTATAGAACTCGTAAAGTAATTTGAAGAAATCGGTGACCTTGGAGGGAAAAGCATCATTCCGAGATAAAACCAAAAATAAATTATCATTTCGACCCCTCGTACTCGAGGTTGGAGAAATCTTTGGCAAGTCAAAAGATCTCTCGGCTCCAAGAACACCGCTCGAGATGACAAAGTTAGCGGAAATGTATTCTCTAATTTTATCGATCGTTTTATCGCCAATTCCCCTTGGCATACATGACACGGCCCTGGTTAATGCCTCTAAATCCATCTGGTTATTTATCAATCTAAGAAATGAAATAATGTCTTTGATCTCCTTGCGCTCATAAAAGCGCATTCCTCCGACTACCTTGTAAGGGATCTTAAACCGCAAAAACGCTTCTTCAACTGCTCGAGACTGGGCATTGGTCCGATACAAAACCGCAAAATCGAAATAGCTTGAGGTTTGAGGTTTGAGGTTTGAGGTAAAATTGCCTCCGACTTTCGACCTCCGACTTTCGACCGATGATTTGACCTCCATTGCGACAAATTCAGCCTCATCCTTCTCGTTCATTGCTTCATAAACAGAAATGGCCCTGCCGGTGTCATTTTCCGTCCAGAGCTTCTTGTCAGTCTTGTTTTCATTGAATTTAATAACGTCGTTGGCCGCCTCCAGAATAGTCTTGGTCGAGCGATAATTCTGTTCAAGCTTGATTACAACCGCATTTTTGTAATCCTTCTCAAAGTTCAAAATATTGCGGAAATTGGCACCCCGCCATGAGTAAATACTATTATGAACAACCATTCCATTGGCTATATAATTATGAAGATTTGCGATATCTAGATCATAAAGATCACCGGCATAATCAAATTTTTCGATAGCAATTATCTCGTCCTCGTCGAGATTACTACCCTTCAAAACAGGAACGACCATTCCAATTCGAAGATTTTTGGCCGGCAAAACATTGAATGACTTATCACTTAAAAGCCTGGCCCGTTGATTCAACAATAGTTCATCATCATAGCTGAATAATCCTTCAGCATATGCAACGGCTTGATCATAGTCTTTTCTGGAGGTTTCTACTCGCCAAGTACCTCTTTGACCATTTCTTATAGGATATAAACCAGTCAATTTATCCTTGAGATTGATGTCTGTTGTATTTAGGCAGATTCGGTGAGCATGCCAAGGACGATTCTCAAATTTTCGGTTTTCTCCGAACATTACCAAGTTGACCAACTTCCGCCCCTTACCATTTTTAATCACGGCCTGCGGTTGATAATGAGGAAATGCAAGATCTAAATCGATATCTAGTGCCAATTTGAGCGCTCTTTCAACAGTCGGGATATTTTGATATAAAGAATCAATTTTTTCCTGAGAATAAACAGCCTTTTTGCCAGAATCTTCAAAAATTGTTGTGGGGATACCATATTTAAAGGCATAAAACTGCTCTAAATACATAGCATCTCCAAGCGTTTTGCACGACTGAAGCAACCAAATTCTATCGCCTCTTTCCTGATTTATTCTCACCATTAAGCCACTTACAATCTGATCTTTTTTGCTTCTGACCCCTTGTGTAATCCCAATCCTATATCCCTTATCCTGGCGAAACATCAAATAAACAGAATAAAGACTTGGCTTAGACTGAAGATTTGCAAACAATTTATGATTCGGCGTCAATTCCAATATCCGTCCGCCTTTGGTCTTGACCCTAATCAAGTAACCAGAGTATTTGGTTTTGTGAATTTTCTGTACCAAATCAGGACAAATACTGCCCCAACCTGAGGCCGCCATAACCAAATTTCCCTTATCCAATGCTTTGATTGGCAGAAATGTCTCTTGATCAATATAGATATCAGTATTCGGCACTAGACACTGATAATCATCGCCCACCACCATAATATTATTGTGCTTGGAAGCGAGTAACTTCGCCCAAATGTATTGCGCCTGATTGGTATCCTGGTACTCGTCAATCAAAATGTATTTAAATAAATTTTGATATTTTTCGAGAATTTGAGGGTTATTTTGGAACAAAACCACGCACTGCATAATCAGGTCGTCAAAATCCAGCGCATTCACTTCGTGCATATATTTTTCATAACGCTCATAGATCTTGGCGGTTATCTGCTCAAAAGGCGAATTCGTGTACTTCTTATATTCCTTAGCGTCGATCAGCTCATTTTTGGCGCCAGAGATGAAGTAGCCGATCGAATTTGGATTGTAATGCTTCGGATCAACCCCCAGGTCCTTCTGCAGACGCTTTATTACCGATAGCTTGTCATTCTCGTCATAGATAGTAAAAGAGCGGGAAAAGCCCACGTAGTCGGCCTCACGGCGCAATATTCTAACACAAACAGAGTGAAAAGTCCCAGCCCAAGGTAATTTATATTTTTGGTCATTGGATTTTGGAAATTGATTGGAAATTGGATTTTGGAAATTGGAATTTCCGAGTAGCTGTTGTACACGAGCAGCTATCTCGGCTGCTGCTTTATTCGTAAAAGTCACCGCCAAAATATTATAGGGCGAAATATGCTTTTCGCGAATCAAATAAGCAATTCTATGCGTCAACGCTTTTGTCTTACCGCTCCCCGCCCCCGCAAGAACCAGCACGGGTCCCTCGGTATTCAAAACTGCTTGACGTTGAGGCTCGTTTAAATTTTGCAATAAATCATTCATATTTGTCTTCATCCCAAGATTACTTTGTCATTCTGAGATTATTCCGTCACCCTGAAGTTATTTTGTCATCATAAGCTTATTTTTGTCATCTGAGCTTACTTTTTGTCATCCTGAGCAAAGCGAAGGATCTCTCAGCTCGTCTGAGCCGGCATCCGCCCTAGATTCTTCGCCAACACCCTCAGAATGACATCTTGGACTTCGGACTTTACAAACTTCCGACTTTATAAACCTGACGAACTGTATTAACTTTCTACTTTATAAACTTTACAAACTTGATGAACTTTATAACTCTATTATACCCGAAAATACGAACAAATTCCAAACATCAGATTGACTTTCATCAGATTTTGTGGCAAAGAATAAGGGACAGTTACTATTGCACAGGAGGTTAAGTTGCAGAACAAATTCGATTCCCCTAAAGGACGGCTTCCGTACACCGATGAAAAAATCGGAGAGTTCTTACCGTTTGATTCAGTTTCGATTCCATCTGGCGTCTTTGGCGGCTGCGCCGGTGTCCTAGGCAAGATGCCCGATAACAATGATCTCCCTCAATGGAAGGGATATGTCGAGGTGATCATCCATCCTGGTGACCACTCTGGTAGCCATTGGTTGCCAATTTCAACCCTTGCCCCTATCTCCCAGTCCGGGAGATAGTATTGTCATATGGCCGGCATCGCTTCACCGCGATGACGGCCATATTTTTTTATTAAATTGACATACGAGTGATAAAATGTTTTATTATAGCAGTCTTCGGACAATCTACTGAGAGGAAACTAAAAAAAATGCCTGAACAGAGTTCTGCCCTCCTGCGTTCCGATCTTCCCGGATTGGAACTGCTTGGCCGCGGAAAGGTCCGCGATGTATATGCAGTCGACGAGAACCGAATACTCTTCGTCGCCAGCGACCGCATCTCTGCCTTCGATGTCGTAATGCCAAATGGCATACCTGACAAAGGCCGTGTGCTGACGCAAATATCTCAATTCTGGTTCGGACATTTGCCGGGCAGGGTAACCGGCTTCCGACACCACATGCTCGACGCCGATATCAATGTATTCCCCACACCGCTTCAGCCCTATTGCGGCCAACTCGAAGGACGAAGCATGATCGTCAAACGGCTGAACATCATCCCTATTGAGTGCATCGTCCGCCGGTACCTTGCAGGAGGCGGCTGGAAGGAATATCAGCGAACCGGGGGTGTATGTGGGAACATTCTGTTCCCGGGACTACGTGAATCAGATCGTCTACCCCAACCAATCTTCACGCCAACCACCAAAGCAGAGATCGGTCATGACGAAAATATCTCCCCTGCGACAGCGGTTGGTGTGGTTGACAAGTGGATGACTGATAATCGTATCAAATGCGATATGAGCCCAGCTAATGTTATCGCGAATCTCGCCGAACTCAGCATTGAGATCTACTCAGCCGCTGCTGCATACGCTGGCACGCGAGGCATCATCATCGCCGACACGAAATTTGAGTTCGGCATTGATCCGATACACGGCAACATCGTACTCGCCGATGAAGTACTGACGCCTGACTCCTCCCGCTTCTGGGACATGGAAAGATACGAACCGGGGCGTCCACAGGACAGCTTCGACAAGCAGTATCTGCGCGATTACCTGGAAACGCTCGGTTGGAACAAGGAACCACCCGCACCAACCCTCCCCGAGGAAGTGGTGATGAATACCAGGGCAAAGTACCTGGAAGCCTACCACCGGATTACCGGCACGACCCTCGCCGTCTAACTCTATTTCAGCGGCACCTGCACAGCGCATCCTACCTCCATTGGGTGCGCTGCTTTATTTTTGATCCCAAAAAAGTTACTCTATCCTTATGAAAAAGAAAATATTAGTCAGTGTGACTACAATCAATGATCCTTCAGAGAAACAGCTTGAAGATATTAAACGTCTTCAGATCAAAGAGTTCGCAATTTTCCCGACCTGTTTCGAAATGGCACAAAGGCAGAAGCTCTACCGCTTTCTGGAAAAATTGAAGGATATCAAAATCCCCTTTGCTCATATCCGCTCTGATTTTGAAGACGAAGAGATAGGCTACCTAGTCGAACGCTTTGGCATGGAACGCTGCAATATTCACCCTTCCATCGAGAGAAAAACGAATCCAAACTGGAAAAAAATAACAGCATTATGTATATGGAAAATGCCGGCCCGGAACCATTGCAAGAAGAGGAAGTAGCAAAGTTTGCTGGTATTTGCCTTGACACCTCTCACCTGGAAAACGCCCGCCGCCTCTTCCCTGACAAATATATACAAACTATAAATATTCTCGGAAAATTTTCGATCGGTGCCAATCATATCAACGGTGTGACTGCTAAGCCAGAGCATAATGACGCCCATAACTATGAACGTATTTGCTATGATAACCATTTTCCAAAAAGCACTTCTGAGCTCAATTATTTGAGAGCTTATCCGAAAAATTACTTCGGCGATTATATCGCCTTAGAGATGGAAAATGATATCCCCTCCCAGCTGGAGATGAAGACTTATTTGGAAAAGCTGCTTGGTCTCTAAAAAAATAGGACCGCCCTCCGAGGAGAGCAGTCCCATAGAACTACGATTCTTTTGGCGTTAGTAGAGCGGCAAACCGCCCAGCGCATCCCTCACCACGTCGGGGCTATTTGCCATGTAATTCTGGAATCGCCCCAAGTATTCCGGAATGTCATGTGAGACACAGATGATTTGAACCGCAAACATGGCGGCGGCATAAAGTGTCTCAAAATAGGCGGGTGGGCAGACGCCGCCCGGCACTCTGGTAATAGTCAGGCGCGCGTCATCGCCATCGGGGTAGCCATTTGAGGGCATTCCGACCGCCAGGATTGGTACAGTGAAGCCCGTCTTCCGTGGCAAGACCCGCGGTAAAATTGCACTCATTCCCGCGATGGCGATCACTGCCCGGAGATTCTTGAGCTGACTCAGCGCCTCAGCATACTGATCGATTTCCTGGCCATTCCGGTCGGCGGAAATCACCGTGACATCATAGCAATCAGGGGACAGATTCATTACTTCAAAGAGCCGAGCGACCCGTGCCCGATCTTTTTCGGTAGCGAGGTAGTCGTTTTCGCTCCCGAAGACAAAAACCACCCTGGTAGCATCTGTCAACCTTGTCGGATCCAGTGGAAATGCCTGTGAATCAAACGTCGGCATTTATAAGCCCTCCAAAAAGAGATAGCAGAGTTCACCTGATACTCCGCTTCCTACTTTATTTAACATTTATTTGTCATTCTGACAATTGTTATGAAGGTGTTGTATAATTTTATAAATAAAAAATCCCAATCTTTTTGCTTTGAGCTTTTGGCTTTCTGCTTTTGATGGGATTTTTTAGGTTGGGCGTAAGCTGAAGGACTAATCGAGAATACTTTTTTTTATAATATGTCTCGGCCGGCAACTTATGCCCTTTTTAAGAGGTTACGATTTTTGTGTTTCCCCCAAAAGATTTGCATCCCTTAGGAGAGACTGATCTTGGCCTCTTATGATTTCTGCTTGCATCCCGATATTTATTTAAATCATCGGGGCGTTTTTTTCTTCTTTTCAGTAGTTTGTTTTCAATTTGCTTGGTTTTCAGCCTGTTTTTTGCACTTTTTTGGCTTTTCGAGTCTTTTGATTATTTATATCAAACTCGGCCAGTGCTTTTTCTTGTCCTCCGTAGCTTTTCCAGCGAAGGAGGATATTTTTTAGTAGCTCCTCTTAAATAACTTCTGTTACTTTTCGAAGATTACTACGTTTTTGTTTTTATTCTTGTTCCAATGTAATGGGAATCCCGACTTACGTTGGGACTCTTTCCATTGTTTGCAAGAATGAGCTGGGGAGGAGTTTATCTATCAATTCATATTACTATGACTTTATAGAAATTTTGAAAATAACCAGTAATTTTAACGATTATTTCTCTCCTCATAAGGACAGGCGGAGGGAACCGGTCCTTCCCCATCTCATTCTCGCAAATGCTCGCAATTTTTAATTATCAATTGACAATTCTCAATTCAAGGAAAATTATTTTTGATAATAAAAAGCGCTCTCTTTAGAGGGCGCAATATTTAATATTGTTTATTTAACCCTCCAGTCGTTTCGCTCTTAAGTTGTTAATGTTCGTTTTTCTTTTTGGAAATTAAATTATTGTACCAAACCAAGCCATAACTTGTCAAGGGATTGGGGATATAAAAGTGGTGTAATATGGAATTTGACAGGATGAGACTAGTTTATTAATTAAAATTAACCTAATTGGCCTGATCCGCCAGCCGGCGGACTAATTAACTTAAACAAGCACCAATAACTAAAAACTGAAAGTTTTTTGTTTAGAAATTAGAAAGTTAGAAATTAGAAATTTTGCGTCTACTCTCCCTGTGGCGTAAATTGTCCATAATCATTCCGAAACTCACCTTTCTTCGGCAAAAGCTTGGCATTGATTTTGAACTTACGACCGGCTATCTCGTCAGTCTGATTCTCTCTATATATCTCTGTCAGCTCGGCTGATAATATCTCTTTGAGAGTTCCTATCTCCTCCTGAGTGGATTTGATATTAGAAACGACTTCCTGATTTGGTCCCTTGGAAAGAATCTCGTCTTTGATTTGTTTTCTCTTTTGAACAGCGGCTTTTACCTCTTCGGCAACTTCAAGATAAGTTACCTCGTTTTCAAGCTCGCCCTTCAACATCTCTTTATTAATCTTGAATTCCTGTTCAAGTTTTTCGAGTTGTTCAATCCTCTTCTGAATTGTCGCAATGTCCATGTTCCTCCAATTTATTAGCTAAAAGCAAAAAGCTTAAAGCGTAAATATATTATTTTTACTTTTGGCCTTAAGCTTTGGGCTTTCAGCCTTCCTTATGGAATATCAACGTGTTTTGCAATACTTTGACTACTTCCTGCTCCACGAATTCACCGGTAATCTGTTCAAGTTCAAACTCCCCGTGAGAACCGATAGCACCACCATCCTCTGGCATCATCGTCGAGACAGTAATGCCCACCTTCTTGGCATATCTGTTGGCGATAAAAGAAACATAGGGAGTACAGTCAGGTTTGTAGAATGCTTTGTCGACAACAGCCGGATAAATATTCAGGGTGATCGAAGAGGGAGTAAAGTGAGCTGTCGCATCGACATACTCTTGTGCCTCGGAAATATGATAATCATGCCCATATCCATTTAGCTGATTTCCTATATCCACAAAAGCAGGCCAGATTATTTCTTTCTTCGTCTCTTCAAACTTTGCTGCAAATTCATCCTGTGACTTCTTCTCTTCCTCCTTACGTGCCTTCAGGCCCTCACTATCTTGATTGAAACGGTTCATTATCTGTTCAAGCGATGCTTTGTTGTGCCCAAACATAACGACTCCTTGTTTATCTTACAATCGATTATAGCAAGTAAAAACGAAAAGGTGCAAATTTAGTATGATGATGAGCTCAAGTATTAAATTTTCCGAACTAAAATTTATTCGGCCGGAGTGAATTCTCGCCTTTTTTCCAAATCGCTAAATCTCATCTGAGCCGGATTGAAGAACAGCTCAGTGTTGCCAGTCGGACCATTTCTATGCTTGCGGATCAAAATCTCGGTAATGCCCTTCCTATCGCTCTCCGGGTTATAGTATTCGTCACGATAGAGGAACATGACAACGTCGGCGTCCTGCTCGATCGAGCCCGATTCTCTCAAGTCCGACAGAAGCGGCCGTTTGTCGTCACGGTGTTCTACAGCACGCGAAAGCTGCGACAACGCTATTATCGGTACATTCAACTCACGGGCAAGTCCCTTCAGTCCTCTCGATATTTCAGAAATCTCCTGTACCCTGTTATCGCTACTTTTTGAACGGCCTGACATTAACTGCAAATAGTCAATAATAATCAAACCAAGGCCATGCTCCATCTGAAGACGTCTGGCTTTGGCTCTGATCTCCATAATATTGCCGCCGGGCGAATCATCGATAAATATCGGAGACTCCGACAAGACCCCCATCGCATAGCCAATCTTTGGAAAGTCGTCGTCGGATAAGTTGCCGGTCCGGAGCTTCCACGAATCAACACCCGCCTGGGAGGAGAGCAGACGATCCACAAGCTGATCCTGACTCATTTCAAGTGAAAATACAGCGACGGGAATTTTTTCGTCGATTGCGGCGTTTTCGGCTAAGTTTAGAGCAAAAGAAGTTTTACCCATCGAAGGTCTGGCAGCTAGGATAATTAGATCAGACTTTTGGAAACCGGCGGTCACACTATCCAAATCACGGAAACCGCTCGGAACACCCCGTAAAGCGCCGGAGTCTTTGTCTTTGTGAATTTTATCGATTCTGTCAAAAGCGTCAGTCAGGACATCCTTAATCGCAGCGAACTTGTTCTTCAGTGAATTCTGGGATACAGCGAACAATCTTTTTTCCGCTTCATCGAGGGTTTCTGAGATATCGGCATCTTCGTCATAGCCAGCCTCCGTGATCTCGACCCCGGCTGAGATCAGGCGCCTCAGAATTGCTTTGTCCCGAACTATTTGGGCATAGTGGACAATATTTGCTGCCGAAGGTGTGGAGTTGACAATCTCCGCCAAATAAGCGGAACCGCCCACCGCCTTGATTTGACCTGCCGTTTCCAGGATTTCCGACAGAGTGACGATATCGACTGGCATCCGCTTCTCAAAGAGATTGATCATCGCCATGAAGATCGAACCGTGACGGCTATCATAGAAATCATCATCATGCACAATATCAGCAATTTTTATCAATGCATCCGGATCGATTAGTACCGCACCCAACACACTTCTTTCCGCTTCACTGTTTTGAGGCGGCATTCGAAGAGTCAGCGGCTTCGACATTCCGCTTTCCGGTTTTTGATTGTAATTCTTCTCCCGCGCCATATTTACCTACACTTTACTTGATAAACTTTCCCGCTTTTTGCTTTCAGCTTTAAGCTTTAAGCCTTTAGCTTTTAGCCTTCGACTTTAAGCTTTTTGCTTTCGGCTTTCGTCTTTCAGCTTTAAGCTTTTAGCCTTTAGCTTTTAGCTTTGGACTACTCCTCCACTTGAAAGACCTCGCCAACTGTTTTTTCCAGGTCAATTTTCTCAATCTTTGCCCGAGATAGGTTTTGACCGCCTTGCTCTTTGCAAATAACTGAGAGCTTCCTTCCTGCTATTTCTCTAATCGCATCTTCCAGAACCTTCATATTTTTCCCCTCAGAGATTTTCTCCCGATGAAATTTAAATTTAACCGCTAGAGTCAGTGCATCATCGGTCATACCTTCGGGGTTAGCATCCTTAAGCAGAGCAAAAAGTGTCGCATTATCAACCTTCACTTTATCCAAGATTGATTTCCAGATGTCCTTCGTCATTTCCAGAACCTGAACCGGAACAGTAGATTGATCGGACAATTCACTAATCTCAGGGCCGGTTGACTTCATAGCCGGCGAATCCGGTTTATCGGCCCTCTCACTGTCTGGACGGCTTACTAATATTTTAGTTGAAGATTGGCTGACCTCTGATTGGGACCTACTGACTGCCTGACTTGCCGGTGGCTTAGCCTGTAGAGGATCAGGCTTGATAGCCTCATTTGTGGGCAAAATAGCTGGCGTAGGAATTGACTTGATGATAGCAATCTCGATCGGCATAACCGGAAAATGAACATTTTTTAAAAGAGAATTGGCTTCTATAAAATTTTCGATTATCTCTACGAGACGTCCTAGGGCAATAGTTTCCGACAGTCGCCGCATCTCCTTGATATTCTCCTCCGTATCCTCAAATAGCACTTCTCCTGCCGCTTTCAGCAACAATATCCGCCTCATTGTTTCAATCATTGCTTTATTAAACTCAGCAAGATCAGAACCGTTTGTATATAAGCTCTGGACGATTTTTAATCCCTCCTCCGGTTGGTTATTAAAAATCGTCCCGATTAACTTTAAAATTTCCTCCGATTTGGCTAGACCAAGCACCTCTCTCGCTTTTTCAAGAGTGATCTTGCCCGAAATTGAGTTGAGCTGTTCCAAAAGACTAAGGGCATCTCTATGGCCGCCGGCAGACGCTGCAGCAATCAGATCTAGAACTTCCCGATCGATAGTCATCTTCTCAGACTCGGAAACTCTTTCCAGATTTTCGATCAGGTCATCTTTGCTGGCGCGTTTAAAATCATAACGTTGGGCCCGGGATAAAATGGTAGCCGGTATCTTGTGAACTTCAGTCGTAGCCATGATAAAAATGACATGCTCGGGCGGTTCCTCTAGCGTCTTTAGGAGTGCATTGAAGGCACCTTTCGAAAGCATGTGAACTTCATCGATGATATAAACCTTTTTCAAAGAATTGGTGGGCATCAACCTGGCTTTCTCGATCAAATCTCTGATATTGTCAACGCCCGTATTTGAAGCAGCGTCAATCTCGATAACATCGATCGAGCGGCCTAAATTGATATCGGAACATGCGTCACAAACATTACAAGGTTCGCCGCTGACCTCCTTACCGTTTTTTCGCAGTTTATCTGTTTCCTTGCAGTTAATTGCTTTTGCCAGCAACCGCGCCGTAGAGGTCTTGCCGATCCCCCGCGGTCCCGTCAAGAGATAAGCATGAACCAGCCTTCCGCTTTTGATACTCGCCAAAAGAGTCGCAACCACATGTTGCTGACCGACCATCTCGTTAAAGTTTTTTGCACGGTATCTTTGGTAAAAAGCCATAACAAACCTCCGGTTTGCTAGTAAAAAGTTCATAAGGCACTAAGTTCATAAAGTAGTAATGCTGTCCTAGCTTTATAACCTACCTGGGACTTTCTGGCCTTACGAACTAACCTATTATATGTCTTTCTCCAATCCTTAAGAAATGCCTTGCTTTCGATAGTCATGAAAGCAAGTCCCTAATTCATAATTCATAAATCATAATTTATAATAAGAAACTTGTCCCCAACTCATCCACAGGAATGTACACAGTAGCTGATTAATAGATATTGATAAATTTCTATAGTTCCCATAAAAATGCTTTACAAAAACTTTGCAACTACTCTAATTTCCGCTTTTTTCGGGGACAAAACGATTGCAAATATTTCTTTGAGCCTGTAATATGAAAGAGGAGTAAGGCTTCATTTAGACCCGTAAAGTCTCGATTTTCCTCTTTGCGCCTCAATATTAAAGGAGTGGATATGACAAAAAAAGAACTAGCAAAGGCATTATCAAAAAAATGCAATATTTCATACAAAAAAGCCGAGGAACTGATCGACAGTTTCGGCTCCGTTGTGACTGATGCTCTCTCCAAAGGCGAAAAAGTAATTTACTCTAATTTCGGTTCTTTTTATACCGTTCACTATCCTTCCAAAATCATTTACCATCCGGTGCTTGGCAAAAAGAAACAGATGATTATGCTCCCGACAAACGCCGTCAAGTGGATGCCCTCTGGCAACGTAAAAGAGCTTGTTGATAAGGGAATAGAGATGCCAGATAAGATTGTGACACATGGCGCCAGCAAAATTATCAAAGAACAACTAATGGCGAACAGTACGGCCGAACAGAAGCCCGATCCAAACTCCGAAATTCCTATTAGAGTCTTCAGACATGAAACTACCATCGATGAGTTCCAGCCAAGGAAAATGAGCTCTGTCGCCTATATCGATTTAGGCGAACAAACTATCAAAGAAGATATTCTTTCGCTGATTCCTCTGAAAACTGCTGTCGAACGTCGGCTCGTTCCTTTTGATGAGAAGAACGGTGTTATTTCTTTAGCGATGGCTGATCCAGGTGATTTGGACACCATCGATCTGCTCGAGAAGACCACCGGAAAAATAATCCTTCCTTTTCTGGCAAGTGAGACGGATCTGGAAAAAATCTTCCCTGTCTACCCCGAAGGAAACACTTTTGCTCAAGAGAAGATGCCCTCTGAGTCGCCCAACAGGATCCTATCGCTTCTTTTTAAAAGAGCGGTTCGCGAAGAGGCAAGTGAAATCCATGTTGATATGATTAGTAATGAAATCCAAATCCGTTTCCGAATTGAAGGAATTCTCTACAAGCGTGGGGTATTGCCGGCACATTCTAGAGAGACAATAAATATGAAGATAAAAAACCTGGCTAGCCTAAACGAAGAAAACCGTCTTCCGCAAACAGGTAAATTTTCTCTTCAGATCGACGGCCATAACATCAATTTTGAAGTCTCGACTATGCCGCTCGCTTTTGGGGAAAAAATATTAATTCGGGTAGACCATTCTGAGAAAAATTCCCTGATTGATTTTGACGATTTGGGCCTGTTACCCCTACAAAAAAAGACACTAAAAGAGCTAACGGAAAAACAGGGAGTTTTTCTAATATTAGGACCGGCCAATTCCGGTAAGACCACGACCGCTTATGCATTAATTTCCAATATGGAAGCAGAAAGTTTGAATATCATCACTTTAGAGGACCCAATCAAATCAAGACTAGACGGTGTCAACCAAAGTCAGGTAGATGAGAGTTTGGGCTATACCTATATCGCGGGCTATAGTTCGGCAATTCTGCAATCTCCCGATGTGATTATGATCGACAAGCTCGATGGCTCAGAAATAACCAAATTAATGTTTGAGGAGGCGCCAAGAGGATGCTTAACAATGGCATCACTAAACATTAGAGACTTCGAGATGCTTTATAAATTATTAGTAGGGTTTAAAATTAATCTTGAAAATTATGGATCCAAATTGGTTGGTTATATGAATCAGAGGCTAGTCAAGAAAGTCTGCCCTTATTGCAAAGAGGAAGCCTCAGCGGGCAATCTTGAGAGACAACTCGAAAAAGAGATTGAGTCCCTACCACCGCTATTGAAAACCTGCGTTAAGAACAGAACAAAGTTCTATATCGGTAAAGGCTGTGCCAAATGTGGCTATAGTGGCTATAAGGGAATGACTCCGATATTTGAGGTTTTATCTCTCAATGATGAAAGGAGATCCCTTATGATTAAAGGAAGGATTAATTCTGTCATCGACTCCGCCAAAAGAGATGGTTTCATTACATTGCGGCAACATTGCCTAAGCAAAGTTTTAACCGGCGAAACCACTATCGAAGAACTCCTAAAAATATAATTCCATAAAAAAGAAAGCGTTTAAAGGTTCGCTTTCTTTTTTTGACTGCTATTTTTTTACTTTTGACAGTGACGACTCGATTGCCTTTATTACATCTGCCGGCATAATCTCGCTTTTGATCAGATAGCCATCATATTCCTGCATCATCGCTTTGACTTTATTGACTTCCTGTATCAACGCTGTAAGAAGAATTATAGGGATACCTGAAGTTTTTTCATCCTCACGTAGTTTCTTCATCACGTCGATACCATTTAGCTTTGGCATCATAATATCGAGAAGTATCAGATCTGGCATCTCGGAGTTAGCCTTATCGAGTGCCTCCTCGCCATCATAGGCAGAGACAATTACGTATCCCTCGGCTCTGAGTCTCTCTGCATACATCTCATGAAGTGTTAAATCGTCATCTACCAATAAAATTTTTGCTGCTGACATCTTCCCTCCTAAGGCTTTGCCTTATAAATTACATAATCAAATAAATCATACAATGTCCCGGATTGCCGGTCAATATTTGCCTCCAAAGTACGGGCGACTCCTCCGTAGTAACCGGTAGAGGTAACCAGTGTTGATGCACCAAAAAGATTGTTGTTATCTGCTCCTGTTAAAACTATTTGAATGTCAGCGCCGAGAGGTTTAATGAAAAGGCTCGATTGCTCTAGAACACCGGTATAACCAAGCCTGCTTCTAAGCCCTGTTATAGAATAAGTTCCATCGGCAGAATTTGGAAAGGTGGTAAAGGCTGTTCTCAATCCGAAAGCAACAGGGCAAACCGTAGAATTTGAGGCCGCATTCATAAACAATCCCTTAAACTCTACAGGGCTGCTGGAAGCATTTGTCTTACCGATTATCTTGATCTCTACCAACGCGCACCTTGAATCCCCTTGAAAATTGTTAACACCGTTTACGGTATTATTCAAAACGTTCGTCGGACGGAAAGTCAAATCGAGATCCCCGCCTACTTCGGCAAAAACGAGCGATGTGTCAATCTTCTCCGAATTATCCCTGCCAATCGTATGTGGAGCCGTAGCATCCAGCGAGCCAAATTGGGTACTCTTGCTATCCATTTTCAGGTCATAAATTTGATTATTGATATCCCAATTCGTCGGAAGGTTTTTACTTTTGGCAATTCCTTCATAGATTCCACCATTTATACCGGAAGTGATAACCTCCTCGTTTGTAAGAGTCATATTCGATCTAAAAACATTGGCGGCAATATCACCGCCAAATGGCACCTGACTCTCCCTGTCAAAACGATATCTCAGGAAAGCCTCTTCAAGCCCTGACTCTGCAGCATAATAGGCGCTAATGCCATTTTCATATAAAGCGGCCTTGGCCGCCTGTAATAGAAAAACCCGGCCAAACGAAAAAGCAATCGTCCCGATGGCCGTAATTAAAAGAACTGCAATGATTATTGCTGATCCCCTCTCTTTTTTCATAATTAAATTATAGAACTTAAGCGCCGATTTTGCAAAATGATAAATATTATCGCCTAAATAAGGTTGCCCAAAGCAGAATTTTATGCTAAAATCTTCTTGATTTGGCGTCATCGTATAACGGTTAGTACGCCGCCCTCTCACGGCGGTAATTGGGGTTCGATTCCCCATGACGCTACCAAAAAATAATCAACTTTAGTTGATTATTTTTTTGTGGAGCTTACAACATCAATCTTTCCTCCAGCATCTCCCAGCTTTCTTCACCGCTGAAAAGGCCATACTTTTGCCAAACTTTCTCACGTTCACGATACTTGTTGTCGTAGATCGAATATTTCTCGCAATATTTTTCAGGAGTCAAATTGAACATTAGCGCATTCGCCCCAGCTAGCAGTGCCTTGTGCCGTCCGTCTGGATCCAATGTTTCCAACGCTGTCGTCACCGGAATCTTAATCTCCGGCATCATAAACCTGGCAACGGCAATGTATTTCAAGGCAAGCTCAAGCCTCTCAGTAGTATTTTGAATATTGTATATTGTATTTTGCCATGTGAAGTTTGAAATTTTTTTTGATATTTGATATTTGGGATTTGATTGGAAGTTGGAAATTGGAAATTGGAAATTCTTGCCTGCAAGTGGCGTTCCACTTGCAGCAAGCCATGGTCCTGACGAGATCATCGGGATGCCCAGCTTCTTAATCGTCAGCAAATCGTCAGCGATTTGCTCCAAGGTTTGGCCAGGCAAGCCGAAGAGACTACCCGTCGCGACATAATAGCCGGTGTCCCTTAAATGATTAATAATATCCAATCTATCCTGCAACTTATGGCCCGGCCTTATCTTGGCATAAAAATCGTTATCTGAACTCTCAAAACGAATTAATGCCCCGCTCGCCCCAGCCTTTTTCGCCCTGTCGTAAAAAGACTTGCTCCTTTCCCCGACAGATAGGAAAATAAAGACTTTCATCTTCGCTCGAATATTTAAGATAATTTTTATCAAATCATCATCCAAATAATGATCGTCCTCGCCGCTTTGTAAGACCAATAATTTATAGCTGTCATCTTCAACAGATTTTTTTGCAACATTTTCTATTTCCCGACAGGTCATTCTATATCTACTCGTTTTTTTGCTTTTCCGAAGCCCACAATATAAACAATCATTTTTGCAAAAATTTGAAAACTCGATAATTCCGTGGATGCAAACAAAGTCCTCTATCCTCTCTTTCCGTATAGAGTTGGCCTCCGCAAAAAGAGTTTCCAGGTTTTCTTTCCCTTTTAAATTCAAAAGATAAATAATCTCATCCTTCGTCAAGACCGAGTCATCTATTATTGTTCGAGCTTGTCGAGAACTTCTCATTTTATTCGAGGAATTATTGGAGTGTTGGCTTCTGACCTTGAAGATTATTTTCTTAAATTTAAGGGGTAGCTTTGAGACATCTACTTTAGAATAATGATCCTCAAGCAGCGATATAATCTCCTTGGCATCAGACTCAGAAATAACCTTCACAGCCCTGTTTGTGGCAAAGAGTATCCAATCCCCCGGCTTGGCGTCCAAAACAAAAGAGAGGTCGATCTGAGCCGTCTCAGTTGATGATTTGACAGTCGCAATGCCGTCCTTTATCGATAAAATTTTCCCTGGGATAGTTAAACACACAGTGGCTCCCTTCGGTCGCCAAACTTAAAACTAAAAACGCAAAAGTCAGAACTCATAATAGCAGAGAATCAATTTTGCCTAAAGAAAAAGACCAGCTTGCACTGATCTGTTTCTCGTGGTTCCGAGACTAGGATTCGAACCTAGGTAAGCAGATCCAGAATCTGCTGTCCTGCCACTAGACGATCTCGGAATAATTATTAGAAATTGTTTTTAGGAAGCGTCGGCCGGCACCAGTTTTCAAATATTTCTCCCTGCATCTCGCTTCCGCTAAAGTTTCAAATCCTTCGCTGTGAATCAACTTCCAAGGCATGTATCTTTTTGTAAACGACATTTTGCCAGAATTATGTTCGGTAAGTCTTCTCTGGATATCTCCCGTACATCCAACATATCTCTTAGGATAATGAATACTGTATAAAACATAAATATAATACATGGTGTCATGTCCGCCCAAAGGGCGAGATCTCGACTGCCGAAGGCAAGTCGGACCACTAGACGATCTCGGAATAACTAAAAGATGTTAGCATTTTTGAAGTAAATTCTCAAGTACATATCTCAATTCTTGACGACAACAAGCTCTATCCTAGCTCTTTTCTTGACCTCTTTCAAAAGGTCACCTATCTCGTGATCGCCTAATTCTGAAAAAATTCCGCCAGCATAGGCTTCGACCGAATAATCAAAATAATTTGCCACCAATCGCTCTAAAAAACGCACAAGTGCCTCTTCATCGTTAAAATTAAGCCCGCGGCTTTTTGTATAATTGCCGGCAAAATCTATCTCTTTTTCTAGAATTTTTATGTTGTTTTGACCTTCGACCCGGTAAACCTCGGCACCAGAAGAGTCAACGAGTACTCTAATCCTCTTCATTTTCTCGAGCTACTCCCAAATAAGCTGCTTCAATCTTTTTTATAACTTTTGTCCAATCAAATTCCTTGACCCTTTCATACGCATTCCGCTTTAACTTAGCTGCCAGCGCTGGATGATCAAGAATTTCTAATAACTTTAAGGCCAAGTCCTTCTCGCTAGCCGGTTCAGCCAGCAATCCCTCTTTTCCATCCTCTATTATATCTACCACACCACCGATCTTGCTCGCAACTATTGGGACACCGGCATTCATTGCCTCTAAGAGAACAATGCCGAAGGTCTCTGCAATCGAAGGCAAAGCAAATACGCTCCAGTGTCTCATATATCTTGTAATATCCTTCTTCTCTCCAAGAAAAGTGACATGTTTTTTCAGACTCAGCCTCCGAACTTCCTCCTTCAATACTTCCAATTCCGGTCCGTCTCCTATTATCTCTAAGGTGGCCAGAGGGTATTTTGTATTGACGCCGGCAAAAGCACGGATCAGATGAATTTGCCCTTTTTGTTTGTTTAGGCTACCAATATTGCCGATAATAGGTGCGCGGGTAGACGTATTTATTTTTTTCTTTTGGCAACTAGCGGCAATGGCGTTTGATATTACAGAGATCTTGGCAGTAGAGGCCCACTTGTTTTTGATAATGAAATTCCTGACATCAGTAGAGACGGCAATAACCAGATCTTGTTTGCGGCAAATTTTTCTAATCATCTGACGTTGCACAAAATCATTGAGAAAGTTTGTTAATCTAAATCCCTCTCCATAACGATGTTCAGTATAGATCTTATGAATATTATTTTTTGAAGCTATCATACTCGCAAACAAACCAGCCCTAGGACCATGAGAATGGATAACCAACGGACCAAAGGGATTTCCCTCTATCTTTATTTTGGAAATTATTCTCTTCAATGCCAAGATAGAGAGAAAATCAAACTTCGAGGACATTGAAATATTTAAAATAGTCAAACCAACTATTTTCTTCGCTTCTTTAGAAAGATACCCCGAAGGGCAGATAAGATAACAGTCGAATTTGGCCTTATCAAGATTCGCCAAAAGCCCTAAGACATGATTCGGTCCCCCGCCAATTTTTGAGTCAGCAATGATGTGAACGATCTTTATCTTTGGCATGGTTTTATTTTAACAAAAATTAATGCTAAATGCGAAAAGAAACGAAATAACAAAATTCGCCTTTAGTTTTTTAGTTGATTTTAGTCTTTGGCCTTAGCTTAATTTTCTAATAGCTTTTTGAATTCGCTTGAGGCTTTCTTCTTTGCCGAGTGCTGCCGCCAATTCTACCGGCGAAGGAGACTTTTCCTCTCCGGAAAGAGCGACACGGATAGGCCAGAAAACATCCCCATTTGAGAGGCCATTTTCAATCACGGTATATTCGAGAGCTTTCTGAACATTATCAGAGGTCCATTCGCTTTCAGCCTTCAACTTTTCACTGACAGTTTCAAGCGCCAGCATAGTATTTTTCTTATCTGATCGTTTAAAAATTAATATTTCAGCCTTATATTCCGGCTCTTTTCGCAGTTCCAAAATGTAATCAGCCGCTTCCTTCAAAGTCTTATAGCCACCTCGTCCGATCAATTGAACTTCCCCGTCTGTTGCATTTCCAACGCCAAATTCCTCTAACAGGCTTTTCGCTTTTTGCTTTTCGCTTTTTGCTAGCTCGACAATGTAGTGCTCATTAATATTATTTAGCTTATCAATATTGAAAATTGCCGGCGCCTTATTAACATTCTCGATTTTAAACTCGTCTTCAAGCTCTTTCAAGGTAAAATATTCCCTGTCGTCCTTGGGATTCCAACCGAGAAATGCCATAAAATTTATGAGCGATTCAGGAAGATAGCCCAAGTTTTTGTACTCTACGACGCTGGTTGCACCATGTCGCTTCGATAATTTTGTGCGGTCTGGTGCCAAAATCATCGGCAAGTGGGCAAATTCTGGAGCTTCCCAACCAAACATTTTGTACAGAGTCAGATGCTTGGGGGTCGATGAAAGCCATTCCTCACCACGAATCACATGAGTAATGTCCATATCGTGATCATCAACTATTGCGGCCAAATGATAAGTTGGGTAGCCATCTGATTTCAATAAGACCTGATCGTCAACGAGAGATAAATCAAACTCAACTTGACCTCGAATTAGGTCGTTGACGACAATTTTACCGCTCTTTGGCATCTTCATACGGATGACGTATTTTCCCTCTTCAACGTCCTCGATCTTGATTCCTGCATCTCTGCATGTCCCTGTATATCTCGGCGCTTTACCCGCTTTTTCGAGCTTCGATCTCTCCTCATCCAGCTTCTCTTTCGAGCAGGTACAGAGGTATGCATGGCCCTTCTTCACCAATTCAAAGGCGTGTTTCTTATATAAATCTAGTCTCTCAGACTGAATCGGAAATTTGGCCAGATTATCAGGCGCAAAGCCAAGCCATTTCAAAGATTCGATAATACGATCAGTTGCGCCCTCAACAAATCTCTCTCGATCAGTGTCCTCGACACGCAACAAAAAGGTCCCTTTGTCATGCTTGGCGAAAAGATATTCGAAAAGTGCACTTCTGGCGTTGCCGATATGCAACTCGCCGGTAGGACTCGGCGCAAAACGTGTGATGATGTTCTTGTTCATGCTCTTACCATAGCAAAATCAATTAAAAAAATAAACGGTAAGGTGTGTTATGTCATTCCAGACTGTAAGCTCGATCCGCCAGCTGGCGGACTGGAATCCAATTCATTTAATTGTCATTTCGACTCCGTGTTCTTGCGGCCGCCGTGCCCCTCGCCGTGCCATTCCGTAGCTTTAGCGAAGGGTGGTAGCTGGCAAGCGAAGTGGGGGTGAAATCCTTTGCGACACAATGATGTTCAGTCAGCTATAAGATCTCTCGACTCCAATAACACCACTCGAGATGACAAAAAATAAGGAACTGGATCCCCGGGTCATGGCTTCGCCTGCGCCGAGGATGACACTATTTTTTATTCATTTTTAAAGAATCTAATTTTTAAACATTTAGACATTGGGATTTGATTAGAAATTAGAAATTAATAATTAGAAGTTATCGTCCCTCAACTGCTGATTCTATATGCTCAATCTCCGGCTGACCCAACGACATATCAACGCCAATAACATCGATTCGAATGGGGCTCTTCGGATATTGCTGCTCAACCGCTCGAGCCAACAGCCGGAGTTTGTTCTGCTTGGCAAATCGAACCAAATCCTGGGCCAGGCCGAAACCGCTGCCCCGCACAGTTTTCACTTCTACAATCACGATTGTCTTACTTAACTGAGCCAGGATATCAATCTCCCCGAATTCAAAATTCACATTTCTATCAATGATTTTATAGCCCTTCTGCTCGAGGTATTTGGCCGCAATTTCCTCTCCCTTGTTACCCGTCAGCTTGTTTTTCTTTTTATCAAACATTAGGAGAAATTGTTAAATAATCTATCTCTATCTTCCAATTCTTTATCACCTTTAAAATAAAGCTCGATTAGAATTATTTCTTGTCTGACGTCGTCATAGTGATAAATTAGCCGAAAAGATTTTCCCTTGACCGAACGACACATAAGCCTTGTCTTAAATATCTTACTTTTAATTTTTAGGCCGGGAATTTGCACAGCATCATTTCCGCGGCCAGTTGGAAACATTGCAAGAACTTCTTGTCTCAAATTCAAATCAGTTGGTAATGACGGATATTTACGGCAAAGTTTCTTGTAATCCTTCGAAAACTCTTCGAGTTCAGTGAATTTCATATTCCCTCCGATAAAGATTAGAGCTCTTCGTAATCTTTAACAGAGTACTGCGGCGAACGGTAAAAAACAGCTTCATAATCAATCGGTTCTCCGTCTCTGGCAATCTGCCACGGCGTGTCATCGTGAGAATACGCGCTGATTTGACTGGCGTTCATATCTGATAACTTCTGCAAAACGTCGTCAATCACCTCTTTCTCTGCGCCATTGATCGCTCGCAGATTTGACCGCCGAAGCGCAATATATCTGGTCTGATCTTTGCCGTGAAATTTGTTACAATCAACCGCCACTTCACCACTCTCGATCATCTCACCAAGCACTCCCTTAAATGCTACCGGTGTCGGCCCGAAGTGATTCTTCATATACTTGGCTCCGGTAAGCTGCTCCTCAAATTTTTCGTAGTAATTAAAGTCAGAAAAGTAAAGAAGTTTATAAAGAACGGTTTGCCCAACATTAAGTTTGCCTGCAGTTTTTTCCAAGATATAGAGTAATACTTCCCGGAATTTTTCTTTTTTCAATTTCGGAACAGCAATCCGTTCAGTTTCTTCTACTTCCTTGGGTTTCTCGACTTCCTGCTCGACATCTTGGCCAGATAGAATATAATCCGTCTGGACACCAAAATACTCAGCCAACTTGGCCAGCTCAATACTGGTCAGTTCCCGTTTCCCTGCCTCAAGCTGCGAAACTGAGACGCGCGGGATTTCCAAAATATCAGACACGTCCTGCTGAGATCTCCCAACCTGCTCCCGAATAGACCGAATCCGCTTGCCAATTTTTTCTTTTGTAATAATCATTATTCTAATTTATCAAATTGTAATAAATTATGTCAATAGTATGACAGTATTTAAAACAATGGAATTTTATGTAAACAACTTCATTTTTAATGTAAACTCCAATGTAAACTAATTGAGACACAAAAAAGTCCCCCACCAAATTCATGGCAAGGGACCAGCTCGTATTAACCTCATATCTTCCCCCTTCTAGCCGAGCAATAATTTTTCAATTTTCGGCAACAGACAGTCATCCACGAAAACGAAGAGATGAAAGTACACGTACGGCGATACTACAACGGTTATTACCATTAGCCACTTGTAATAGCCTGGCAGAAACATAATCGGAAATCCAATGAACATAACCATTGCGACCACTAAGGTTGTCCACGAACAAAATCTAATTATTAGTAAACACCATATTCTGAGCTTAAGGTATTTCATCTTGTTTCCTCTCCAGGCCGCCGGTGACCGGCTGCGCCTCAACTTCACTTTGATCGAGCTTTAACTCTCTCATCGTGACAAGCCATTGTATCATAGTTTAAGCATTTTGTCAATAGTTAGTGACGATTTTATTATTTATTTTAATTTCTATTTGCGATTGTTTACCGTTGACAAAATTAATGCTAGTACATATAATGATATTACTGTCGTAAAATAATGACTAAAAATAGTTTGTCATTCCAGGCTGTATTTTGAGAACCTGCCCTGAGCGAAGCCGAATGGGTCTGGAATCCAGGAAGTTGAGTTACAAAATAAGGAATTGGATTAATAAACCACCCCTAACCCCTCCTTGAAAAGGAGCGGAAGAGAAGTAAAATAATGAATTACAAAATATTTGAACAAATTGGACTGAATAACAAAGAGATCAAGGTTTATCTCTCTGCTTTGGAATTGGGTGAGTCGACTGTCTATCCTATCTCCAAGAAAGCAGATATCAAGCGTACATACTGTTACGACATCCTTGATGACCTACAAAAGAAGAGCTTGGTTTTTTATATTGAGAAAAATGGCCGACGGCGCTATATTGCTGAGGATCCGAAGAAGATCAAGGAAATGCTAAAAACCCGTCTAAGCGATTTTGAGGCAGTCTTACCGAACCTGACTACAATCTACAATCAAGCCCCCCAAAAGCCCAAGATTCGGTATTTTGAAGGCAAAGAAGAGGTCATTTCGATCTACGAGATACTCCTAAAAACCAAAGAAATTTCAGCCATCGCTTCTCCCGCTAAAATTTATGAATACATCGGTGACTACTTCGAGGGATTCAGTGGAAAACTACACGCTAAGAATACTAAAATCAAAGAATTAATCACCTTTAATTCTCCAGTTGTTGGCTATCTGAAATGGTACAAAAAACCTAATCAAGAATTTCGAATTTTGCCCAAAGAGATGAAGATATCGACCGATATGATCTTATTTGACAACAAATTAGCTATGATTTCATTTGGCAAAAAAATCCACGCCGTCCTGATCGAGGATTCCGCCATCGTCGAAACTCAGAAAGCAATGTTCGATGTTATCTGGAACGCAAGTAAAAGTACTAAATAAAAAAATCCCCCACCAAGTTAATGATGAGGGACCAGACATTAATCTCCTAGAAGAAGATCAGTTTTGTTGCAACTATGATGATCATCACGGCAACCAGATGTTTACTCCAATCGGCACCCTTCTTTATCGCAATGTGGGAACCGATGTAGCCTCCGATTAGCATGGACACGAAGAGTGTCAAGCTGATCGTCGGATTTAACAGACCGCTCTTTGACAGCATCGTCACCGAGATGGCCGCCCCAATTAACGAGGGTATCCGGGTGACGCCATTGGCCTCAACCAAGTTCAAATCAGCCCAATGAACCAGGCTGATGAACTCAATTGTCCCCGCTCCGCCGCCGAATAAGCCGGCATAGGTGCGGATCACAAGGTATACTGCCAGACAAAAATACCATCTGGCTTTAGTTACTGCCTTTTTGGCAATACCTTGCGGCTTTTTCACGTACAAGAGCGGCAAAGTCATGACCACCAAAACACCGATTAAGATGTTCAGGTAGCGTGAAGTTATCGCAATCAACATATGGGTTCCGATGACGGAACCGGTGATACTGATTAAGGAAAGCGGAAGCACATACTTCCACAGTACTTTGCCCTCCTTTATAAACTTATAGGCGCCACTGATGGTCAGGCCCAAAAGGCCAACCCGTCCCACAGCCACCGCAGCTTGTGGAGACAAACCAGCCAGCAGAAGTACTGGCAGCGACATGATGCCCACTCCGCCGCCGATGGCAGCGAAAGCACTGGCGATAATCCCGCCGACAAATACGATTGCCAAGGTTAACATGGCTTTTCTCCTTTGGCCGCCGGTGACCGGCTGCGCCTCTTCACCATTCGACTTTGCTCATGGTGACAAGCGATATTATACCAAGTTTGTTGTAAATAGTCAATGGTTTTGACCCGTGAATCCGAAAATTATTCTCTGAGCTCAAAAAAGAGCACACATCCTCAAATCGTTGTATAATTATTCGTGAGCCGAATAAAACAAAAACAAAATGGAGGAAAATTATGCTCTCTTTATGT
>Ga0172380_10000501_pt1 | contig 76287 bp, 90 predicted proteins | sample Leawe162metaG_FD_119747 | JGI IMG/M metagenome (GOLD analysis project Ga0172380, IMG submission 119747) | Leachate microbial communities from a municipal landfill in Southern Ontario, Canada - Leachate well 162 metaG | ecosystem: Engineered > Solid waste > Landfill > Unclassified | place... | reverse complement strand
GCGGGAAAAAGATAACTCCCGTACACCCGCTCCGACACCATAGGATTTGTCTATGGTTCCGCCCGTCGCAATGACGAGCAACTGTCCATTCTTCATGTTTCCGTTTCCTTCCTTGGTGTGCAGATTTGTCTAAAATAAATATACACTATATACCAATTATGTCAACGATGTGAGTTTCAGAGCCTGGAGTGGAAAAGAGTATTTTAATTATTATAAATAATTTCTATCAAGTTGATAAACAGTCAAAAATTTAGTTTCAATGTCATTGTCTCCACGTAATATTGCGGCAGCTATGCGATGAGAGTCGCCACTCCCATTGTCGAAAAATACTTTTCCATCTAGTTGTATATACATATTCATATTACTAACTGACGGTAACTCCGATGGTGTTCCGGCATAGAGCATTGAGACATCCAAGCTGGGCATACTTCCAGACAGACCCTTTCCTTTATGACGAATCCCCCAGGATTTATTGTTATTCTTTGGGCGTCCTTTCCAATTATCAAATCCAAAAGCATAAACTACTAAATCAAGAGGTATTTTGATCCATTCCTCACTTACCCACCTTCGTATTTCAATTAATTTTTTCATAGATTCATAGGGGATCTGACTGGTATCAAAGAAAAGTCTATTATTTAAGTATTCCAGAACCTGATTCTTTGACACAAGATTCCATGAATCATCAGTATTCAGATTGAAATCAGTAAATGGACCAGTCGGTATTTTTTTAGCAATAATTTTGGGGGCATTTTTAATCATTTCAAATACCTTAGTTTCGTCTAAGACCGTCTGAATTTCTGTTTCAAGGGGATTTTCCATTAAATAAATATACCACTTTTACTATAGGTGTTCCACTATCATCAATAGAGTCGCCAAAAAAGACTTACAAAATATGGCTGAAAAATCTGTAACCCTACAGAACCTGGAGTGGAACACTATAGAAAATATGATGGGGAAGTGGAATAAAGTATTCAAGATAATTTAGGAAAAGAAAACCGCTCCACCACCGAGGACAGAGACGGTTTCTCTGCTCGGTGAAGAGCGGGTGATTTAGTATGGCTGGTTTTCCGACCATTTAAGGTTGTGAACAAAACCCGAGTGATCGGTCCACTCGAGATTTGGATCACCATCAGCGATAACGTCAACGTTGTAGCGATAGGCATGGCAGATTTCCATTCGGCCAGTTTTTGCGTCAACCACCTCCATCTCTCTGGCGCCCATGGATTCAATCTTGATTTGAGCCGGTGTGAGAGACAGATTCCGGTTGATGTATTCCATCGCCGACACGTCTTGATTGCTGCCAGTGCAAATCTCAAACGCCAGAGGTACCGATATCTCCGTCCCAGTTGCTATGGTTATTTCCATAAGAAAACCGGCACCATGCTTTGTTCTGCCGGTGACATATAAAACAATCATATTCTTCATATCATGCTCCTTTCAAAGCCTCGTATCTTTTATTAGAGTAACAAATATATATAATTTGTCAAATTGTGACCCTAATTATGTCTGAATGGAACCAGTTGACCAAGGAAATGCGGGGGTGGAGGGAGTTTGGGTTGGGTTTGACGTAAAATTTTGGTATGAAGAAACCGCTCGACCACCAGAAGGGGGAGGGTTTCTCCAGCTTCAGTGCCGAGCGGTTGCGTTACATCAAGCGATCTGTTCCCATGGTAATCGCTTCCTTGAGCTCAAGTCCCAGCAATTCGGGAACGAGGCTTTCCGGAACTTCCGCTGCGACCATCATTTCGGACTTTTTCCGTTCGACGATCGTGACGTTTTTCCCCAGTAGGAAACGGACAAGCGTGTCGTAATCGTCAAAGTTGCAGACATCAATGTAGAGCATTTCGACATCTCCTTATTCGTTCTTGGCTAATCGATCTTTTGCAGTATCGCCTGGCATCCGCCCCACTCCACCCTCCGGTACACGAATTTGCTGTACTCTGGGAGAGTGTGCATAGGGACGTAAGCGAGTTTTGGTTTGAGCCAACCCTCTTCCAAGGGGTCGAAAGCCTCCGCGTATCCAGGGTCATTCGGCATCACCGGATGAACCATGGTAATTTCGTTGTTGCTGAATTCGGTACCTTCGATTGGTGCCAGCCGAATCTTGTTGGATGCGAGCATTTCCTGCACCTTGAATTTAGGTACGCAGGTTAGCCAGCAGACGACCGCGGCACAGATCAATCCGGCCACAAACGCGATCAGTATCTTTTTCATCGAACCTTCCTTTTGTATGAGTTTATTTTACAGGGCTTACAATCTTTAAAACCAGTATTTAAGGACTTTAAGCCACATAAAATATGTCATACCTATCTATTACTATTATAGCAAACCTATTAGGTTTGTCAAGTATTTGTGAGCCTACAGAGTCTGGAATGGAACACGATAGAAATAATTATAAAGGGGTGGAATAAGGTGTTTAGTAACTTTGAGGTAAGGTAAAAGAAAAAGCACCCTTGATGCTTTTTCAGGTCATCGACAGAACAGGGTCCTGTCCGTGGTTGCAGTAGCTTATCGGTTTTGCTCGTCACTACTTTCCGGTTTGAATTAACCACGAGGGTGCTTGGCACACCTCTTGTACTCTTGGTACGTAGAATGGCTTTGCCATTACTATTCGAGCTATTTAAATATTATCAAAATAAATTGAGAATAACAACTCTTTTGTGACCCACCTGATATCGAATTGGAACCAGATAATGGGGAATATAAGGTTATTTTGTAAAATTTGATATGAAGAAACCGCTCGACCACTGGTGAGAGTGGAGGAGCGATTCCTTCACTTTCGTGGTAAGCGGTTGTTATTCGAGAAGAATGACGATGAGATCGAAGGCCGGCGACGCCGTGCAAAGGACTTCGAGCATATCCGTGTCCGATGATGTACTCCCGTCCATGTTGGACAGGAACCCATGAGCGCAGACGAGATATTCTTGTGTCCCAGACCACTTCGTCAATGATTCAACGATCTTTTGTCTGGATGCGACGGTGAACAGTCGCTCCCAGGACCACCTCCTCGGAGTTGCTCCAAGGTTTCCTTCATTCTTTTGCCATTCGGACTGAGCTCGTCGTTCTTATCGAAGATGGCCTGAATCGACACGAGGTCGTTGAGGTCGCTATCTTCGACGAGAGCGCAAATCTGACGCATCTTGGCGGCGTCTTCGCCGTGGCCGTTCAAGTTCATTCGGAATACGATCGTATTCAGGTGTCCGAGGAACTTCGTCCTCATCTCGGCGACCGTTGCCTGCCAACCTTTCTGCTTGCCGTTAACGACGAAACGGATGGCGAGCAAGATGTTCCCCAAGAAATGGTTGATCAGTGACCACCCCTCCTCAGGCTCGGTACAGTCATTAACTGTTGCCATGGCTTTTCCCTTTATTTTTGTTGTGTACAGTTCAAAAAGAGTATATCACTGATATTGAATCTGTCAACCTTGTGACCCTACGCGGAATCGAACCGCGCTTTGAGCCTTGAGAAGGCTCCGTCCTAACCGATAGACGATAGGGCCAGAAAATTAATATAGCATTTATTTCTAAAATGGAAAAGGCGCCCGGCAACACTGGAAAGTGTTTGTCGAAGCGCCTTTGTGGCGAGGAGAGGGAATGGCGTGATTGGCCTTGAAACGTCGGAGGCAGTTGGTCTGCCATTCATCTCAAGACTTTCCTTTCGATCTTGCGACCGAATCGCCGTCTCCCCAAACTGGTGGCGGAGATTTAAACGAACTGCGGGCCGGACGGTGGCACGTAAAACAGAATGTCTTGGTGCCAACGAGGTGTTCTCGATTTCACAATTCTAAACGGGACACTTTCTCGAAGCAAACGTGCGCGCATCTTTTCAATCCGATGAGCGGACATACGACTGCAGATGTTCGGAACTGAGGCGTTCGACTCAGCTCGTTCATCATTTTCCAAATTCACCAGCACCTTTGCCGCTGCAATCGGGGCCAAAAGCTTTTGCTCGTGCATCAACCTCGAGGTCCGTGATGCTAACGTATCAAGATCAATCGTTCTCATAAATTCCCACCCCCATGTTGCGAAAGATCATCAGTTGACCGACCTGTATTTCTATTGTATTATATCAAAAAAACCTCTCAGTTGTCAAGCAAGAGAGGTGGAAAAGTCACAATATGGCTAATTAAATAGGCTTTCTACGACCTCTTTTACATCAGTGCCATCAGCTTGGCCTTTTAACTCTTTCATGAGCAGCCCCATGAATTTTCCCATGCCTGCTTTATCCGTAATATTCATTTCCGTTTTTTTTGCGACCGCAATTTTTTTGATGTCATCTTTGCTCATTGACGCCGGTAGAAAAGTCTCCAAGATTTTTAATTCGGCTTGCTCGTTTTCAACTAAATCTAATCGGCCACCTTTGGTGAATTGATCGATTGAATCTTTTCTTTGTTTAACCGCGCGCTTGATAACGGCAATGGCATTTTCATCTGGCAATTCATCCTGTGGAGTTTTACCAGTTGCTACCAGTTCATTAGTAAAAGCCGAGACCAGACCTCGCAAAACCGTCAGACGTAAAGCATCCTTGGCAATCATCGCTGATTTAATCCCGTCACGCATTGTTTGTTGTATTGACATGCTAATATTATAACCTAATTTATTTTTTCTTGCCACTCTTGATCTCCTCCTTTTCTAAGGAGGAGTGGCCGTCTTCGGTCGAGGTGGTGGTTCGAGTTTAGTTTTGGTATAATGAAAACAAATGGAAATAGTTTCAACTATATTATTGATAATCATTGCTATCGGTATTGTGATGGCGATTTTTATCTTACTCAAGAAAAAACCAGAGGAAGTTAAAAAAGACGATACTGGCTTAAACCTTATTTTGCAGCAAATAAACGAGCTAAATCGCACAGTGGACAACAAAATCAGCGAGTCGAGCAAACATATGAACGAATCAATGCGGACGCAGTTTACCGAATCATCAAAATTAATCCGAGACGTGACGCAGGGTTTAACTAAATTAGATGAAACAAACCGGCAAGTAGTCTCTTTTGCTGATCAACTTCAATCTTTACAAGATATTTTAAAGAATCCAAAACACCGCGGAATTTTGGGTGAATATTATCTCGAAACTCTTTTGCAAAATGTCTTAGCGCCAACGCAGTACAAAATGCAATACGCTTTTGAAAACGGCGAAATTGTGGACGCGGCGGTTTTTGTGAAAGAAAAAATTATTCCGATCGATTCGAAATTTTCCTTGGAGAATTACAATAAATTAAGTGTCGAGCAGAATCCAGTTGAAAAAGAAAAACTCGAGAAAGCTTTTGTTGGTGATTTAAAACTACGCATTCAAGAGACGGCAAAATATATTCGACCAAAAGAGGGGACGATGGACTTTGCTTTTATGTTTATACCCCACGAAGCTATCTATTATGATTTATTAGTGAATAAAATTGGCGCGGTGGCTGAGGAAACGGATAACTTGATTCAAAGAGCGGCCAATAAGTATAAGGTGATTATCGTCTCACCGACGTCCTTCCTGGCTTATCTGCAAACTGTTCTACAGGGTTTGAAAGCCATGCAGATTGAAGAGTCGGCTAAAGAGATTCGCAAGAATGTCGAGGGTTTGCAAAAGCATTTAAAGAGTTTCGAGGAGTATCAGGGCAAGTTGGGCAAGTCTTTGGAGACGACGGTGAATCATTATAATAACTCGAATAAAGAATTTAAGAAGCTGGACAAAGATGTGGTGCGTATTACTGGCAAGGAATCAGACATCGAACTACTCGAAGTATCTCGACCGGAAAACGAGGAATAGGATATTACTTCGAGAAAACACCCCAAAGTTATCCACAGTTGCAAAGTTTTTGGGTTTGATAGAAAATAACGGTATGAAAAAAATATTAAAGAAAAAAGTTGGTCGACTTGAGGGTAAGGTGGACAATCTGGGCACTAAATTAGGTGATTTGAGCACAACTGTCGAAAAATTGGCTGAGAAAATTGATTCTGGTTTTGCTAAGATGAAAGAGGAAATTGGGGAGAAGTTTGATGGAGTAGGGTGTGAATTTGTAAAAGTGTATGAAAGGTTTAATCAGATTGATGAGAGATTTGATCAGGTTGATCAAAGATTTAATGGACTAGAAAAGAGTATTGAAGATAGACTTTATGTTATGAATGATAAAATGTGCGGCCAACAGGATAAAATGGCTAGGGTTGAAAAGATACTTAAAATCGGGTAGGGGGACGGTTGCATTTTTTGGAGAATCGTGTAATATACACCCTATGGAATTCGCCGTTATAAAAACAGGAGGAAAGCAATACAAAGTCGCCGTGGGCGATAGTGTTAAGATTGAGAAAATTACTGGTGAATACAAGGTGGGCGATAAGCTTACTTTTGATAAAGTTTTGCTAGTTGATAATGGCAAAGATACTACAATTGGTACACCAAACATTAAAGGTGCTGAGGTTAAAGCGACCTTGACCGAAATTGGCCGAGCACAAAAAATCACGGTCATTCATTACAAACAGAAAAGCCGATATTTTAAGAAAAACGGGCATCGCCAGCCATTCTTTAAAGTCACCATCGACGCCATCAAGTAAAACCGCCCCTGAACAGGCGGTTTTATTCTGTGTTATAATTATTTTTTAATATTTAAGATGAAGAATAAAAAACATAAATATATTTTTGTAATTGGAGGTGTGATGTCTGGTGTGGGTAAGGGCATTGCTACTTCTTCAATTGGAACTCTGCTTCAAGCAAAAGGTTTTACTGTCAATTTATTAAAAGTTGATCCGTATTTGAATGTTGATGCTGGTACCATGAATCCGACCGAGCATGGTGAGACCTTTGTTTTAAACTCCGGCCTTGAAACCGATCAGGATATGGGTAATTATGAAAGATTTTTACATCGTGATTTGACTCATGATGATTATATTACTTCTGGTATGGTTTATAAGCATGTGATTGAAGCCGAACGAGCCCTGAAATACGGCGGTCATTGTGTGGAAGCGATTCCGCATATTCGTGATGAAATTATACGACGATTTAAACACTCCGCCAAAACAAACAATAGCGATATTACCGTGGTAGAAATTGGTGGCACGGTCGGAGATTATCAAAATGTTATGTTTATAGAGGCGGCGCGGACAATGAAGGTCTATAATCCCGAGGACGTGGCTTTTGTGATGGTTAGTTATATGCCAGTACCGAAAAAACTTGGCGAAATGAAATCAAAGCCGACGCAAAATGCGATTCGTCAACTCAATTCTTATGGTGTTAATACTGATATTATTATCGCTCGAAGCGAGGTGCCGATGGACCAGAAGCGCAAGGAAAAAATTGCAATTTCTTGTAGTGTGCAGGTTGAAAATGTTATCTCTGCTCCCGACATCAACAGTGTTTTTGATGTACCACTGAATTTTGAGAAGGATAATCTCGGTCAAATTTTGCTTAGAGTTCTACACCTGAAACATCGAAAAGAAAATAAAGGTATGGCCGAATGGGAGAAATTCGCCAAAAAAGTGAAAAGTGTTACGAAGCCAGTCAACATTGCGATTGTGGGAAAATATTTTAATACTGGAGATTTCGTTTTAACCGACGCCTACGTTTCAGTTTTGGAGGCAATAAAATACTCTGCCTACAGTTTGGGCCGAAAGCCAGTAATTCATACCATCAATGCCCGTGACTATGAGGGTGAACATCTCAAAACTGCTAATTTTAAAACTTTAGAGAAGTTTGATGGGATAATAGTACCAGGTGGTTTCGGTGAAAGTGGTATTGAGGGTAAATTAGCAGTGATTCGCTATGCTCGCGAAAAGAAAATTCCATATTTTGGTTTGTGTTACGGTATGCAACTCATGGTGATTGAATATGCGCGCAATGTTTTAAAACTTGCTGACGCCAATACCGCCGAAATTAATCCAAAATCAAAAAATCTCGTCATTGATATTATGCCCGACCAAAAGAAAAAAATCGCCGAGGGTAATTATGGTGGGAGTATGCGCTTGGGAGCTTATGAAGCAGTTTTAAGTAAAGGCACTATCGCTCACTCTGCTTATAAACAAGAAATAGTAAAAGAGAGACATCGTCATCGTTATGAAGTGAATCCTAATTTCATTGAACAAATTACTTCAGCTGGCTTGGTTTTTTCTGGCAAATCGCCAAATGGAATTTTAATGGAAATTGCCGAATTACCAAAATCGGTTCACCCTTTCTTTCTCGGTACCCAATTTCATCCTGAATTTTTGGCTCGACCACTGGCACCGCACCCACTTTTCACAGCGTTTCTAAAAGCGGCGATATCTATCAAAAAATAAACCCACCACCTCAACCTCCCCCAACCCCTCTTTAGTTAAGGAGGGGCTAGGGGCGGTTGTGTTCTTGATATAAAAAAAGAACCCCACCAATTGCGGACGCGGGGTCCAGTTTGGCGGGGGGGGTCTCCTCAGTATGGATACTCCAGCTTGATGTCTGGAGTTCCGAAGAAGTGGTCCATGGTTTTTGCGACCGCCGAAGCCATGAGCCCAGCTCCGATTCCGATGGACAACGTCAGCATCATGGAAATGCATACTATCTGTAGAGCCTTGTTCATCTCAACTTCCTTTCAAGGCGTTGATATTTGTGCTGTTTCGTAACTACCTATAATACTAGCATAGTTAAGCACAAAAGTCAAGCTAATGTGGTGGATCTTATTTCCTATTCTCCAGTGCACTTTTAATCGTATCCGCATCGGAATATTCAAGTTCTGTACCAGTGGAAAGCCCGCGACCTAAATGTGAAATTTTTAAATCGTATTTTTTTATTTGAGGAGCCAATGTTTCAGCAATAAAATGTCCGGTATACTCGCCGTCGGGATTGGCACTTACACCCAGAATAATTTCCTTCAAACCTTTTTTACTTTTATTATCAATTTCTTTTACTAATTCTTTTAATCGGATTTTTGTTTCTAGATTTTTATCTAAAATCGGGACTGAGCCACCGATAATAAAATATTTTCCATCAAAGGAATGACTCTTTTCTACATTTTCAAAATCAACGTCGCGCAATACAATCATTAGCGAAGTATTTGATCGATTTACATTTCGGCAAACATCACACAAGTTTGAACTGTGCGAGTCTTTTGGAAAATAACGAAAACATTCCTGACAAATTTTTATCTCCCTTTTCAAATCTTGAGCTAAACGCGAAAATTCCTCTAAAAATTTTTCATCGCGCGTAAGTAGAAAATATACAAACCTTTTCGCTTGGCGTGGGCCGATGCCAGGGAAACTTTTGAATATTTCGGTTAGTTTTTCAACAGTATTCATTGCAAATATGAAATTTAGAAAGCCTGATTATTGGCGGGTGATCCCGCCTGGTTAGCATTGTCGAAATCACGGAAGTCGGCATTTTTATCCATATTAAGGAAGGTACTTTTGCTTTTATCAAAGAATAGTTCGACTCGGCCAGTTGGACCATTTCGATGTTTTTCAATTAGGATTTCTGTGATATTGGTTTTTTCATTTTCATCTTTATAACGATCTTCACTATGAATAAACATCACCACATCGGCGTCTTGTTCAATCGAACCGGAATCACGTAAGTCGGAAAGGCGGGGACGGCCACCGCGTTGTTCAACAGCACGAGATAACTGGGATAGTGCCAGAACCGGTACATCGAATTCACGAGCTAAATGTTTGAGCGAGCGTGAAATTTCAGTAATTTGCTGAACTAGATTATCATTGTTTTTGCTTTGAACTGGAGCCATGAGCTGGAGGTAATCCACGACCACGAGGCCAATTCCTTTTTCATTTTTTAGACGACGCACAACACCGCGCATTTTCATAATGTTATTGGCAGGTTGATCATCCACAAAAATTGGCGCCTTTGATAATGTCCCAAGTGAATCACGAATTCGGTCAAACTCACTTTCGAGAGTTAATTTACCAGTTCTTAATTTCCAGGCATCCACACTCGACTCAGCAGCAATCATCCTATCTACCAATTGCTGGTTAGACATTTCCAGAGAGAAAATTGCAACCGGAATATTGTGTTTGATCGCAGCTTGGCGGGCAATGTCTAAAGCTAGTGAGGTTTTACCCATCGAAGGTCGCGCCGCAAGAATAATTAAATCAGATTTTTGCAAGCCTGATAATTTGGCATCTAAATCTCTAAAACCAGTGGGTACGCCACGCAATTCATCTTTGCTTTTGTGTAATTTATCCAGCCTTTCCCACGCTTCACCCAAAACATCTTTCAGTTCAATAAATTTATTAGAAGTTTTTCCTTGAGTCACCTCGTAAATTTTCTTTTCAGCGAGATCAAGTAGGGTACTTAAATCTTCGGCTTCTTCATAACCAAGTAGCGAAATATGTTCTGAAGCTTCAATCAATTTTCGCATAACAAATTTCTTCTGCACAATTTCCGCATAGTGCTCGGCATTAGCTGAAGAGGGAACTAGGTTCACTAATTCAGTTAAATAATTCGTTCCACTAATTTGTTCAAGCTGATTTTTTTCAGTTAAGCGGGCCGAGATGGTTAGTAGGTCAATCGGCTCATTTTTTTGGAAAAGTTCGGCCATCGCTTGAAAAATGATGCGATGTTTTTCGGAATAAAAAGCATCAGCGCGAATAATATCCATGATTTCATGAATCGCTTCCGGTCGTAACATAATTGAGCCGAGCAAAGCGCGCTCGGAATCAATATTATTTGGCGGAATTCTCGTCACCGTTTTTTTAACAATTTGTTGAACCATTTCAGACATTCTATCACGTCTTTTTTAAAACCCACAAATTAAAAAAGCTTGTTTTCTGTGCATAGACTGTGGAGAAAAAAGCTCGACAATTTTCTTTACATAAAATCAATTTTGTGTTAGCTTATAGTTTAGATTTTGCTCTCGGTTGGTAAAGTTAATATAACAAGGAAGGCAGGTGCGAGATGCTAACCCCCACTGCTCATGAAATGTTTCGGCTGGACCTGGCCTTCTTGGCTGACCAGTACAATCAGGAAATTGGCAATACTGGTGCTCCCAAGGTGTTTCAGTTGGTGGTTGTACACGATCGGGACTTCGAGCTCTTTTCGTCACTACCATCTCATCAACCGATTAATCGGGAGGAAGAGAGAGTCGATTGGAGTCACGCTCATGATGTGGCTGTGACACTGTTCGACCACCAAGACTGTCGGACGATTATGGATCCGCAATTGCGAAATCATCCGTCGGTCATCGCCGGTGCTCGTGCTGTCTTGCTCCCAGGGCCTTTAGCTGGTCTGGGTTTGTCACTCGGTCTCTGTTGCCGAAATGCCAACCCAAACGCCAGTGAAGCGATTGGTGTAGCGATTTTAACGAACAGGGGGTTGTTGCTGGAATCGGGATTGCAGGAGATTGCCCGGATCAGTGGTAGCGACCCGCGGAAGATCCTGCCATTCAGTTGGAAGCGACCCGATTGAGGTCTGTCGTTCACCGTCGTTGGTTATCGAGAAAGGTTTCTCGGTAACCAGCGGCGGGTTTTCTTTTGGGTGATTTTCGTGTATTGTATTGATTCATGTCTTCAGATGAAGTAATTATAAGATTTGATAAAGTCTCCCACGAGTTTGGGATCAACAAACCGATTTTGATCGAAGCGGATTTTACCGTGCGCCGTGGTTCCAAAATTACTTTAATGGGTCAAAATGGCGCGGGTAAAAGTACTATTTTTGGCTTGATCACGGGGCATCTGAAACCAGAATCCGGCGATATTGATATTGCCCATAAACTTTCGATTGCTACCGCCAAACAGGTAATTCCCAGAACTGATTTGCATTTGACAGTCAAAGAGTTTTTCGAAAAATGTTTTAAGCATACGGATTATGCTATTGAACCAAAAATCAAGGAGATATTGGAAGTTGTAAATTTGAAAGCGCCACTTGATCGAACAGTGAAATCTTTTTCTGGTGGCCAACAAGCTCGATTATTACTGGCCTCAGCCTTGATTCAAGATCCTGATTTACTTTTACTTGATGAGCCGACAAACAATTTAGATAAAGCTGGTATCGCGCATTTGACTCAGTTTTTAATCAATTATCAAAAAACGGTGATTGTGATTTCTCACGATGCGGATTTTTTAAATGCGTTCACTCACGGCGTTTTATATTTAGATATTTATACTAAAAAAGTTGAGCAATACGTCGGTGACTATTTTGATGTGGTTAAACAAATTACCGCGCGAATGGAACGAGAAAATATGAAGAATGCGCAGTTGGCGAAACAGATTCAGGAGAATAAAGATAAGGCCAACTTCTTTGCCAATAAAGGTGGACAAATGCGTTTAGTGGCTAAAAGAATGCGTGAAAAGGCTGAAGAGATGGAAGAAGAGAAAGTTGATGTACGAAAAGAGGACCGCTCAATTAAAGATTTCATTATTCCCGTTCAACCTGATCTGATCGGTGAGCTTATAAATATCTCTGGTTTTAAAATTTTTAAAAATCATAAAGCCTCGATTCGTAAAGCTAATATTTCACTTCATAAAAAACAGCATCTTTTAATTTCCGGACCGAACGGGATAGGGAAGAGTACTTTACTGGAAGCGATTGCCACTGGTCAGGCGGAGGGTACGAAAGTTAAACCCGGAGTTAAGATTGGTTATTATCGACAAGATTTTTCTACCTTGAATTTTGAAGACACGGTTCATGATTCACTCTTACAGGTTATGGATAAACAAATTATCCAAGAGATGCGGACGGTGGCTGGTGGTTTTTTAATTAGCGGGGATATGATTTATAGTAAAATTGGTGATTTATCGGAGGGACAAAAAGGTCTCGTGGCCTTCTGTCGCTTAGTCTTAGAAAAACCTGGTTTACTAATTTTAGATGAGCCAACTAACCATATAAATTTTCGCCATTTACCAATTATTGCCAAAGCTCTCGATCAATACGAAGGCGCCATGATTCTAGTTTCCCACGTTCCCGAATTCGTCAAACAAATCCGAATTGATGAGGTATTTGATTTGGAGAAGTAAAATCTTGACAAAATACCTCAAATTGTGATATTGTAGGCGCTTAAATATATGTATAAGAAATCAGGCTATCAAGGCCATAATCCACGACCGTATACCCCTGGGGGCTTTAAAAAGCCTGTAGGTCGCTTTGGCTATAAAGGGGCGTCTACTAGACGACCTCCAACTAAACCACGTTTTGGCGGGCAAAATATCCACTTTTCAAAATTCATAAATAAGGCTCAGCCGGTCGCTGAGGACGTAGCTTATGTGCCTGAAAATAAATTCGCTGATTTTATAATTGATGCGCGTTTAAAACAAAATATTATTACTAAAGGATATGTCAATCCGACCTTGATTCAGGACAAAACTATTCCGCAAATTTTGATTGGTAAAGATGTCGTGGGAATCGCCAATACCGGAACCGGAAAAACTGGCGCTTTCTTAATTCCTTTAATTCAAAAAGTTATTTTAAATAAATTTGAAAGAGTTTTAATCGTCGTGCCGACCAGAGAATTGGCCGTGCAGATTAATCAAGAGTTGAGGAGTTTTACACCAGCCATGGGAATATATTCAGCTTGTTGCGTTGGTGGCGCTTCGATTGGTGCACAAATAGCCGAACTTCGTCAGCGAAATAATAATTTTGTGATCGGTACCCCCGGTCGCTTAAAGGATTTGATCAATCGTCGTTTTATTGATCCTTCTAAATTTAATACTATTGTGTTGGATGAAGCTGACCGAATGCTCGATATGGGTTTTATCGCTGACATGAAGTTTATTATGGCTAAAATGCCAACTAAACGTCATACTTTATTTTTCTCCGCAACCATGTCAAAAGAAATTGAAGTCTTGATTAAACAATTTTTACACGAACCGGTGGTTGTTTCTGTCAGAACCGGCGACACTTCTAAAAATGTGGATCAAGATATTGTCAGAGTAGTTGGCGATAAAATGGCGACACTTGAAGACCTATTAAAAAAATCTGATTTTTATAAAGTGCTTATTTTTGGTAGAACTAAACATGGTGTCGAAAAACTTTCTAAGAAATTAATTGAACGAGGTTTTAAAGCTGATTCGATTCATGGTAATAAACCTCATTCTAAGCGTCAACGAGCCTTAACCGCCTTTAAAGATAATTCTCTCGCCATTTTAGTGGCTACTGATGTCGCGGCTCGTGGTTTAGACATTCCCGACGTATCTCATGTTATCAATTATGATGTTCCAGCTACCTATGATGACTATGTTCATCGCATTGGCCGTACTGGTCGCGGTAATAAAAAAGGTAAGGCGCTCACTTTTGTGGAGGGAGGACGGTAAATTATTGTTTCTTTTTTTCATAAATGCTAGGATGACAGAGGAATAAGTACCTTGTTGGTAAATAAGGAAGGGAGACAAAAAACAAAACAGATACTAATATAAAAAGATACCTACCTCGACCAGCGGAACGACGGCGACTGCGAAAGCTGTTCGAGAGGTTTCAAGCCAGTGATGAACTGGTCAGGCGACCACCGCCAGTTCATCAAACACCAGCCCAGTTGGCTGATGATACTTGGCACTGTGGAGGCAAGTGTGGGAAGACCCTCGGTCAGTTGCAAAGCGAGGGCAAGATTCTCAACAATGATGGTAATCTGCACTGTGCTGATTGTGGGGCAGATATTGATAATGCCTCACGATTGCCACAGCGTCGGCAGGTTGCTAACGGTCGTTTAAGGCGATCAGGTGTCTGAGAACGAGTTTTGACCACGGGTGTAAAAAACGCGCCCGTGGTCTCTTTTTGTTTATATCTTTTAATTCAAGCCATCCCGCCATCAGAATGGCACCATCCCCTCAACTGAGAAGGGGGGGGGCTGTGTGGGAGGTTGACTACTTATTATTCTTATGCTAAGGTCGTGTAGAACGTAGGATCATGGTGGATCCTATTTGACAACACAAAACAAGAAGGAGGCACCCATGAATGGGTTGCTTGGACGGTTGATCGATGGAATGGCAGCGGTGAAGGATGAGGCCTTGGTCGGCATTGCCGATAAGATCGGCCCCGGGGAGGTCTTCATCTGCGAGTTGCTGGACCTTGAGGTGCGACGCCTCGTGGCCTATCACGGCGCGCTGGTCAATGAGGTGAACGCGAAGATCGAGGTGTCGAATGCCGAACGGCCGCACGCTCATGGTCCGGACCAGGGCAAGAACTGCTCGATCTGCATGGCCGTCAAGAAGTTGGCCGTCGAAACCGAACAGGCCAATGCCATCGGCGGTCTGATCTGGCCCAGCATCAAGGCGACCTTGTCCGAGGAGGATCTGATCAAGGTGATTCAGGCGCCCGGCGGCACGGGTTTGCGCGAGGGTTGGAAGATTGTGGCTCTGCCGGAGCGCCCCAATCCGCTCGAGTCGCTCGAGGGGTCCGGTTTGATCATGGTGGGCATGCCGCCGGGCATGGAAGATCTGCTCGAGGCAGGCTTCCGCCCGCGGACAAGCCGTGCCGACGCCATCAGCGAATTCCTTCGTGTGTTTGGCGGTCATTGTCGGTAGGCCACATTGGCCGGCCGCACGGCGGGGGTTCCTCTTCGAGGGACTCCCGCCTTTTTTATTAATTCTTCTTTATCTCTTGTCCCTTATCCGTATCTTTTACAACAAATCCCAATTTCAAAATTTCATCTCTCAACTCATCTGACTTTTTCCAATCCTTATTCTGACGAGCCAATAATCTTTCATCCAAAAGTTTTTTTACATCATGTGGAATCTCGATAATTTCTTTCTCTGTTGACACTAAATTTAAACCTAAGACTTTATCAAAATCTAAAATTGTGGCGAGTTTATCGGCATTAATTAGATCAGATTTTAATACTTCTTGGGTGATTGCCAGGGCGGCTGCAATATTAAAATCGTCGTTAATTTTCTCAAGAAATTTATTTTTAAACTCAGTATCGACTTTTCCTGGTGCCTGGCCCAAGACGGAAATACTAGCCACTAGTCGCTCGTAGCCAGTGGCGGCAGCTTGCAATGCATCCCAGGTGAAATTTTGTTTTGAACGATAATGAGCCTGAAGAAAAAAATATCGAAGGGCGAGGGGATTAAAGTTTTTCTCTTTGATTTCCGCTAGACTATAACTGGTGCCTTCAGATTTGGCCATTTTACTATTGTTGGCGAGTAACCATTCATTGTGTAACCAGTAATTTGCTAAAGTTTTGTTATTAGCTGATTCGCTCTGCGCAATTTCATTAGTATGATGAATTGAAATATGCTCGACTCCACCCATATGTATATCAATGGTATCACCAAGTAATTTTTTTGCCATCGCTGAACACTCAATATGCCAACCAGGAAAACCATTACCATTTTTGACTAAAGGTGAGGTAAAAGGTGATGGCCAAAACTGTAAAGCCTCGACGTGTTTGCCTGCCCGGAAAAACCAAATCGCAAAATCCTCGGGATTCTTTTTTTGTGGATCTTCGGTATTCGCCCGCCCAGCGCCATCACGGTTAGCCGCTAAATTTTGACCAGATAATCTCGTATAATCTTTGGCTTTAGTAATATCAAAATAAACCGCCAGTGGTGTGGAATAGGCAAAGTCTTTCTTAATTAAGTCTTCCACCATGTCTTGCATTTCTTTAATATATTCAGTCGCTCGTGGTTTGTGCGTTGGCTCTAGAGTGTTTAAAGCTTTAACGTCGTCTTCAAAAATTTTGATATATTTATCAGCAATCTGATCGGGAGTCAGGCCCTCTCTTTTTGCTCCTTTTTCCATTCGATCTTCACCGCTATCAGCATCACCAAGGTTGTCACCAGTTAAATGACCAACGTCGGTATAATTACGAACAAAATTTACTCGATAGTCGTTATAAATAAAAGTACGACGTATAATATCGGCTAAAACCATAGCTCGAAGATTACCGATATGCTGTGTCCAATAAACTGTCGGTCCGCATTGGTAGAATAAAACCTCACCTTTTTTAATAGGCGTAAATTCTTCTTTCTCACGCGTTAAGGTATTATAGAGTTTCATAAATTAAAACCACTTTTTCTTTTTGGCAATCAGGAAGACGATAATCATCACCACTAATTCCATACCTACAATTATTAACCAGCCATTTTCATTAGTAACTATTGGCGTGTACTTAGTGTTCATCTGAAAGAAACCAGTAATAATCGTGAACGGCAAGGCAAAAAAAGTAAAAATAGTCAAAGTTTTCATTATCTCATTTTGTTTGGTGGACAAAAGTGAATTATTCGTTTCGCGTAATTCACGCATTACCTCGGTCACATTTTCCAAAATTTTGGAGATTTTATAGTATTCGTTGGTCACATTGTTTAGTTCTAGGGAAAAATTCTCACCAAGAATTTTAGGCCCATCATGTTTCAAACTCTCTAAAATATTTCCATGCGGATTGATGATATGATTAAAGTTTACAATTTCACGGCCAATTCGTGATAATTCAAAAACCATTTCTTTTTCTTTACCAGCAAAAATATTTTTCTCGGCCTCAGTTAATAAATAATTGATAGCATCTAATTCATCGGACAAGGATTGATAAATTGTCCTCATCATTGCCAAAAATAATTCGCCGGTTCCGATTTCCGCTTCATTTTTATCGAGAATAGAGTTCACCTCAAAAATCTTGGCATATTTTTCCATTGCATCAATGCTTTCATAACGATTGGTAAGAATAAACTTTTTACCAATCACAAAGTCGATTTCTTGACGATGGCTTTTATTGTGCGTGTGCTTAAAAGCTGGAAAGTGTAAAACTAGATAAATGTAATCTTTATACGCTACGAGCTTATCTTTAAACGTAGGCAAAAGAATGTCTTGGCCGACTTCTGGACTTAAATTATAATCCTCCATTAACGATCGAGAGTCATCTTTAGTTGGATTTTCTGAATCGATCCAACTGATTGCCTTATAGTTTTGTTTGGTAAGCATGGTTATTAATTAATACGAATAATATTTGACTATTATTATAGCATAAACCTTTTTTCTGTGCGATAATAACCTCATGTCAAATTTTTTCAGACAAAATCGTACTATAATAATCTTAATTTTACTACTAGGTCTGGCCTTTGGTTTGGGCGTGTCTTTTGGGCAAAATAAACAGCAATTCGGTCTAAATAATCTTAACAGTGATTTAATTATTGTAAATAATGAGCTGGCTTCGACAAGCGAACCAATTGACATGGCTCCATTTTGGGAAGTCTGGAAACTTTTAGATGAAAAATATGTGAATACCCAGAAATCAACAACGACCGCCACTACCACCGCGCAAGATAGAATCTGGGGTGCGATTCAAGGTTTAACTAATTCGCTTGGAGATCCTTATACCGTCTTTATGCCACCAGAAGAAGCCAAAGAGTTCGAAGAAGATATCAATGGAAATTTTGAAGGGGTAGGAATGGAGATCGGAATTAAGGATAAAGTTTTAACCGTCGTGTCTCCATTAAAAGGCTCGCCAGCGGAAAAAGCTGGGCTTTTGACCGGAGATAAAATTATTATGATTGATGATAAGCCATCGGCAGATTTGTCGGCCGATCAAGCGGTTAAGCTGATTCGTGGGCCAAGTGGTACGGTTGTAAAAATTAGTGTTTTGCGGGGTACAAATACTAAAGCTATTGAATTTAAGATTACTCGAGCCATGATTGATATTCCGACCCTGAAAACAGAAGTAAAAGATGATGTTTTTATCATCAGTCTATATAATTTTTATGCTCAAGCCGACACTGAATTTCAACAAGCTTTAAATGAGTTTATAAAATCAAACAAACACAAATTAATTTTAGATTTACGCGGAAACCCTGGAGGTTATCTAAGTTCATCTGTGAATATGGCTAGTTGGTTTTTGCCCTTAGGTAAGCCAGTGGTACGAGAAGATTTTGGCGATGGTCGTTCCGATCATGTATATCGCAGTAAAGGTTATGATATTTTTACTCACAAATTAAAAATGGTAATTTTGGTTGATGGTGGTTCAGCCTCAGCCTCAGAGATATTAGCGGGTGCGCTTCAAGAATATGGAAAAGCAAAATTGGTTGGCGAGAAAACTTTTGGTAAAGGTTCGGTGCAAGAATTGGTCTATGTCACTGATAATACTTCTTTAAAAATTACGATAGCAAAATGGTTGACCCCACTTGGTAAAAGTATTTCTGATGGGGGACTGACACCAGATTTTATTGTCAAAATCACCGAGGCTGATCTCAAAACCAAAACAGATCCACAGATGGAGAAGGCGATTCAAGTTTTGGGAGAATAATAAACTATTTCTTAATCGCTGTTACAGTTGTAACCAAATCATACCTTTTACCCCACTGAATATCGGTAAAACCAAGCTCTCTTAGCATATTCTCTTGCTCTTCTACTGTAATCTGATTTTTATCATCTTCATGGGTATGAGCAATCCATTCACCTTTAATTTTTCTTAGATGTGCGGCTCGTTCGAGATTTCCCTCGGCTTCGGCTTTGGCGGCCGCAATATCAAATTTATCATAATTTTTTATTTCAGCGGCAATGTCATTTTGATGATCGGGATTTTCTCTAGAATATTTATCGCCATTTATAAAAATAGCACCAGGTTTTAACTTTTTTGAAATTACCTCAATGACTTTTCTCCGAAAATCTGGAGTAAAGTTGTGTAAGGTGTAAACTGAAGCAAAAGCATCAAAACTATTATCCGGTGAGTCTTCAATAAATTTTAAAATGTCAGCCAACACAAAATCTACTCGATCTTTTAAATCTTTGACTTGAGCAAATCTATTTTCAACTGCCGACAGCATTTTAGGTTCATTGTCCACCGAAACAACCTTTACTCTAGGATCCGTTTTTAATAATTCAAAGGTCGTAATTCCAGTTCCAGGTCCGGCTTCTAAGACTTTAATAATGGGTAGATTTTGGCAATTAGTTTCTAAATACTTTTTTAAAGCTAGTCCAGTCTGGGTTTGGAATTCATCATAAAATTCTAGAGCAATTAAAAGATCGTCGTATTCTTCACCGCCGAGTATGTCAGAAAATCTGGCATCATAGGCATCATTTTTAGGTGTTGTTTCTTCAGTCATAATAATTTTAGTATATCAGATTATTAAAATTTTTCCATATTTGAATTTCATGATATACTTTTTAATATGAGTGATTCTGAATTAAGGTTTTCAAATAAGGCAGGGGAGGAATACGATCTATTTAGTCATGTTTTGCCTCATCAAATGGAGATGCAAAGGAAGTGTGCCGGAATACTGAAAAATCATTTTTCGAGTAGTGTAAAAAATATTGCAGTTTTAGAAATAGGATTTGGAACAGGGCTTACTTCACACGAGATTTTATCGGTTGACGACCGGGTTCACCTTGTCGCTATTGATAGTGAACCCAAAATGTTAGTGAAGACTGAAAAGAAGCTTGAATCATTTGCATCTTCGCGTTTTGAGTTGTTTACCTCCGAAGCCTTCGAATATCTCAAGAGTCTTACTGACGAATCATTTGATGCAGTTATTACTGTTTGGGTTTTGCATAATCTTCAAAATGACTTTAGACAAAAAGTTTTAAAAGAAATTTATCGAGTACTAAAGAAGGGGGGTGTTTTTATAAATGGAGACAAGATTGCGGTTACTAATGCAAAAGAACATAAAGATCATCTAGATTGGCAATTGGCTCATTTTGATACTTTTGTGAAGATGGGACGACCAGAATTGAAAAAAGAATGGACTGATCACTATATGGAAGATGAAGATCCAGATCGAATTTTATTTGAGGAATCTTACACTGCTGATTTGAAAGCCCTTAACTTTAAGAAAGTTGAAATAACCGGCCGCCATTTTTTAGACGCGATTTCTGTGGCGGTTAAATAAATTATTTATTCTCTAAATTTTTCTCCGCAATTTTGAAAATAGATGCGTCGAGTTCATAGCCGTAAAACTGGCCATCGCGTGCCAAAACTTCCTTGCCTAGAATTGCCGTGCCCATGAAAGGATCCATTACACTCATATCCTTCTTGAAATAATTATCTAGAACGAAGTCGTATATTCCCTCGGGAGTAGGGCAGGGATGACCCTCTACGGAAGTATAATTGAAATACATAATTTTACCGACTGGATTAAAGGTCACATCCTTTGATTTTGACATAACAATTATCTGATGGCAGTTAGAATGGGCGTCCTTTTGCGTTGTATAATCTGGATTCCAATTATGCTCTGGCATTTCAATTCCTTTTTCCGTGTAAGCAAAATTAATATGTCTTTCTTTAAGTTTAAGGCCTAAATTAACGCAAAGTGATTGGATGTAGCCGGTTAGCTGGACATAGTTTTTATCACTGACGACTGAATCGGCACACTCAACAATTAAAATTCCATCATCTTTAAGAACCCTAAAACACTCAGCATAAATTTTGCTCAGCGTGTCTTTAAAGGCATCTAGGCTAGATTTATCGCCGAATTCACCATATTTTGTTCCAATATTGTATGGTGGACTGCCAACAATTAAATCTATTGAGCCATTCTTAATCTCTGACATGTTTTCCGAGGATTTATTGTATATTGAATATTTTTTCATTAGTTTGTTTATTTACTGCGACAATAATGTTTTTTAGTATATCAGATTGTAAAAATTTTTCCATTAAAAAAGGGCCGACCACCTGGCCAGCCCTTTACCTTTTCGCACGGATCACCGTGCTAGAAGGCCACCGACAACCCCGTCCCGAGGACGTAGTTGATGGTGTGCGTTTCGAACTCGTTGACTGCCTTCGCCCAGATGGGCGTAAGCGTCAGTTTGTCGGAGACCTTGAGGTTCACCTGACCCTCAGCCGCTCCGCGCAGTCCCGGCTCGACTCCGAAGATTCCGGGGTCGTAGGACAGCGAGACCTTGGCAGCGATGCCAACCTTGTCTGTCACGCTTACGGCAATCTTCTCGCCGATGGACGTGACTGACTCGAAGTTGACGCTGTCGTTCCCCATATCCTTGAGTGTCTCCACCCGGACATAGGGGGTCATCTTGGCGCCGAACAGGTCAACCGTGAGGTCACTTGCGGTCACTTCCGCGAACAACTGCACCAGGTCGCTCTTATCGAGTTTCGTGATGCTGTAGACGTTGAAGTAGTTGATCCCCGCGTTCAGGGACATACCGCCACCGATGGCACCCGCCCAACCGGCGCCGACGTCGATCTCGTCGTCGTAGCCGTCATCGAGATCCGAGGTCAACCCCTCGGAATTCCAGATGTCCAGCCAGACGCCGTTCTCGAACGTCACGAACAGGTCCGATTGGATGACCGGATCCCGGGAGAACATGTTGCCATTTCCCCCCAAGTATCCGGACTTGACCATCGTACTCAGGTTCAACGACGGATCGGCATTCACCGACACCGCCACCGCCGTCACGATCGCCACCGCCAACACTGCCTTGAGAAGCGTTTTCAATGCTTTCTCTCCTTGGAATCTGGATTTTGATGTACAAATGCTTGTTTGAGTTGATTCCTGCGGCCCAACAAGCATTTTTCTCTACCTGTAATAAGTATAGCACCTTTCAGCTAAAAAGTCAAGCTATATTTAAGCCTTATTTTGAGCTATATTTAAGAGGTAAATAATTATGGATGTCATCCGTCAATACAATCAAATAGGGAAGGCTTATGTTGACAGTAAAGATACTTTTTTTAGTGGTCGAGAAGATTGGGGTGATAAATTGATACTAAAGAATATGGGTGAGGTAGCGGGTAAGACCGTTTTGGATATGGGTTGCGGTGATGGGACGGGATTTCTTAAATATCAGAAAATGGGAGCGCGTGTTATCGGAGTTGACCCATCACAATTTATGATTGACGAGGCCAGAAAAAAACTTGGTGCTGAGGCCGAGTTATTTTTGGGTGATTATGAGGCGATACCACTTTCCGATAATTCAGTTGATATGATCGTGGGTCGTTATTCCATTCACTATTTGAAAGATTTCACTAAAGCTTATCCAGAAATTTCTCGAGTTTTAAAACCCGGTGGATTTTTTGTTTTACTGACGGCTCATCCCACTGGCGATCGATTTATGCCGAAGGAGAAAAATGACGATGGTGAAGAATTGGTCTGTGTTCCTCTTTACGGTGGAAAAGTAACCGTAAAATATCGAGTCCATCCGTTAGCGCATTACTTTTCCCCAGAATTTTTTAAGTTATTTAATCTCGACTCTTTTGATGAATTTATGCAGGCCGAAACGGATCAAAATATTGTCATGCCAACCGCGATGGTGATTAAGGGCGTTAGGAAATGACAAAATGAAAAAATTTGAAATTAAAAAACTAACTCAAGCCGAAGAAATATTAGTCGAAGCTGAGAGGCAAAAAATCTTTGAAAGAATGAGAAGCGTGCCAGATGGGGGAGTAGAGGTGGAGCATCTTGGAAAAAAGATTACTGTTTTGAAAGGTGTTTTTTGGCCAAGATATGACAGCGAGGAAGTGATTAGAAAAATGGAGATTAAAAAAGGAGATGATGTCTTGGATGTCTGTACTGGATCGGGAGTGATTGCTGTTCACGAAGCATTAAATGGGGCCAGGAAGGTTGTGGCCCTAGACATTAACCCCGAGGCGGTAAAAAATACGCTATTAAACGCAAAAAAATTTGGTGTAGAAAATATTATCGAGGCCAGAGTTTCTGATGTCTTTTCAGCTTTAAAATCTGATGAACAATTTGATGTTATTACCTGTAATCCGCCTTTTAGCAAAAAACAAATTTCAGACCCTGATGAAAAGTTTGTCAAGCAATCAATTAAGGATGAGGGGCACATGCTTCACAGGAATTTTTTTGAGAATGTCGGTAAATATCTGAAGCCAGACGGCAAAATTTTTATGGCTGATGCGAATTTTGGTAATGTTGAAGATGTTTTATCCTTAGCTACTCAAAATGGTTATGAATATGAAGTAGTGGGAGTAAATGCCATAGCGAATACTGTCCTGATATATTACGCGTTTAGGTTTACGAGAAAATTATGAGTAAAGACAGAAAGAACATCAGTATTAGTGAGGAATACGATGCAATCGCTGAAGGCTATCAAGAAGCTACTAAACGAGAGCTCAGATTGTTAGTCTTAGAACCGACAATTAGAAAACATTTGGGTGATTTGTCTGGTAAGAAAGTCCTAGATCTGGCTTGTGGAGAAGGATATTCTTCTCGTCTATGCCGAGATCTTGGGGCGGAAAAAATTACAGGGGTGGATGTTTCTCCGAAGGAAATAGATATGGCTAGAAAGTTAGAGGTTGGCGTTAATAAACAGAGTCAGATTGAGTATTTTGTTGGTGATGCTTCGAAGATCCTTCTCGCTAATAAATTTGACGTGATAACGGCTATTATGCTTTTGCATTATTCAGATACTAAGGAAAAAATGGTTCAAATGATTAAAAATATCAGTTTACATCTCGAAAAAGGTGGAGTCTTTTTCACTACTATACCTAATCCTGAAATTACAACTGATTATAATAACTATGGTGTAAAAATGCAGTTTCATGGCAAAGATGAAGGATCTAGTTTTACCATTACCCTAAGTGACTTTTCTGGAAAAGTGCTTTGTAGTTTTACAAATTATTATTGGATGAAACAAACATATCAGAAATTGCTGGAGGAGAATGGATTTACTGTTGAGTGGCTGGATATTCTAGTATCACCTGATGGAGTAGTAAAATATGGAGAAAAATTCTGGTCTGATTTCAAAACTCTTCCGGTTTATGCCGCAATTAGAGCGATAAAAATAAAATAGATAATTTAAAAGGGCTGCAACTTGCGTTGCAGCCCTCTCCCTCTCTACCTATATTCGATTTTGTACTTGTTTTACTTCGAGCCGGAGTCATCCAGCTAGAAGCGCCAGTTGAGCGCGGTGGTGTAAGCCACCTTGCCATCGGTCCGCGGATCCCCATCCTCCACCTCGGTCAAGGGGAGTACGCCCGCGATGTCCACGACGTTCCAGTTCAGACTCGGCGTAAGTCTCAGCTTGAGACCGACCACCGGCTGAACGTTCACCATTTCCCCGAACGGAGCCAACTCCTCGTTCCAGAGGAGACTGACGCGATCGTAGAAGGTGAACATCCCCGCGCGATACTCGTGCGCGAGAGTCGGGATCAGAATGAACATACCCTCGTCAATGTCCCGGCTGTAATGCCAGTACTGGAGTCTCAGTTCTGCCGCGACCGTATTGGGACCGTCCCAATTCCAGCTGCGACCGACGTAAACGTCGTACGCCAGCAGATCGTCTCCGCTGATATCCGACACCGGCATCAAGTTGATGTACTTAACGCGCAACTTGAGATACGTACTCGATGCCAGCGTGAACTTCTTCCACGCCGTCGCATCAAATTCATCGTTTTTGTCGCTGTCGAAGTCGTCATCGTTGAACCCGATGTATTCGGTTGCTTGCAGCGAGAAACCCGCCGGCAGGTTCAGCCACACATCCAGAACGCCATAGGGCACGTCCCGAACGGTGCTGAGCGTCGGGCTCACGAACCGGTCCGACATGGACACGGTCACACTCCCGTTCGGTGTATAGCTTTCACCAGCCACCGCCGACACTGCCACCGCCGACATCACGATCACCGCCAACACTGCCTTGAGAAGCGTTTTCATCGCTTACTCCTTTTGGAATCTGGTTTTAATGTGCAATGTCTAAACTGGGTTGATTCCTGCGGCCCAATTGACATTTCTAACTCTTCCATATAAGTATAGCACCTTTCACCCAAAAAGTCAAGCTGTATTTTAGGCATATTTAAGGCTATATTTAGAATATTATTAACTTAATTAAATAACAAGAATAATATGAAAATCATCTTACTTAAAGACGTGAAGAAAATAGGGAAGAAATATGATATCAAAGATGTCGCTGATGGCTTTGCTTTGAATATGCTTATTCCAAACAAATCAGCAATTCCTGCGACTCAGGGAAACTTAAATATGATTGAAGTTAAGAAGAAAGGGGATTCGCTAGCGACTGCAAAAAATGAAGCCGAATTACAAAAAGCTCTGAATGAAATAAAAGGCATTGCAGTTACTATGTCGGGAAAAGTAAATGACAAGGGCCATTTGTTTGCGGGCATTCATAAAGAAGAAATTATTGAAGCAGTAAAAAAGCAAAAAGGCGTCACTCTTTTGGCAGAATATGTTGAATTGGAAAAGCCAATTAAGGAAGTTGGAGAGCATTTAATAAATGTAAAAGTAGGCGAGAGGGAAGTCGCGTTTAAGTTGGTGATTAAGGCGGAATAGCAAAAAACATCAGGAAAATCCTCTACGCTTAACGGAGTACCTAATTGCTCCGAGGACATTCCTGATGCTTTTTGTTACTAGACAACGCTCACAACTCCTTTCTTCTCCATTTTAGAATCAAAAGACATTTTGCGTTTAGTTCCGAATTTTACTTTACCGTCTTTAACAGCAAAAATAGTATAATCTTTTCCCATCATTGTATTGCGACCGGAAATAAAGCTAACACCTTTTTGACGCACGATAATCGAACCGACTTTGGCGGTGTCGCCATCAGTTAATTTGATCCCCAAGTATCTTGGATTGGAATCTCTACCGTTTTTTGTTGTACCCGCGGCTTTTTTATGTGCCATATTGTTATTTTATATATTACCTTATTTATCCACAGTTGATATTTATATCGGTCGTGGCTTATAATCAGTTTCATGAGTATAAAGGATATTTGGCAAAAAATCAAGCCCCAAGACTATCTAGTTGTTCTTATTATTATTTTGGTTGCTTCCGCCAGTTATGGTTTGGGTCGGTTGTCAGTTTTAGAAAAGAATAGGGAAGAAGTGACAATTTCTAGGGCGGCCGCTGTAGTGAGTCCTGTCTTAGCTGATACTAAGGTAAATAACATAGAGAAAGGCTTTTTGGTCGCCTCAAAGTCTGGTCAGAAGTATCATTTTCCAAGTTGTGCCGGGGCCGCGCAAATTGCTGATAAAAATAAGATCTGGTTCAGCTCGTATGAAGAAGCGCAGAAGGCTGGCTATACAAAAGCGACTAATTGCAAAGGCCTTGAATAATCTTGCGAAAAAGGAACCATAATTTAATCAATAAATCTTACTCTTTGTCAAGTAAAATAGCCTTATTATAGGCCGTATTTGCCTGTTTGACAGGGCGATATTGCCGTGTTAAAAGCTTGACAAAAAAATCAAAAGGTGATAGTATATAGGAAGTCAGAGACAAGCTCTGATTTTTGCTTTATTAGGGTAAAACCAACGAAAGTAAACCCCTGGTACTTTTCCGGAATAGACGTTTTACAAATAAAACGGGGAAATACCTAATTAAATGTTAGAACTTACATCAGCTATAATTTTATTAACTTCATCACTTATCGGTTCACCGAATAGTGCAATCGCTCAAGATATAGGTAATAGTTTAAATACTCAAAGTTCTACTCCGGTAGTAGAGCCAGTAACCTTGTCTGAGTACGTAGCAAACTATTTTATTGAGACGCCGATCATGGCGGAGATTGCTAGATGTGAATCGCAATTTCGACAGTTTAATCCAGACGGTTCAGTTTTACGTGGTGTGGTCAATAAGTCGGATTTAGGCCTATTGCAAATCAACGAATATTACCACGGAGACAAAGCGATCAAGCTTGGGTTGGATTTGAGAACTATTGATGGAAATCTAGCGTACGCCAAATACTTGTATGAAAAAGAGGGGTCTACGCCATGGAATTCATCAAAGAAGTGTTGGGATAAATAATTAAATAGAAGAATCAGCCCTTATCTAGGCCAGTCAAGGTTAATAGGTAAGGGCTATTCTTATATTGATACCATGTCGCACAATATATCGTGTTTTTTGCGACACGGGAAGCGTGTTGACAAAAAACACACCCGTGTTGCAAAAAACGTATTGTGCGACATTTCAAGGAAATAACGCTTTTAATTGTACCAAAATCACTTTAAAAAAACAAGAGGGGGACTTATATTATAATATTCCTACCTCAAGAGAAATAGTTTGCCGATTTTTCCGGTCTGTGGATAACTATTTTTCCGCAGAAAAATAAAGGATTATTTTTACAAACCGCCCGCCTCCAGTATTTCATAGGCTTCATCTACATCAAGACCGGTTTCGTCTACAATTTCTTGCAGTTCTTCGGCCTGATCTTTATCTAAATCCTCGGCTTTTGCTTTTTCAAATACTTCATCATCCATATTATTTGGTGTCTTTATCAAATTTACTTGCTAGATTTTTCAGATTATCAAGTAGTTCGTCAAAGGTTACAAACTCAATATTTTTAAATAATCTCCGTAAAAGTCTGAAATCTTTCTTTTTTTCGGGATTAGTATTGAGTTCCTTTGACGTTCCAATTATCAAAAAAGCCTTTGGTTTAAGGACGGCGAATGGTATCTGTGTCTTTTTTGATATGTGTTTTTCAAAATTATCTACATTTTTTTCTAAAAATAGTATGTATTTTTCTATTTGTGATATTGCACGTGATGCATCACTAGAAAAATAATAATTTTTATGACTTGTGTCTATTCTTTTGGCGAGTATATCAGTAAATGGTGTTTTAATTTCAAAAACATCAAGGAATCCATAAATATCTATCCATATAAAGTCTGGTTTCTTCTCTCCCTCATCTGTTCTTCCAAAATTCACATTAGCTTCTCTTATTGATTCAATATAATTTGACAGAAAGAAAAATACTTCTTCGTGGAGGAATTTTTGCCATTTTTTCTCGTCAAAGTCCTTATCCTTGAGATGTTTTTCAAATTTATTTATTACTTGATCTAAAGTCTTTTTTCTTCCTTGAATAACAAGGTCTGTTTGTAATTTTTCAAGAACCTCATCATTTTCTGCGTTTAAGGATATGTATTTTTTAATAAACTTTCCAACTGCGTCATGATCAGAATCCTTAAGTTTATTAAGGTTTATGTCGCATAGTTTTGAATCAGTTGTCGTCTCATTTGATTGATTATCCTCAAACTTATCTGAAAAATAGGTAGCAAGTCTTTTTCTTATGACATTTTCTCTATTAATTTTTATTTCATCGCCTAAACCTTTTAATATTTCAGTAAAGTTATCAAATGATATACTAACGTTTACACTTCTTTTTTGTATTTTAAATTGAGTAGCTCCGCTACCATTGGAAAATACACACAATTTTAATTCTTTTTTATACTTGTTTTCAAAGTAACCTAAAAAGAAATCTCCACCGATTTTATTTGATTGTCTCCTGTTAAAGCCACCACCAGTCTTAAATAATGATAGGCCGACTGGTATTGTTTTAAAGCCAATAAACTCAATTTTTTTGATTTTAAATCTTTTGGCTACGGTATCTTTAAAATAATAGATAAAATTGCTTTTTTCTTTTTTCCAACCAAGCGGATTCTTTTTTGTTTTCGTTTTCGTCTTAGTCATGATTTTCGGACAGTATTTCTACATTAATTCTTTTTGTCTTTGTTTAAAGTCTTTTGGAGAATATTCAATTATGTTTCCGTTGTCATCTACCGAGAAAATACTTAAGCATAGGTGTCTTGCGACTTGCCATGGTATTCTCCGGATTGCCTTGTCAGCACTTTCTTTTGGTAGCCCAAGCCCATATTTATAGGCGTGTCTAGCAATAACTTTCATTCGTGTTACAAGTTGTGCGAGACAAAATAAAAAATTTGTTTCTGCGACAGATTTGGCTGATTTAGAATATGATTTACCCTTACATTCAATATAAAATCTTCGGGCTTTATTTTTGTTATTTCCGTCTGAAACAACAATATCACAACCATGATCGTGTAATCCCTTTGACTTTAGGTTGTGATTCCAGCCCTTATTATATAGGTACTTTTCTATTTGTTTTTGGACGAATTCTTCGGTAATATTCATTAGGCAATTCTAGCACAAGAAATCAAAAATAATAGTGTAAAATAGCTTGTAAATGTATTTTACCTAATGTATACTATGGTTATCACATGAAAACATTACAACCACAGACAAAATTAAGTTTATTTTCTATTGATCCGGTTGAAAGTTTGGATTTGAAAAATCCCTTTTTTGATTCACATTTGATAACGTATATTGGAAATAAACGCAGATTGTTGTCCTTTTTATACAAGGCTTTTTTAAGAATTAAACAAAAAGTTGGAAAAGATAAGCTGGTTATTCTAGACGGATTTGTTGGTAGCGGTTCAACTGCACGACTGCTTAAGGCGTTTGCAAGTGAATTACATGTAAACGATCTTGAGGATTATTCCGAAACTGTTAATAGGGCTTATCTTACTAATAAGTCAGAAATTGATATTAAGAAATTGACTGAATATATTAATTGGTTAAATAAAAATAAGCTTAAGTTAAAATCAAAAAAGAAAGGTTTTATTGAGACACATTACGCTCCTAAAGATGACGATAATGTAAAGGAGGGGGAGAGGGTCTTTTATACGAATATCAATGCTAAGATCATTGATAATGTTAGGAATTTAATTGAAGAAATACCGGAGCCGTATAAAAGATTATGCTTAGCTTCTTTAATTGTAAAAGCTTCTGTTCATAATAATACGTCTGGGGTTTTTAAGGGTTTTCATAAAAAAAATGGTATCGGTCATTTTGGTGGCCATGGAGAAAACGCCCTCCAAAGAATTAAGCAAGAAATATCCTTGAATGTTCCAATATTTTCAGATTTTGAATGTCCAGTGAATGTTCATAAGAAAGATATAAATGAATTGATTAAAAGTAAGGATTTACCGTTTTTTGATTTGGTTTATTATGATCCTCCTTATAATCAACATCCTTACGGCTCAAATTACTTTATGCTTAATATAATAAACGAGGGAAAGCCACGAGAAATACAGAACGGAGTAAGCGGAATATCAAAAGAATGGAATAAATCTGCTTATAATAAGCGAAAAATCGCAGAGGAAGCGATGGAGGATTTATTAAAAAATACGAGAGCTAGATTTATTGCAATATCTTATAATAACGAGGGGATAATTCCTATTGATACGTTTAAATCAATTTTGTCAAAATATGGGACATGGGAACTTATAGATCAAGATTATAATACTTATAGAGGCTCAAGAAATCTGAAAGATAGAAATATAAAAGTTAAGGAATTACTTTGGATTCTTGAAAAGAGTATTCAGTAAATAATTTTATTTTTTTCCTCCTTACCTTTTTTAGTTGAGTTTCTGTCTTTTATAATTCCTTTTCTAACTAAATGTCCCATTAATTCCTTACTGACTTCTTCTTTGGTTTTTCCCTTTACAGGTATAAGTGCTACCAATTTTTTCATGACTTTATTAATGAAAGTGATATTTTATTGCTTCGTTGGCGACTTCAGTCATTGTTTTAGTCATTTCTTCGGTAGACCAATCCTCATATCGGAAAAACATTGATACCGGTTCAAATGGGAGGTGTGTTTTTTCTATGAAGATTTTATTTAATGGAAAGAAATCGTTTATTGTTACAACACGGTCAAGTATTGTTGATCCGTCTTTAAAATCATATCCACTTCCGAAACAAACAAACGGAATCATGCTTTCGGCTTTAAAAATTGCTCGTATTCCTATTAGGTTTTTACCAAGTCTTTCAATAGCGTTTCCCTTTGCCTGTATCGGTAGACCCTCGCTCGTTCTTTTGTCGTTTGTTCCTTGATGTTTAACTTCTGCCACAAGAACTAATTTTTTATTTCCTTTTTTGTCTGTAGCATATAGAAAACCTCCATCCGGTTTAATAAAGCTTCCGTCAATAGTTTTTGAAAATTCTTTTTCATATTGTGGATATTGTAAGCTTAAATCAGAGATTATTTTTGTCAGTGATAATTTCTTGTGATGTTCAAAAGTAAGGTGTGGATAGGATTTTTTTAGTTCTTCAATCATATTTGTTACAGCCAAATCAACATCGCTATCCATGAATTTAGAAATTGAGTTTTTTACACTGTGCTGATTTTTATTTTGTCGCAAAAAATCTGAGTTTGCCATATTTATATTTTTGTTATTTCGTCTATTGAAAGTCCCAATGCTTTTGAGAATTTTTCAATGTTTGTAAGTGTAATATTTTTTTCAGCACGCTCAACCATACCAATATAGGTTCGGTGGACACCGGCTTTGCTAGCAAGTTCTTCTTGCGATAAACCTAGTGCCAGTCTTTGTTCTCGGACTTTATTTCCAAATCTAATTAATACTTCTCGCTTCATGCTGATAATTATAGTATACACCCACGGATTTTTTAGCTCCACATACTATAGTTAGCATGGTTTAATATTATAGTATTAAAAAGGTAATTCTTCTTTTGTGTTGTTTTTTTTAATTTTTTCATAGACTTTTTTCTTTCTTATGAAAGAAAAAAGTCGGAAAAAATTTTTTTGCCAAGTAAGGTATCTTTCCTTGTAATTGAGCAAAAAAGTGTCAAAAAACATGTCTTGGCTCTTAACTTTGCCTAGGTAATAGCTGTTATAGGCCATAAATATCCTATTTGAACCCCAATAAACCTTTTTTGATACTGGTTCTTTGGTCTCGTCTACTGTTTCGCCGGTCATGTCTTGAAACTCAAAGCGACCGAAACGAATCCACGGCCAAGTCGCAATTTTCACGCATTTATAGAATCTATTGACCTGTGAACGTTGACTGACCTGTATTGAGGTAGGGCGTTGAGCTAGAATGTTGATGTGGCGGAAGTTGTGCCTAGTTTCTAGGGCAAAAACCCTCTTTGTCATGCTCATGTTGGTCTTTTCATAGCTGTCAAAGAGCCTATACGCCTCGTCAACAAAAATATGACAGAAAGAGAGACTATTTAGCCAGTCCATAAACTCGCTTTGAGTTGCCCATGATTTTATTTCTTCACTTTTGTGATCAAAGAGTTTCCGGTTCACTTGGTCAAAGTAGTGAAAATTGTGCTTGACGTGGATACGATAGTATAGTTTCCGGTGGCAAATCCAGTTTATAAATGAGATAAATAGGCTCTCTCGGTCATCAAAATATTCTTCTAGCTCAATCGGCCAAGAGCAATAGACCACCTGACCGGCTTTAAGGAGGTCTATTATATCGGCTGTGGCACTGTATGTCTTACCAGAGCCGATTGCTCCGTAATACATATTTAATGACCCCTCCGGTGGTTTGAAGTGGTCAATGTCGTTCTCAATTTTCTTACCTAATTCTTTCATTTTTTTAATTTTAAAAAATATCCTTTGCCATTTTTAACCATAAATTTTAATAAAATAAGGTTTAGCCATTTTTCTGGCAAAATTTTGATTAAAAAATAAATGGTATTTGATACTAAAGCTACTTGGTGATTTTGTAATCTAACGAATCTCATTTTGAATTTTTATATTATGTTGAACCTCTTTATAGGTTTTGTGATAAACAAACCTAGTTGCCATTTTAATAACTTCACTTCTAGTCCGCCCAAAAAATGTTAGTTCCGGCCATAAACTGTCGGAGACTATACACTTATAGCCGTCATAAAATTTTTCTATTTTATATACCATTTTTTTATTATTAGATAAAATACTAAAATTATTATTATTACTCCGACACCGGTTATCGCCGAATCTATGCTTGGTAAGTCTTTCATGATTAATTAATATGGTTCGTAAAATCACGAGAGCCAAAAAATAATTTAAAAATTATCAGTAGGGCTTCAAACACAAGAATGGCTAAGAAAACATCCCAAACGACCTGTAAGTAGGGGATTGTGCCTATAATGCCTTTGGCAAAGCCGACCCCTTGGGCGATCACAGCATTAACTTCGGTGGTGTAGGGGAGATATGATAGAACGGATAGAATCGTTCCAAATAATAAGCCCAAACAATAAAGTAAAAAGAGTATTAACATATTATTTTTTACGATTAAGATAATTTTTATAAACATCCACCGCATTTTGTTTTTGCTTTTTTGACATGCCGGCGACTGTGCCAATTGCTCCTAAACCGCTACCAAAAATTGAGGACGAAAATACACGAGACAAAACATATAAGGCAAAGCCAAAATAGATAAATATTTTCCAGTAAGGATAAGTTATTTGAAATAATGTTTGCGTTGATGAAGCGGAAACATTATTGAATTTTGTTGAAGTAGAATTTAATAGCCAGTCTAGGGCGTGGTTAAAGTCCAGTGAAATTGTCGCTCCAGTGCCGACCACGCCGTTGGGAATGGTAGCGTTAATAACCGGCAAATTTGTTGAGGTGGTTAAAAAGAAACCACCGAGAAAGGGGACACGAGTAAGCACGGAATCCTTAAAGGCAGAAAAGAAACGGGCAAAATCCGAGGAATCGGGTATTAACATGTAGTAAATACAGTTGCCGAAGTCAAACAAGGCCGGATAGGAGATAAAATTACAATACATGCGAGCGTTTAGGACTGTTTGTGAATCAAAAATTAGCGAGGTGGAAAAATATGAAGTAGTGGAGGTTGAAAATACAAAAGGATTCGTTGACGTGGAAAATGGGTTTGTGGTTGTTGAGGGAAATAACGGCGTAGTCGTTGAATAGTCGGTAGAATTACCGCACGAAACATAACAAAAAGAGCTATAGTTATTAGGAAACGGGGCGGTATATGAGCCTAGAGTTGGCGAATAAAGCCTAGTGTAATAAGTATAGCGGTGGCCAGAGGCTAGCCCCATACTTTCTACATTAAAGAATCCGTAAGAAGCCCCAACTGTATCAATTACCGGTGCGGATTGCTCCAAGCGAATATGTCCGCCGGTATTTGGGTCGGCCTGATAATCGTACAGATCAAGGACGACCTTACTGTATGTTGAGGTAGCGGTTGTATAGTAAGTACCCAAAACATCATCACCAGTTGCCATTATGTTGCCAGATATTCCTGATAAGACGAGTGATTTTACTCCGACTAGGTATGGAGTTTCGTCATAACGATAATTTACTGATAGTAAGACATCATCAACATCAACTCCGCAATTTGTGCCGGAACAATATAGAACGACCGCAATTTTTCCTTTTGGAACGGCATTAATTGGATAGCCGTCAGCTCCGACACTAGAGGTGGTATAAGTCCAGTCATCACCGGCGTCAATGTAGGAGGAAATTGAGGGATAAGTATTTCCACCGCCACAATTTATGGCGTCTCCAGTGGTTGTTGGCAGAATATGAAAGGTGTCATAAGTATAGGTTGACCCAGAGGTTGAATCAACGGCGTATGTTTTGGTAAAGCCGTGAGCGGAGCTACCATTACAACCATTACCCCAGCCGTACGAGGTGTTGTAGCCCAAAACTTTCATGTAAATTGAGCCGTAAGCATTACGAGATTTTATATCAATATCTATTGAGTCTATGGAGGCGTTAGCTTGAATGTAAGAGACATCAAAAAACATTTTACGAGACGAAGCAGATGATGTGGCAATAATCGCATAATTTTCTCCGTCCGAGGCCATGGCGGAGGGGCAGGTGATGTCATTGCCTATGGCATAATCGCATTGGCTAACGAAAGACATCGCCGAGGTTTGGACATAAGAAGAAGCTAATACAGGTGCTATTTTAAAAGCAAATAAAGTTAAAAAAATTATAAACGGCAGTGCAATTTTTTTCATTTTGTGATATTATTAAGGCAACATTTTTCTTACATGAAGCACCTGTCAGGGTGTTTTTTGTTTGTGTCTATCTACCGAAGCCCATAAACTTATGAGCAAGCTTGTACATCAAATAGATGAAAGCTATGCCCAAAAGAAATGGCCAAGACACTTGAATCATCCATAACATGAATGACACGGAAGTTCCCACCAGACCGGTGAAAATCCCGTAAATATCGCTAGCGTTTAGTCCGATCGCCGCAAAAACGGCGGTGGTGCTAGCATTAAGTGCAGGCATTTGGTTGTTTTAAGTTATCTAGTGTAGGGAAGTTGCCCTATTCAACGACCTTTTAAGCTAATAAACACGCTTTCGCACGTTCACAAGCCCTAAACTTGACCCATAGCCGTGCCGTTGGGCTTACCGGATAGGCCAAGTTTGCGACTTGTGATTTACCTATGTTTGTTTTACGTATCTGACTAGGCAGGACAGACACAACCACGGCCGTGGAAACTTTTTACCAACGGAAATGCTCAAATATTTTAAATAAAACATAGATAAATAAAGAGATAAGCGGAGCATATAGGTACATAATGAAAGTGTCTTGATTTATCATATTTATTTAACACGAGCTTATAAAATCTGATAAAAAATCTAAAAATTTATCAAAGATTTTATAAACAATTAGTCCAAAACTTACAGCCCCGATTCCAAAAATAAAATAGTAAAATAATAGTGCTGTCATTTTAGTATCTGTTAGGTTTTTTATTTATGCTGTTAAAAATATAACCAAGAGTAATTAGAAAAAACATAACTATTAAAATGGCAAGACCAAATTCAATTGATCTGTCAGTTGCTAGGGGATCGTGGGCAGAAAGCGTAAAATAGGCGAAAATAGGAGCAACTTCTTGATTTGTACAGTCCGAATCAAGGCAAACAACAGGTGGGTTAAATTCTAATTCAACACAAGAATGACCATAAAATTCACCTCCACCATTACGCCAAGTTGTCGGACCAGACCAAACAGGGCTATCGGAAATACCATTAAACATTATGAGGACGGCAGAATTTTGATCGCCGTCTAAAATACATTTAATGTTGCCCTGAACACCGACATAGGCATTAGGAAAGTCGCCTAGAGTATATGAGGACAAAGGCTTCATAGAGTAGGCAATAATGGAATCAACAAAAAAGAAATCTTGGTTTTCTGGCAATGTAAGACCTAGATCATTTTTATTATAAGGAAATTCTATTTCATTTATATAGACAGAACCGAAAAATGAGTCATCCGCAAAAGATTTTTTTACATTTGTCCCAAATAGACCAAACAAGACCAAAAATCCAAGTAAAAAAGATAGTAGTAAATATTTTTGCGTTTTTAAAATTCCACATTTCATATTTTATCTGTTAGCAATTAATCTAAACCAGCGTGTTTGTATTCTCCGGTCGTAGCGTTGGTTTCTAGGTGTTCTAAACCACGAAGCCGGTCGTCTAGAATTAGACCTTAAAGCGTGGTAGATCATTCGGGCGGTTCTTGATGTCATAATTTTTGTAGAAATAATTAGCTTTAGTCCTTTTTTGTTTCTGATAACGTCTTATCAGTTTTGACCAAATAATTGTTCCTTGGTTGGCGTATTGTTTTCTTTTAAAGTTATCCACAGTTTTAATTTCTAAAGTGTTATATATAGATATATCTAAAAAAAGGTAAAAACAGAGGGGGATATGCAAGGGGGAGAAAACTATTTTGAGTAGTAGGTGCGTCAAATACACCCTTTAATAAAAAGTTCATCAATCCACTTTAGAAATTTGAAAAGGGTAGATTGTTTAAGGTTCTACCCGATCTAAGGCAATCCTTTTGGGGATTAACGTCTTAAATCAAACTATTTCTAAGGTAGGCGATATAAGTCGGCCGACTGTTTTTATTCGTTATTTCGGCTTGATACCATGTCGCACAATATATCTTCCCCTCACTATATATATACCAATACGCACCATTGAAGCTCCTCCTAAGGTTATTAGGGTAAAAAAGGAATAATAAAAAGGATGATCAAAACGATGAGTAAGATTAAATCCCAAACATTAAATATCTCGAAAAAATCTTGCATTAAAATGATGTTATTTTTTTAGAAAAGACAAAAAAGGTGTCCAGATATAAGTTACCCATATCCCCCACAGGTACTCAAAAGGTGTTGAAAGATAATTGTGCCAAATACTAACAATTAAATTCCAAACGTAGCCCAGATTTTTCTGAACTTGATCCGAGGTCCAAATATTTTTTAAATCCAAACCAAAGTAACTTAGAATGACAATTGCGATAACAATGACAATTATCATCTTGATTAAACCTTGTTGTTTGTTTATTTTTGTCATAATCTAATAAATTAATTATACACCATTTCTTATTTTTTGGAAAAGCTTTCTTAGACAATATAGATAGTACCAAATTGGATTAATAATTAAGTCGAAAAAATCTGAGTGGTCGATCGTGTACCCACCGAAGTTTTTCTTAAAAAAGGTTAACCCCTCCCAGTTTTGGTGCTGATCTCGATTATCAGTAATACCTCCAAAATTATAAAGTTTACAACCAATATTTTTTGCGTGAAGAATCCCTGTCCATTGGGCCAAGTAAGCCGGAGCTCGGTTACGCTCCTCGGTACTTGAGGCGGCATAAACATAGTTGGCTACATCTTTAAAAACAAGCATAACATTAATTGCTAGTATTTTATTTTTATATCGAGCGATTGATAGATAGGAGTCCTTAGTTTGCGTCAAATTTGAAAAGACGCCCGCGTAATATTTTTTGGGGTGTAAGCTAAAATCATTTCTCTTGGCAGTCTCAGACATTAATTCATAAAACTTTTCGAAGTACAGCTGAAAATCTTTAGTCACGATTTCAGTGGTGATTTCTCTTTTGGCGGCTAGTTTAATAGAGTATCTTGTATCTTTATCAGCGCCTTGTAATAGCTCGTCTTCGGTCGGGGTTAAAGTCAAAGCCCATTCATAGCGTGGTTGAAAATAGGCCGAATGATAAGTATATTTTGGTGAAGATCGAAAAATTTTTAAATAATCCGGGCTATTAATAATGGGTGTAAAGTCCAGACGAACAAATACGGCTTGGTTATCTTTGGCTAGTTGTTTTAAATGTTTTTTTATGAAAATTAATAAATCAGCTGATTCTCGGATAATAATGGGGCCATATGGAATATAAAAATAATTCCATTTAAAATATAGTGGAAAGCGAATAATTTGATAATAGGCCACAACATTTTCGCCATCACAGACCTGAAATTTTTTAACTAGTCGCCCAAGACTTTTTTGCCAAACTCCGTAAAACGGTGCCTGGGTAAATGGAGTACCGTTAGGAAGAAATATTTCTATATCTGATAGATCATCCTCAAGTATTTCTTTTAGATCAAATTTCTTCATTTTAAAGATAGATTAGTGGATCAAGATAACCTTTAGGATCAGCAATTGGCACCGTATAGGTACCCTTGCAAACTGTACTTTTTAGAGTAGTTACTTTGACACCTTGATTGGCATAGACACTCATATGGAGGTGAGGTCCAGTGGAATAACCAGTACTGCCAGAGTAAGCGACAACATCTCCGGTTTTCACTTGTTGCCCAGCTACAGCTGAAATTAAAGATAGATGACCGTAAGTGCTGGCTAAACCATTATCGTAGCGAATAAACACCCATTTACCCCATGAGGCACCTGGGCAAATCAAGTCAGTATCTCCTACTGCCTCAACTACTCCATTGCCAGCTGATTTGACACGGGTGCCGATTGGGGCTCGAAAATCTGCACCATTATGAGTACCACTAACATAAAGTCTTCCCGAGAAGGCCGTTTTACCGAACTGTTGAGTTATAAATATAGAATCAAGTGGCCAAGCCAGAATTCCCTTACCCGCTGACGGATAACTTTTTGGATCGATCGTTAATTTCAATTGAGATTCAAACACCTCTAACTCCCTATCTAAAGAAGCTTTTAGGGCTAGTTTATCAGCCAGAATTTTTTGATAGTTTGCTTCTTTGTTCTTGGTGGTGGTCAGTAAAGTACTTTTTTCTTTTTTGGTCGATAGAAGAACATTTTTTTTAGCAGCCAGCTCAGAGGTGTAATCCTCGAGTTCTTTTTTTTGTTTTTCTAATTCAGATTGGGCAATTTCAAGATTTATTTTGACAGACCGGACAGTTACAACTTGATCGGAAATTTCTGATTGAACTTTGATATTACTTTCAATATCGAGCCAAAAGTCTGACAAGGTTTGGTTAGATAAAATTATCTCCCACATACTAGTTTCGTCGGCCTCGTTGATTTCTTTCAACAATTTAGCAATCGATGAACGGCCGGTGTTGATTTGTCTTTCTTTATTTTTAATTTCTAAGCCCGTGTCCTGAATACTATAAGTTGTTTTGTTAATATTAGTCTCAGTTAATTTTACCTCAGTGGTAATTTTATTTGTGGAAACATCGAGAGATTTTATAGTGCTTTGCAGTGTATTAGCTTGAGTACTAATCGTTTTAAGTTGCTCCTGATAACTATCAATTTCCTTAATTAATTTATCACGGTTTTGATTTGCGATATCAATTTTCGCCTGGATTTCCTCAACTGTTTCCGCTTGTATGGGCGAAATTTGACTAAACAAAAAAATGGTGAGTAGAGCAAAAATACTAATGTGAAATATTTTTTTCATCAGAATACCTACAATTATACCACAAAAATAGTCAAAGCTTTTTTGATTCTTATTATTGATTCATCTTTCCCTAAAACTGTAAGCAGGGTAAAGGGGTCAGGTGATTTTTCCTTGCCAGACAAGGCAACTCGGAGTGGCCAAAGCACACTTCCCTTTCCGTTCGTTTCGGCAAATGGCATAAGTGTAGTTTTCAAGCTTTCTTCAGTAAAATCTATCTCTTTTATTTTTTCCAGGATTTCTATGACTTTATCTAAATTATTTCTTGGAATCATAAAATCAGTATCTTTTTTCCAGATTAACATTTCCTTATTTGGCTCTGGAGCTTGGAAAAAGTAATCGAACTCCCCCTCCGCCACATATTTTTCTAATTCGCCGAAAGTACTGATTCTTTCCAGTATTAAAGGTGTAACCTTCTCAATTATTGCTTCAATATTTTGGTACTTTTTAGAAAGTATTTCGGTAAATTTTGCCTCCAAATCTTTGATTGGCATCCTTTTCAGATATTCCTTGTTTAACCAAAGTAGCTTCTCTTCATTAAATTTTCCACCACCAGTTTGAATTTTGTTTATATCAAAAACATTAATTATTTCTTCTAAACTCATAACCTCTCTTTCATCACCAGGATTCCAGCCGATATAAGCTAAAAAGTTAATTATTGCTGCGGGTAAATAACCTTCGTTCTTATAATCCAAAATATCTTTTGCGCCATCTCTTTTTCCTAATTTTTTATTTCCACTTTCACCGAGGATGGGTGGTAAGGTGGCAAATTCTGGTCTAGTTATTCCCAGGGCCTCATATAAGGCCAGGAATTTGGGTGTTGATGAAATAAACTCATCTGCTCGCATAATGTGTGTGACACCCATGTATAAATCGTCAATAATATGTGCAAAATTGTACGTTGGATAGCCATCGCTCTTCATTAAAATAAAATCATCCAAAGCTTCTGGCCCAGCTGAAAGCTCGCCTCGAACTAAATCGTACCAGACAATTCTTTTGACATCAGTTATTTTTAAGCGCAACGGTAAAGTGCCATCCCATTTAGGCGGATTTTCTGGGCGATATTCTCGATAAAGAAACGGCTTTTTATTTTCTTCAGATTTCTTTCTAAAAGCATCGAGTTCCTCTTTTGTGTAAGGATCAGCATAAGCTAATCCTTTCTCGTACAATTCCTGAGCATATTTTTTATAAGTATCAAGTCTCTGAGATTGAATGTATGGAGCGTTTGGTCCACCAATATCTGGACCTTCGTCCCAATCAATACCAAGCCACTTTAGGGATTTTATTATATGCTCGATTGAGCCTTCAACCTCTCTTTCCTTATCAGTATCTTCTATTCTTAAAATAAAAGTACCATTATTTTTTTTAGCAAATAGATAAGCAAATAGTGCCGTTCTGACGCCACCAACATGCATGAATCCTGTCGGGCTGGGAGCAAATCTGGTAACAACTTTACTTTTCATGGCTTAGTGCAATAGTTAATATTTCTCGAGCAATTTTATCGGCGGCATCGGGAGTAGCAAAATTTTTCGCAGCTTGTGACATTTTTTCCTTTAAGGCTTGATTGTCCAAGATTCTTTCAATTTCTAGAGTAAATACATTGGTCGTTAAATTGCTTTCTTCGATAACCACTGCGGCCCCACTTCGCGCATAAGCGTAGGCATTTAATCTTTGATGATTACCATTGGAATCCGTGATCGGTATAACAATACTTGGTGCTCCCCAAGATGCAATTTCAAAAATTGTCGAACCAGCTCGAGTGATAACTAAGTCTGCTGCTCCGCCAGCCATAGTCAGGGTTAAATCATTTAAATAATCATACGCGTGATAGCGGCCCTTGTTGGCGTTTTCTCCCAAAATAACATCGCTCATTTTTATTACTTCTTCAATATTGTTTTTACCAGTTTGGTGGATTATCTGATATTTTTCCACTAGTTTTGATAATGAATCCAGAATTCTCTCATTAATAATTTTTGATCCTAAAGATCCCCCAATAATCAAAATTGTCGGAATATTTTTTTCAAGTCCTAAATACTCATGAGCTCCGGTTTTGGTCGCTTTCAATACCGCCGTTCGTAATGGGTTGCCAGTAAATGCGACTTTATCTTCCTTAAAATACTTGGCTGTGTCGGGATAAGAGATCGCAATACGTTTGGCAAATTTAGCAGACCACTGGTTTGTTTTACCAGGGAAACTGTCTGATTCATGAATTATGATCGGAATCCGCAAGATTCTGGAAGCCATTAGGACGGGAAAACTTGCGTAGGCACCTTTACTAAATACAACATCCGGATAAATATTAAAGACTTTTATTAGGGCGCTGATTATACCAAAGCCAGTTTTAAAAAAGTCAAAAAAGTTAAGAATTGAAGTATAGCGGCGAACCTTTCCGGCCATTATTGGAACAAAAATAATATCATTTTCAATTAGCGCACTAGCGTCATATTGACTGTCGGACATAAAATAAAGTTTAGCAGAAACTAGATTTTCTTTTTCAGCAATCGCATTTAAAGACTCAGCTACAGCAATTAGCGGATAGAAGTGACCGCCCGATCCCCCACCAGTTAATAATATTTTCATAATTTTATTTGTAAGTTACCTTTCGGTATTTAGAAACATTTATAATTATACCGATTTCCAAAAGACTAAACATTAGTGCTGTTCCACCCTGGCTAAAGAAAATCAGTGGCGATCCAGATAGCGGAATTATTCCAATCATTGATGCAATATTGATAAACGATTGGATGGTAATAAGTATAACAATTCCCAGGACTAAAAGTCCACCGAATTGATCGGGGGCTCGGCTGACAATTTTTAAACCCCTAACTGCAAAAAACAAGAAAAGTAAGATAATAAATACGCCACCAACAAAGCCAAATTCTTCTGCGGCGATGGGAAAGATCGCATCACCAATAGACTCTGGTAAGAATTTAAATTTTTGGACACTTTGACCTAACCCTCGACCAAAAATTTGTCCTGAACCAACCGCGATCAAGGACTGCTGGATTTGATAGCCAGAAGTTAATGAATTAGCGCCGGGTTCTAAAAAAGTGGTTAATCGTCCGAGTAAGTATGGCCTCATCATAAACAGCCCAGCGAGACAAATAATTCCCATTAATATTACCAAAAAGATATGACGCCATTTTGCTCCACCAACAATATACATTGATAAACCAGTCAAGAAAATAATTACAAATGAATCAGTATCGGGCTGACTTAACAAAATTCCGCCTATGATAGACATTAAAATTACAAATGGTAAAAGGCCATAACGAAGGGTTTTAATTTGATCTTTAACGCCGCTAATCCAGGCCGCGAAATAAATAATAAAACCAATTTTTAAGAATTCTAATGGTTGAAATGATAGAGTGCCGATATATATCCAACGTTTCGCTCCCCCATGACTTATTCCGATGCCTGGTATGAAAACTAGCAATGTAAGTAGAATTGACAAAATAAAAATATAAAACGAAAATCTCTGCCAATATTGGTATTTAATTTTGGAAGTAATAAAACAGGCCACTGAACCGAGAAATAGACCAAAGAACAATTGACTAAAGACAATGGAAGTAAATTTAGCGCTGTCTCGAGCGTAAATACCCAAAGAGGTAGACATGAAAACAATTAAACCAGAAAGCAGGAGGAGGAGAAATGAAACAAAAAATACTTTATCAATTTTCTTTGGCATATTTAAACTAGCCTATCAGAGAAATAATTATTCCTAGAAAAGCAAAAATAATACCCAGCACCCAGTAGCGCATCACAACCTTGGTTGCCGGCCAACCTAATGCTTGAAAATGATGGTGGAGAGGGGCGACTAAAAAAACTTTTTTGCCATGACGGAATTTTTTAGATAGAAGTTGAATAATACTTGAGCCTGAGGAAATAACCAAGGGAAAAGCAATAATTGGTAGAATTAAAACCTGCTTAGTTAAAAAGGCCACCACCACTAGTGTCATAGTTAAAGACATAGTGCCAGTTTCTGACATAAAAAATCTTGCGGGTGGAATGTTAAACCAAAGAAAAGCTAATAAACCTCCGACAATGACAAAACAAAAAGCGGCTAAGTCAATCTGACTCTGATTGAAAGCAATCATTCCATAGGCTCCAAAAATAATACTAAAGATTCCACCAGATAATCCATCTAAACCATCTATCACTCCGCCAGAGTAGGTACCCAGCATAACTAAAACAAAGAAAACAAAAAACAACAGACCAGCATCCCAAACTCCCACAAAAGGAATAATTATCTCGGTCATTTCGAGCTTACTATAAAACCACCAGGCGCCAATTAGGGCAATTATAAAGACGCCAAGTAACCTTTTTTTTGAAGATAAACCACCACCTTTTTGATCATATTTTTCAGCGACACTGAAATAATCGTCAATTAAACCAAATAATGCACCTACAATTAGAGTAAATAGTGGCAACCAGGTCTGATTTCGACTTAAAAAATTAAGTTTTTCTAGTGTTGGGCTGTCGATATAAGCTCCAATCCAAAATATCAAAATGGTGATCATTGCGCTAGACCAAATTAATATTCCACCCATTCTCGGAGTTTTTCTTTCCTCATCGTTATGAAGCTTTTGTGATACTGAGGCTATTTCGCCATCAGTTGTCACCGCTACGCTTTTCTTTTTCCAACACTTGTGTTTGTATAAGAAATTGCTAATAAGAGGAGCAATTAAAAGTCCAATGACGAAAGTGATTGTGGTTGGTAAAAATATTTTTAAGATATCCATAGGATTATTATTAATTTTTAATTAGATTACTCTGGTATTCGCTAAAGGTACGTCCAGTTAAGTGTAATTTTTTAGCCAAATCTACTCCAACGTATCGATAATGCCAGGGTTCATAAATGTAACCAGTTTGATCATTTTTCCCTTCTGGATAAGAAAGAACAAAACCAAATAGGTGCGCATTATTTTCTAGCCATTTAGCCTCTGGGGTTTGCCCGAACTTCATACTTATACCGAGATAGTCGAGGCTTTTACCTGTTAAATCAACAGCCATTCCTAATTGGTGTTCAGAATAATATGGTTTAGCAATACCCTCCTCAGCTTTTTCTAAACCTGATTGCTCGACCCAATAATCGAACATTTCTTGCTGAGTTTTGGCGGTTCTATAACCAAAAGTAACACCGAGAAAAATGCTATCTTTTTCAGCCTGTTTAAACATCTTAACCAAGTATTCAGCCGCTAATTCATCTAAACAGATGTTCCCGGCAGTTTTAATTATTGGGTCTATTTCAACTAAATGTGCAGGAACAAAATTATCCGCTAGCCGGTGTTCACGATCGAGATAAACCGTCGCTAGTTCTTCTGAAGGAGTTATATCTGTCGATCGGGGGCATTTCCCTGGGTATAAAAGAAAACCGTTGACTGCCTCATTATTTAAAATTTCGGAATTTATTGTCTTGCCATCAAAATAATTAAAATCAGAATAATATATTTCATCTAACCAATTAAATTTATAATCCATACCACCTAAAATCCAAATTCTGTTTTTAAACAAAAGTGTGCTGTGGTCTTCACGTGCCCCCCAAAGATTAGCTTGCTTGTTCCATTTCAAACCATCGGTTGTTTGCCAGACTTCAGCTGATTCATCAGCCTTTTCATTAATTCCAGCAATAAGTATTAAGCTTCCATTGGTTACAATAGTAGTGTGCCCTTGTCTGCTTCCAAATGGAGCATTTTCATACACTAAACTCCAATTAACACCGTCTTCGGAAACCCACTCGTCACCAAAAATTTTTGTCACTGAAGTCATACCCCCCGTTAGCCATAGTTTATTGTTAAATTGAGTGATTTCCATATCCCAACGTGGTTCCCAACCGGTAGATTTGGTCAACTGTGTCCAATTATAGCCGTCGGCAGATGCCCAGACATCATTAAACCTTTCTCTTGTTTGGTAATTGACTCCACCAATCATTAAGTACTGATCTTTAAATTTTACTATTTTTTGACCCTCTCGTTTGGGCCAAGGTAAAGTTACATTCTCTTTTACCCAATTTAGACCATCGATGGAGGTCCACAAGCCATTATCATATAAAACTTTAGGATCGGGACTATAGCCACCAACCATAAAAAGTTTATCATTAACCACAAAAACTGAAGCTGAACGGATTAATGGAAAATTAGCCTTCTCTACCCCCCTAATCCAATTAAAACCATCTTCGGTATACCATACGTCGTTAAAATATTTAGCTCGATCGTAATTTGGTTCTATTTCGCCGGCTGATAATGTGGCATCTAAACCTCCTAAAACCCACATCCTGTTCTTAAAAACAAAAGCGGTATGAGAGTCTCGCTTACTCCATCTTTGAGTTGAGGTCGAGGCTACCCAATTTAAATTTTCAAAAATAAAGGGTGGGTATTTTTTTGCTTGAACAGCTTCCTTTAGTTTAATATTTTCTATTCTATTATTATAGCTAATATACCAAAGTACACTGCCGGCAACAAGAAATAAAAAAAAGACAAATAATATTGCCCATATCTTTTCTTTTGTAGTTCTTTTTTCAGACATTTAGTTGGTTGGATCTTCTGTGGGCGCTACAGGTTCAATATTTTTAGCATTGTACTGTTCGAATTCATTTTTTACTTTTTCATATTCTGGTAAATCCTCAATTTTTGAAACACCCAAAAAAGCCAGCAGATCAAAAGTGGGGCGATACAGAAAACGGCGCTGATCTTTTTCATCGGTTATTTTTTCTACTAGGCCACGAATTTGCAGATTTCTTAAAATAAAATTACTTTGCACACCACGAATGTAATCTATTTCTGCTCTCGAAATTGGTCCTTTGTAGGCGATTATAGAAATTGTCTCTAGGCCTGCTTTACCCAAATCACGCACGAGTTCATCTTTGGTTAGCTTTTCAATTAAAGCTGAATACTGACTGGCTGTTCCAAGCATGACCTCATCATCTTTGAAAATTAATTCTACCCCGCGACCCTGAACCTTTTCTTTCAGAATTTCTAAGCCCGCTTTTATCTCCTCCTCAGTTTTACTCAAAGATTCCGCCAACTTTTTAATTTTGACTGGCTCACCTTTCCAAAAAAGAATGGCTTCGATTTGACTGTCTAAATTTGTTTCGTTCATTTTAATTATAATGTGGCAACCCAGCACTTTGAGTTTCCATTTCAATATCATCAAAGTGATTTTCTTGTTTCACATTGACGATTCCCTGTTTGACCAATTCCAACATTGCCAGAAAACTTATTATAACATTAACTCGCTCTTCTTTTCCAACTTTGGCAAACTCTCGAAAACTCATTTTAATGCTACTCTGGATTCTCTTTGTCAGATCCACCATCATCTCCTCTAAACTTATCACTTTTTTCACAATTGCCTTTGGAATATTTTCAACTTTTGGCAAAGCCTGAATTACCGACAAAATGGCACCGAGAAAATTTTCCTTAGTCATACTGTTATCTGGTGAAAAAACCGGCATCATTTTACGCGGTTCTGGATAAAAAATAATATTTTCACCAAACATTTTTTTAATGTGCCCACTCAATTCCTTTATTCGTTGATAAATTTTTAATCTTCTTTCCAAATCGCTAATATCTTGTTGTTCGTCCTCAGTTAAATTAAGCGATGGAATAAGCGATCGGGATTTAATCAACAGTAAGGTTGAAGCGATTACCAAAAAATCGGCGCTTTGGGCAACTGGAAAAGCCTCTTGTTTTTGTAAATAAGCAATATAATCGTCAGCCACTTTCGACAGGGCGATATCATTGATGAACAATTTTTTCTTTTCAATCAAGCTTAATAATAAGTCCAACGGACCTTCAAAAACTTCAGTTTTAATTTGAAAAGTTTCAGACATATTGAGATTATAGCATTTATTAGAATCCACCCTCACTCCCCTCGAGTCTTTCATCAATTCTGTTCATGTCTCTCGGGAATATTACGGTTTGTCTTACGTTTGGTAGGTTTAAAAACTGTAAAACAATTCTTTCGGCGCCAAAAGCAAAACCTCCTTCTGGTGGGACACCGTATTTGAAGGCCTGTAAGAACATTGAAATAGTTTTTGGATCTAAACCCCACTCTTTCACATGTTTCTCAAGTTGCTCAAAATTATTAATCCTTCTTCCACCGCTGGAAAGCTCTCGGCCACGACAAATCATGTCTAATCCCTCGTTAAATTCAGGCTCCTCTGGATTAGGATAGACATAGAACGGCTTCTTTTTGGTCGGATAGCCATAAACGAAGACGAAATCTGAACCAGTTTCTTTTTTAACGATTTCACAAATATCGAGTTCATCTTGAGATGACAGATCTTTATCTTGTCTATTGTCTCTTTTAAAAACTTCGAATATTTTTTGTTGAGCTTCGCGTAGTGACATGGTTGGAGTTTTTTCAATCATAGTTGGAAGCTCAACTCCGAGTATTTTTAAATGTTCAGCATTTTTCTTTTTAACTTGCTCCAAAATATACTTGATTGTCTTTTCTTCCATGTCTCTGATATCTTTCCAAGAATCAATAAAGGCCATTTCGGCATCTAATGAAACAATTTCAGTTAAGTGGCGAGTAGTAGCACTGGGCTCGGCTCGGAAAATTTTGTTGACAGAGAAACATCTTTCAAAAGCCGTCATCACGATCTGCTTGTAAAGTTGGGGTGATTGTGTGAGATAGGCTGATTTTTCAAAATATTTAATTTTAAACACCTCGGCACCACCCTCGGCTGTCGCCGGCACAATTGATGGTGCTTGAAATTCAAAAAAGTTTTCGCTTTTCATTATTTCCCTAAAACTATCAATCACTGTTTCTAAAACTTTAAATACCGCTTGAATTTTTGGATGACGGATAGTCAGAGCGCGGTTATCAAGTTCGGTTGCCATATCAAGATTAAACCCGTCTAATGACATATCAAAAGGCAACGGTGCGGCTTCCGCTAAAATCTCAATCTTTAATATTTCTAGTTCAATATCACCATTTAATATCCCCGATTTTTTATTTTTCGCCGGTCGTTCATTCACCTTTCCAGTTACTGCCACAGCAAATTCTTGTCGTAATTTTTTGCCTTGTTCCAGAGCTTCAGTTTGATTTGGCAAAATCACTCCCTGCACAACACCGGTCATATCACGAAAATCTAAGAAAATCATTTTTCCCTGATCGCGTCTTATATCCACCCAGCCCTTGATCAACACCTCTTCCCCTATTTTCCCCGCTAAATCTTTTATATATGTTCTGGTCATTTTTTTATTAAATTAAAATCGTCCTGACAAAATTACTATTGCTAATAATCTTGTAAGGACGATCTTGATCGTGGTGCCACCTTACTTACTTCTTAATTTCTACCCAGAGACTCAGCCTTATCATCAGCTTCAACGTCTATCTTATAAATATATCACCTACCTAATAAATATCAACCCCCACCAAATCTCTTACAGTTTTCATCTTTTCTTCCGCTTTTTTGTTGGCCTTTTTTCCACCCTTCTTTAAAATTTTCATCACCTTATTCATATTCTTGGCTAAAGCTTCCCTTCTATCTCTTAATGGCCCTATAAAAGCCTCCAGGTCCGCTATAAGCAGTTCCTTGGCCTCCTTGTAACCGAGTCCGCCATTTGTGTATCTAGCTCGTAAATCAGTCAATTTATCGCCTTTTAGGAACAATTTATGAATAGCAAAAAGGTTACTCTCATCTGGATTTTTAGGATCATTTACACCTTTTGAATCTGTTGGAATGCTCATCACAGCTTTCTTAATTTCCTCATTTGTAGCAAAAAGTGGAATAACATTGTTATAACTTTTGCTCATTTTTCGGCCGTCAGTTCCGGGGACCGTTTCTACTTCTTTCAAAATCAAAGGCTCTGGCATTTTGAAAATTTCAGCACCCTTACCAAATACTCGATTAAATTTTTGAGCTGTATCACGCGCATATTCGACGTGTTGTTTCTGGTCTTGTCCCACCGGCACAACATCGGCATCTTGAATTAAAATATCCGCCGCCATCAAGATTGGATAATCAAAAACTCCGACATTTATTTCAGCATTTTTTGCCTCGGCGTCCTTGAAGGCATGAGCGCGCATTAAATACGGCACAGTAGTTAAGCAATTAAAAATCCAACACAGTTCGTGAACTTGAGGCACGTCTGATTGCTTGAACAAAGTAACTTTTTTTGGATCAAGTCCCACCGCCAAATAATCCAGCACCAAGTCTTGGATATTTTTTTTCATTTCTTCACCATTCTGCAAGGTGGTCATGGCATGATAATCAGCAATAAAAATATAATTATCATACTGATCCTGTAAATCCAAAAACTGCCGCATCGCGCCGAAATAATTTCCAATATGCAATCGCCCAGAAGGCTTGATCCCCGACAATAAAATTTTCTTTGTGTCTTTTTTAAACATAGGGTAATTCTAGCAAAATTATAATTTTTTATCTATCTTAACCACCTTAAACACCTCCTCACATCTCTTCAAAGTTGCCCACGAGGTATCATTAGGTTCCAAATGTTTTGGCACATCCTTAAAATCAACTAAATTTATTGCCGTTACTCCCCCATCAGGATCTTCAACAAACGGGCCATATGGCTCGACGAGACATAAATACTGAACTTGATAAAAGTCCGTCTCAGCGACATATAAATAGCCAAGAGGAACAAATTTTAAAACTTTCATATTAGATTCTTCTTTAATTTCTCTAATTAGGGCCTCCTCTGGACTCTCCCCTTTTTCAATATGCCCAGCCACCGGTTCCCAGCGTCCTTCATTTTTTACCAAGACAAATTTATCATCGCAGAAAGAAAATGCGCAAACTGCTCCGATTTTATCCTGGGGTAAGTCAGAAAAATCATCACTATCTTTATAATAACCAGTCCGAGGTATTTTTTTTGTTTTGGAAATCCAATTTAGGTCAGTTTTCATATTTAATGATAATACCAAATATCTTTGGACTTGTCCTATTACCTATAAGGTGGGTAACTCAACATAAAATTGTGAACCCTTGCCCACACCAGTTGACTCTGCCCAAATCCGTCCGTGATGCGCCTCAATCATTTTACGAGCGACATACAAACCCAAACCAGTTCCAGTCGAGTTCACTTTACTGGCTTCTGGGGCTCGACTAAACTTTTGAAAAAGCAAGGAAATTGTCTCTTGATCGAAACCCAAGCCACTATCTTTGACGAAGAAAATAACCTTGTGTTGGCCATGTTTTTCCAAACAGACTTCGATTGAACCAGCTTCTGTATACTTATTGGCATTATCAATCAAATTAGTAAAAACATGTTTAATTTTAGTTTTGTCCCCATGCACAATTATCGGTTTTTTAGGCAGGGTAATTTTAAGAGCCAATTCTTTCTTAATCATGGTCTGAGTCTCTCTGATTGTCTGATCCACTAATTCCACCAAATCAAAATCTTTCAAATAGTAACGCATTTGCCCCTGTTCCATTTTTGAGGTATCTAGAAAGTCATTGATGGTTTTATTCAGCGAGTCGGTCGAGCGAAAAATTGTTTCTAGTGGTTCAAGTAAGGTGCTGGGAATTTCTCCAAAGTCGCCGTCAAAAATCATTGATAAATATCCCTTGATTGAACCAACCGGTCCACGCATTTGATGAGCAGCCAAAGATACAAACTCATAACCATCAGTATTTTTTTCTATTTTGTTGATCATTTTAAATAATAAAATAAAAACAAAAAATTAAACCTAAATCTCACCATAAAAGTAAGATTAAAGTTTAATTTCTTATCTTACTGCTGGTATTTCGACGTAGAACTGAGCTCCCTTACCTTCACCTTCCGATTCAGCCCAGACTTTTCCATTATTGGCTTCTACCATTTTTTTGGCGATATAGAGACCGAGGCCAGTACCGAGAATGTTTGAATCGTTGGCATTTTTGGCCCGACTGAAGCGTTGGAATAATTGAGACAAAGTTTTTTGTGAGATACCGACACCACTATCTTTCACTGCAAACAATATATTATTATCTTTCTTTTTCTCAACTGAGATTTCGAGCCAGCCAGTTTTAGTATATTTACTCGAGTTGTCTACTAGATTATTCAGAACTTGTTTCAATTTTGTTCGGTCAGCTTTGATCGGACAAGCTTGTTCGGTAATTTTTGTTCTTAATTCCAAACCTTTAGCGTCAATATTTGGCTTAAGTTCGGTAGCCACTTCATTTACCAAATCTCTGAAATCAAATTCTGTCAGTTCATACTTCATTTGACCCAAATCAATTCTTGAAACATCCAGGAAGTCCGTCACCATTCTACTTAATGAATCTGTGGATTTAAAGACCGTACTCAACGGTTCATCAAAAGTTTTTGGTACTTTTCCATAATCCCCTTCCTGCATCAAGGAAATATATCCTTTAATCGCCGCCAACGGCCCACGAATTTGGTGTGTGGCCAAGGAAACGAATTCCGATTTCATTAAATCAAGCTCTTTCAATCTCTCATTAGCATCAGCCAGTTTTGCATTATAATCTTTCAGTGAAAAGTTAGCGTTAGCCAATTTATCATTTGAACTCTCCAAACTTTTCGCCAATTGCTCAATCTGCTCGCGCTGCGCGACTTCTTTTTTCACGCTGCGGATAATCATGAGTCCGACGACGGCGGAGATGATGAGGGTGATGGCGGTTAAGATTTTGTTGGTGTTACTTTGAATAAAGAAGAACTGGGAACCGATTAGAATTATTAAAGCCCAGACGAGTGCTTGAGCACCAAGGAGTTTAATATCAAAGGCTTTGAATTTAACAACAAGGTACGATAAAAAAATCATAAAGATTGGCATACCAAATAATCCATACTGAGTAATCTCAAAATTCTCACTAAAGCTGGCGGTTATCTCAGACCAAGAAAATAAGGCCAAGAAGGATATTACACCAAAACCCAGTAACAATATTTGTCTCCTAATATCTTTGGTTAATGCCTTAAAATATTTATTTGTCAAATAACCTAATATTGTTACTATGCTAAGTGCGCCAAGAAAATATCTGTAGTATACAAAATTTAGGTATTCAGTGGCTTGACAATTTACATAATCGAATGAAGATAAATTATATTTTGTTGAGGCAAATATTAATATGGGTAGTAATAGCAACGTATAATATATTTTAAATTTTATACTTATATCATGTTTATTTACAACAACATAAACAAAATACAATGAAAGAATATGTAATACCGAATAAAGTATACTTAAAGGTGCCCATAAGGCCATCATATTTATACTGGAATACATTAGCCATATTGAACCCTCTACAATAACCCACGTTGAAAATACAATTGATATCCAAAATAATAATTTTGCGGCCAAGGGATTACTTTTACTCCAAAAGAGTAGGAAAAACCCAACAAATAAGACAATAATTGCTGGTGGTATATGTGAATAATATAATAGCTTAGGTACCTCTGTGTAACAGGTTTCAATATTATTTAAAAAATTATATTCCATTTTATATTCTACTAATTTTACAATATTCTCTCAATGTTTCCAACCTCAACATATCTCTATCCCTCGACACCCAATGAATTCCTCCAGAACTTGTAAATTTTACCGGCTCATTATAAATTTTATCATAAAAATAACATACTGCCAAATACGAAGAAAGAGACCCGGTTCCGCAAGATTTAGTTTCTCTATAAACACCCCTCTCATATGTCCTTATTTTAAAACTGAGATCATTCTCCCTTTGTACTAAGTTTACATTCACACCGCTAGGATATTCAATTTGATTCTCTTTACCTATTACTTCCAAATTAAGGAGATCAATATTTTCTTTAACAATATATACAATATGGGGTTCGCCACCAACCTTAACAAATAATATTTTTTCACTCTCATTTATAATTTCAGTACACGAGAAATCAAAATTTATATATATGGACTGTTTCATTTTATCACCGTTTGTAGCAATGACTACGTTTTTCATTTCGACAGTACCTGAGAGTAATTTTAGTAAGTGTGCTGTTAATATTGCACCGTTTCCACAAGCGTCAGATTCAGTTCCATCTCTCTCAAATATCTCCATCCTAATGTCAGCTTTATCTGTTTTTAATAAAAAAAGAGCAGTATCAATATTGTATTCGTTTATACAATGTATTGAGTTTAGAATTTTTGTTCTTCTATCAAATAATACCCCTCTGGAATCAAAAATAACAAAAGAGTTGCCACAACAACTACCAATATATCTATCAATGTTTTTTATTATATCCAACCCCATTTTTTTAACAGCTCAGAGTCCTTTCTAATAAATCTCGTTGCTATATCAGTTCTATAGAACATTTTAGATATTAATATATTATCGATTATTTGATATATATATTTTCTAGATAATTCAATATCTCTGTTAATACTTGTGATATAAAATACATACCCAAGATTTCCGGATGTTAAATAATTATCTTTATACTTTTTTACTCCCTCAAAATGAATATGCTTACTGTTTCCATTTAAGACATCATTCTTAAAAAAAATCACTGCATTATCGTTTATGATGCTTTTATCAGTTGTTCTATAAGGAAATGGTGGAACAGTAATTGCAACATTTACCGCATATCCCTCCGAGTATTCAAGCTTGAATTTTTCGCCTGACGCAAGGTTTAGCATAAAATCGCTCCATCTAGAGTTATGTATTTCTACTTGAGTTTCAATGGTTGAAGAACCAAACCTACAAGTAAACTCTAGTGGGTATATTTTATTCTCATTAACAATGCAGTTAAGGTCAATATAACCCTTATAACCTATTTCTATCAAATGGGGTTTAATTTTTTCAAGTGTTTGTGTATATAGTTTATTTTTTTCATTATTTTCATACCACATAAGAGTACCCGTTTCTCCTCCAAGCGGACCTATATCGTCATTACATAAATGCTTATGTTCAAAATTTATTACCGAAGGACTTGCCCAGTCATTTCCATTGAAAAATCTTCCTATTGCTATTTCAACACCCCGAACCCTTTTCTGTAGTGAAATACTACAGTCGTCACCAAAAATATTTCTATAACTATTCATTACCGCTATAACATCAGAAGCGTCAGCTAACGAACCTATGTAATTTAATGCTGTATTGTGGTCATTCTGTTTCACAACCCATTCATCTGGGTGCTTAATTACAAAATCAATTGCGTCCTTTATACTTAAAGAAATGGTCTCAAACTCATCAGACACGACACCATATTTCTTTAATATATGCTGACCATGAACTCTATCTAGCTCTAATCTTTCGCCCTCTTGGCCAGCACCAATTACTCTATAGCCATCTAGTCTTAATTTATCTATATCTTTCCCAAAACCAACGTCATCAAAGATAATCAACCCTTCCTTTCCCACCCAATCTATCTCCACTCTCCAATCTAAGGTTTTATTAATAATTCCATCAAAGCAGTTTCTAAGTTCGATGTTATCGATATATAATTTAACGTTAGCACCCTCCTCCATTAATCTACGTGCCAGATCTGCTCCGATCAATTCTCCCGAAATAAAAAGTATGTTCATGTTATATTGAGCTGTTATACTAATAAATATTCTCAACTGGAAATCTTGTCCCCCTTTTTACAAAATTTATCTCGAGCTCCTTTAATCCAAAAGCTTCCTTAAATCTCTTCTCAATATATTTTCTATCCATCCCATCTTTGCAGGAATAAACATCGGCACTAACAAAACCTTTCTTTGGGAAAGTATGGATACTAATATGACTCTCGGCAATTACAACAAAACCACTCCAACCACCTGGATCTTTTTTATCATTACTTTCAGCAAAATATACAACTGGCTCAGAAAGTTTGTGCATTCCAAGTTCGGTCGGTAGATTATTAAGAAGTGATAAAACAATATTCTTATCATTAAGCATATTTTGATCACCAAAGTAACCGTCGATCATTAAGTGCTCACCAAAATTTAAAGTATTCATTTAAAAATTATATACTAAATAACAGAAAACCGCCAACTTTTTCAAGGTTGGCGGTTGCTAAAAGGTTAGTCCGAGAAGACGTTTGATTGCCTCCAGCCCGCCATACAGTCCAACTGTTTGCGTGCCATTGGAAATCACAATACTGACTAGAAAGATTACCCAATCCCTCTTAGTCAGGCCGTTATAATGATTCGACCCGTGCCTCATATAGACGAGCACGATGAACGGATCAAAAATAACGGAGAGCGCGATGACGGCAAAGGAATCTCCCCAAGTGAGTATCCTGGCCACCAAGCGCTTGGTGCGACTACCCTCGAGCTCTTTGAGAGTCTTGACCGCCTCAATCCCTAACCAGTCGGTTTTCGACCAGTCATAGAATTTAAGCGTGGCGTAGCAGGCGAGGAATGAAATCACGGCCAGTGATGCCCAAGTGAGCATAAAGCCGTTCATTCCTCCAACACTGCAATTCAAGAGCAGAGTGACCATAGGATCCACACCCCAGTCAATCAGCTTGCCCATCAAGAAATTCCCAATATACCCAAGCCCGAGGATCGCGATTCGCTCTTTGTTTATCTTCAAGCGACCCTCTTTTGTTTCGAACGTGAAAGGACTTATTCAACCCTATTCACCTATTATACACCCAAATAGTTTAAAAGTCAAGGGTTTCCGGCACCCCATATTTTTCATACATTGAATCAATTTGATCTTGGAGGGTACCCATACCCATTTGAGCTCGTCTTTCATTCACATGATTCTCGTCTTCAATTGTTTGAGGTATATGCTTACCGTCTTTTTGATAAAATTGTGTGCCATACAGTTGCCCCATTTTTCTATTTACTCGAACTCGATCTTCCAGATAAGCAATTCTGGTTCTATCGATTTCTTCGGGCGCAAGCTTTTTCATTAGTTCCAAACAAATTTCTTGAAACTCCACATCATGATCGGCGTGTTGAATCAGAAGCCAAGCGTTTTCAATTCCCTCAGCACCGACCATAGAAATAGTTGGAAATCCATATTTAGTAATAATTTCCTTCATCTTTTCTGTATTTCTCTTATCGATTTCGTGATCCCAAAAATTATCTTCCTTCTCACTTCTTTCCCTCATCTCCTGATCCACATCAACCATCGCCTGTAGTTCTGAGGCGAGTTCATTGTATAAAGGATTTTTTTCTTGTTTTTCTGTGGTCATCATATTTATAATTCAATCTTCTCTAATAATAACCGATTTAAAAAATTGCTCCTGAAAATTTGTCTGTTTCAATATTTCATCGTCAGAAATATCATCTATATCCTTTGGAATGACAACTAATTTATCATCATTATCATTTGTTCTGTGAATTATTGCGACACATTTACCTTCAAAATTTTCTGATGGATAATCAACACCTAGAATATAGGCGTCAATTTCTTTTCCGTCAGGAGCTTGGGTGTTTGGGATATAACCGTAATTAACTTCATATCTGAAACCATATTTCGGGTGATTAGACCCAATTGGTCTATCCATTATCACCTTCACGACTTTACCCAGGTATGAAGTGTATTGTGTTCTCTCCACTTTCATTTTATTAAATTAATAACTCTCAATCCTTCTTTTATAAACCCCGTAAAATCATGTTTACCTACAACAAGTTCCTGATACAGATTTTCTATCAGTCCTGTCAATGGCTTACCATCAATCATGATCGCTTTATGTTTTTCGTAATAACCGGCATTTTGGCCGATAATATTTTTAATTCTCGGGTCATTTAGAATGATGGTCGCAATAATTTCACTCAAAATCCATTCTTTATGGGGTGACTCGTAGTTCCGTCTTGTAATTTCAGGAAACTCTTTTTTTAATTTCTTGAAATACAGAAAATGTGATATCTCGTGAGTAATAATCATATTTGAACATTTAGAATCAAAAGTAACTGAAAAACTCCACGAGTCAAGAAAACGCGGACAAACTGGATTTACTGATACATAAGCAGTAACTTCTCTTTCGGGCCACTCTTCTTGGATTATTTCTGATAGTGTTTCAAATATATTTTGTTCAATCATCCGCCAATTTTTCTCAATTTCCAGTGACTTAGTTTTTATTTCTTCTGCCCGATCTTTTCTTATCCTAATTAATTCTGTTTCTATAGTCTGTAATCTTGGTTCTGCTATTGTAGAAAACTGGGGATATTTTGGAAGAATCCTTGAGCTATGCTCTCGATCTAAAAAAGCTGAAAACATTTCCACTTCAAGTTTAAGTGGTATTTCTTTAAATACAATTTTAGGTATCATATCAATTTTTAATTCTCCAAAATTCCCCTTAAAGCTATTTTATACACATCCGTTTTTACTTTCTCTCGTTCTGATTTTTGTTGAACATGACTGTCGTCACCAACAGTTTGTCCTTTAATTAAATTATCACCAACATACACAATTGAAGCACATGGAATATTGAAGTGTTTTGATACCGAGAAGGCTGTAGCGGTCTCCATTTCTACTCCATAATAACCTTCTTTTGACCATCTTTGTACATCTTCCATTGTTTCACCGAGCATTGCTTGATGGCTGATTACTGGCCCCTCCCAGACCTTATATTTTTTATCTACTAAACTTTTAATTTTATTAGAAAAGTTAGGATCAGAGTTATATTTTAAGGTTTTATTATCTCGATCATATGAACTGGCTGAAGTTTCTGGGCCATAGCTCCAGGTCGGAATAAGTAAATCGAGCGAATTCATTTCTGGATATAAACCACCACAACTCCCGATATGAATATTTTTATCTGATCCAAAAAGACAGGCTAAATGCAAATATTCCGAAAATAAAGTCCCACCATAAACAACAGCAAACCAATATACATCAGTTTTAATTTTTATCTCTAAGACATGAGACAGAAACCCCGGTAATTTTTGAGTGGTAAATTCTATACCTAATTCCCTTAGACATTTTTGAATATTTGTAAAATGTTTATCATCATCCCAGGCGCCATAAGATACAAAGGATTTAATTTTGTAATCATTTGGCAGCCCCACAAGTGGTTTCAATTCGTTGGCTGTATAAGCTTTATACATAATTTTTGTTTACTCTGTGCACACCTCGCCTTCCGCAAGATTGTCTGGATCACAATAGGTATAATCACAATTTTGTTCGTTTTCTAAGCAAGTTAATTCTTCATCACAACCAAGCTTTTCTTCGGTTTGTTCACAAGTGTAAATGCTGGCAGCGTTTTTACTAATTAATTTGTAATAGCTGACTTCAGGGCTTTCTTCATCAGTATAAGAAAAACATTTTTCGGTTTCTGAATCACAAGAAGTTTCCGCTACTATTTGATAATTTTTCTGAACGACGATTTTATAAAAAGTCGCACCGATTGAACCGATGATTAATAAAGCGAGAATTGTATAAAAAATTTTATTTGCCATAATAATATTATATCTCACCGCCCACAAAACCGCCAGCTTGTAAATCCCAAAGCTTTTTATAGAGCCCACTATCTTTATTCGCCAATTCAGTATGGGTTCCTTGTTCTACTATCTGCCCATCTTTCATGGCAATAATCCGGTCCATTTTTCGAATCGTCGAGAGGCGGTGAGCAATAACAATTGTCGTGCAACCCTTCATTAAATTATCCAAAGCATCTTGAATAAGCATTTCTGAATGCGAATCGAGGCTGGAAGTGGCTTCGTCGAGAATTAAAATCGGCGCGCGTTTTAGAATCGCGCGAGCAATGGCGACACGCTGGCGTTCACCACCAGATAATTTGATTCCGCGCTCACCTACAAAGGTATCGTATTTCAGGGGCAAGTTTTCAATAAATTCATCACAGTGAGCCAGTCTCGCAGCCTCCTTTACTTCATCATCAGTCGCTTCACGTCGGCCATAGCGAATATTTTCTAAAAGAGTACGGTGGAAAAGTACCGGGTCTTGTGGCACCAAACTAATATTGTGACGTAAGCTATCTTGAGTCACTTCGTGAATATCTTGACCATCAATTTCAACTTTACCTCTAGTTAAATCATACAGGCGCATAATTAAACGCACGAAAGTTGTTTTACCGGCGCCAGATGGACCAATCACGGCAATCTTCTCGCCGGGTTTGATTGTAATATTTAAGTCACTCAAGACTTCTCTAGTTTCATTGAAATTAAAACTCACGTCTTTAAAAACAATCTCACCTTCTTTAACTTTCAGTGCCTGAGCATTTGGTGCATCTTTAATTTCATAAGGCGTCTCCAAAATTTCCACCATTTCTTTGGAGTCAGCGATGCTTTCATAAACTTTACGGATTATTCGACTGAAACCCCACAACTGTTGGGCCAAACCAATAATATAGGTTTGAGCTAGAACAAAAGTACCTACAGTGGCTAAACCTTTTTCCCAATATTTAATCGTGAAGTAGAATATAAATACTTCGACGATGATAATCAGCAAGGCTTGAGAGCCATCGACTAATTCTCCGAAAAACCACGATAATCTTGTCTTTTTAGCTTGATCATCAGTCACCTCTTTAAATTTTTCAGATTCATATTTTGATCCGGTAAATAAAGATATAGCACTGTTATTCGTTATACTATCTGAAAGATACCCAGTAGTTTTAGAGTCAGCTTCCGCCACGGCAATATCATATTTTAATTTCCAAAGAGAAAATGAAACATTAAAAATTAAGTACACGACGACCCAACAGATAATTAAAATTGAAACGATTGGAGCAATAAACCAGGTGACGATAACCGAACCGATAATAGTCATAAACAGAGGCATAATACTGTAAGCAAAACTATCAGATAAAGCTTCGAAGGCACGGGTAAAGCGATTGACTCTTTGAACTAGGCTTCCTGAAAAATTATTAGTAAAAAAAGTATACGAATGATAGATCATATAATTAAATGAGTTCTGTCTGATCTCAGCCATCGTTTTTGATTGCATAATAATGTAATAGTAAGTGGAAATTCTCCAAATTAGCCAATAGAAAAATCTTAAAATAAATATGATAATAATTATTTTAATTAGCGGGGAAACGAGCAAACTACTTGCCTGATCGGATGTCAGAGTATCAAAAAATTTCTTGTAATATACCGGGACAATTATGGAAATGACTTGAGAAATCGAGTAAAGAAAAAATGTTAGAAAAAACAAAAAACGATATGGCCTTATACTTATCCACATCTGTTTGAGTATCTGCCTAATTTTGATATTCTGCCCAGTTTTCATAAAGTCTGATAAATATAACACATTTTAGATAAAAATAAAAAAAGGGCGGAACGTCAGTTTGCTGTCCTCGACGTCCGCCCTGTTCCTCACCCAATGTCGATCACCGCCCCCACTGGATCGCCGGCCAAGGCCCCCTCCATTATTTTTCGATTCCACGGTGACCGCAGTTTTCGCAGAGCTTTATTCTTGATCTGCCTCGGACGATTACGACAGAGACCCAACCGCCTCTGAATCTCGATGTCCGACAAGCCATCGATAAAACTCATCTCGATAACTTGCCGTTCTCTCTCTGTCAGATTCCCCATTGCCTGTTCAAGGGCGGAACGCAATTCTCTGCGTTCGAGAGCCTGATCTGGTGACTCGAGCAAGGTCATGGCGTGAGCTGACGCCAGTCGTGCCAGCGGGACTTCCATATCCACCTCGAAGTTCTTCTCCTTGTCCAGAAATTCCTTCTTGCGAATCTCCGGCGGGAAAAGATCTTGAATGGCTTCACCAGTCCATGTCATCAACAATTCCTGCTGACGACGACTCAAGATCGGAATCTGTTTAAGATTAATCATCCTTCCGAATGTGTGTTGATTCATCTTCAAACGTTTAGCTGCTTCTGCCTGTGACCACCCAAGGCGCACCAAGGCGTCTCGCAGCGCACCGTGTTTGACACGGCTTAGAACACGAACACGAAATTGCCCAGGTTTAGTCATACGACCTCCATGCGGGTTATGCGAAATTTCAGTCCACAATTATACTAGCACTAATACACAGATACGTCAATAATGACGACATAGTTGGTTAGTTATATCCCCTCTTTTTTCAATTCCTCGATGAGTTTTCTACCTTGGCGAGATAGGCGGTTTGGAGTGACAATATTGATTTTAATAAGCAAATCACCGCGGTTGGAGCTGTTTTTGGGCACCCCCTTGCCTCTGACACGCAAGATTTCGCCATAAGTGGTGCCTTCGGGTATCTTCAGGTCAATATCACCATCCAAGGTTTTGACTGTGTATTTGGAGCCTAGGAGGGCATCGGATAATTTTACATTCAAGGTCATTACTAAATCTCGACCTGCACGCTGAAAAACTGGATCGGGTCTAATGTGAACATTAATATACAAGTCTCCAGGCACGCCACCTTCAATCGTTTCCCCCATTTCGGTCATTCGAATTCGCTGACCGTTTTCGATCCCGGCTGGGATGTGAATTTCCAGATCTTTTTGTTTGACACGATTAGTGTTTAAGGAAATTTTTCGATCGAGTCCAAAAATTGATTCCTTAAATGTAATTTCAATATCCAGTGAGACATCTCGGCCACGGCGTACACGACGTCCGCCACCAAAAAAATCACCGAGAATATCACCGAGATCAAATTCAAAACCTTGGCCGTTTCCGCCTTGAGTAAATTGTGAAAAATCAAAACCCTCAAAGCCACTAAAACCTTGCGCGCCGAATCCGCCATAACCAGCCTGACCACCTTGGCCCCCCGCAAAAGAGGAGCCAAAATTGTCATACTGTTTTCTTTTATTCGCATCACCAAGCACACTGTAAGCTTCACTTACTTCTTTGAACTTTTGCTCATTACCACCACCTTTGTCGGGATGATATTGATGAGCGAGTTTTCTAAAGGCGCTTTTTATCTCATCCGCCGAAGCGCCTTTATCAACTCCCAGTGTTTTGTAATAATCTTTATTCATTATTTCTGTTCAAAGTCGGCATCCTTCACATTATCTTTTTTTTCTTCATCGGGCCCGGCTGTTGGTGGGGTTTCAGCTTGAGGAGCCGCTTTCGCCATCGCCTCGCCAATTTTTTGCATTTCGGCCATCAAAGCTTCAGTGGCTTTTTTGGTAATTTCCAAATCAGTACCGTCCTTAGCTTTTTTGAGATCTGCAATTTTATCTTCCACACCCTTCACAATTTCTGGAGTAACCTTCGCTCCGTTATCCTTAATTGCTTTCTCGGCGGTGTAGATAAGTTGCTCGGCGTGATTTTTAATTTCGATTTCTTCTTTCTTCTTTTTATCTTCTGCTTCGTGCGCAGTCGCATCAGCGGTCATTTTCTTGATTTCATCTTCTGTCAAACCAGAACGTGCTTCAATACGGATACTTTGCTCTTTGCCACTCGATTTATCTTTTGCCTTAACCGAAAGAATACCATTCGCATCCACATCAAAGCTGACCTCGATTTGAGGCATACCGCGTGGCGCTGGTGGAATACCATCGAGAATAAATCGTCCCAAGCTTTTATTATCCCCAGCTAAAGCTCGTTCACCCTGCACAATATGAATTTCCACGGAAGTTTGACTATCGGCCGCGGTCGAGAAAACCTGACTTTTCGTTGTTGGAATAGTCGTATTTTTCTCAACAAGTTTTGTTGCCACACCGCCCATGGTTTCAATACCGAGTGATAATGGAATCACGTCGAGCAAAAGAATATCTTTCACATCACCACGCAAGATTCCACCTTGCACGGCCGCACCAAGCGCCACGACTTCATCAGGATTCACGGATAAGTTTGGCTCTTTACCAAAGATTTTCTTGACCGCTTCGATAATCGCTGGCATACGAGTCTGACCTCCAACCATCACGACTTGATCAATATCTTCCACCTTAAATGGAGAAGCAGCGATCGCGCGTTTAGTAATTTCAATCGAGCGATCAATGAATTCTTTGGTTAAGTTTTCCAAAGTGGCTCGAGTCAATTTAATAAGCAAATGTTTTGGACCATTAGCATCGGAGGTGATGAAAGGAATATTTACTTCCGTTTCCATTGCGGTCGAAAGTTCGATTTTAGCTTTTTCAGCAGCTTCATCTAGGCGTTGTAAAGCTAATGGATCTTTAGACACATCGATACCACTTTCTTTTTTGAATTCAGAAGCGACCCAGTCAATAATTTTTCGATCAATATCGCGACCACCAAGGTGTGAGTCACCATCGGTTGATTTCACTTCCACAATATCCGCGCCGACCTCCAAAATGGAAATGTCAAAAGTTCCACCTCCAAAGTCGTAAACGGCGATTTGCTCGTTCTTTTTCTTATCAAAGCCATAGGCCAAGGCTGCGGCCGTTGGTTCGTTGATAATTCTTAAGACATTCAATCCAGCAATTGTTCCCGCATCTTTAGTTGCTTGTCTCTGAGAATCATTAAAGTAAGCTGGCACAGTAATAACCGCATCAGTAATTTTTTCACCAAGTTTAGCCTCGACATCGTTCTTCAACTTCTGCAAGATCATCGCCGAAATTTCTTCTGGTTTGTGCCCTTGATTATTCATTTTGATCATCACACCGCCAGTAGGTGCTTTTTCAATGTCAAAAGATACGCCTTGCTTGTCTTTTTGCACTCCTGGATCGTCATAGTTGTGGCCCATAAAACGCTTCACTTGAAAGACAGTGTTTTTAGGATTAGTCACCGCTTGTCGGCGGGCTAATTGCCCAACCAAACGCTCACCAGTTTTTGAAGTGGCGACGATGGATGGCGTGGTGCGAGAGCCTTCGATGTTTTCAATAATTTTGGGTTTATCACCTTCCATGACCGCGGCGGCCGAAAAGGTGGTTCCCAAGTCAATTCCAATAATTTTAGACATAGTTAGTTTAAGTTAAAAATTTTTAATAAATAAAAATAATTAACAAAAACTAGGCGCCCTAGTAGGTTGACTCATGACAAAAGAAAAATCTTTGAAATATGGCGAAACATAATTAGTATAAAAACTTTTTACAGGTAGAACATCTGTACAAACAACTTCCCCATCAAGTAGTAAAACTTTTTGTTCTGGAACCGATCGGACATCAATTTTCTCCGCATAAACCGCCCTAGCAATAATATGACCGTCTCTCTCCACCAATTCAAAAACCACCAAAGCCGAAGTGCCGTCTGGCATTACCATCACTTTTGAAAAGTATTTGGATCGTTTTTGAATCGCTAACATACTTAATATTATATTACTTAAACTCTCCCACCGCAACTTTCGGGGCAATAATTACCCGCTCGTTTAATTTGAATCCTTTTTTCTTGATACTAATAACGGTATTATCTTTTTCTTTCTCTTCGACAGCCACCATTTCTTCCGCCACGTGTAATTTTGGATCAAATTGATCGCCGATTTTTGGGACAAATTCTTTTAGGCCGTTCTCGTCCAGAATTTTAATAAGTTGCGAATGAATGTATTCAACACCCACACGCCAGTTCTCTGGAACAGAATTCCACTGTTCCTTGTTCATAAAAGCCATATCAAAACTTTCCAAGACTGTCAGCATTTCTTCAAGTAAACTTTCATTGGCAAATTTAATGTATTCTTTTCTCTCTTCTTCCGCTCTTTTTTTAAAGTTCACAAAATCCGCTCGCTCTCTCTGCCAGCCGTTCATATATTCACTCTTTTCCGCCTCGAGTTTCTTAATCTTCTCTTTCAGTTTGGCCAATTTCTCTTTTGGATCGGTCAAATTGTCAGAGTCCACATCGGCGTCATACACCACGTCATCTTTTATTTCATCTTTATCCATAATACTAGCCATTTTAACATATTTGAGTTTTAATGCAAATTTCGTGCTTGACTTTTAAACAAAATATCAGTACTCTATTGGTTAGAAACTTTCTGAAAGAAGGCGAAGAGTCACGAGGTCATTAGGCATAAAAAGAACAAAACGAAAGTGGAGGTAATGTTAATGATTGCGGAACATTCACCAAGAATTAGGTTGCTGATCTGGGCCTTCGTTGATGTAGTTCTTCTGATTTGTGCCGTACTGGCTTGGAACGAGTTCGTGATGAAGGACGCGAAAAAAAATGGTACACACAACGGCACCGGCACTGATCAGCGTGGGGACCGAAACGAATCTGGCTCGATGAGTCGGATTACGTACGGGCGAAAGGAAAAAGGGACGAACGGTTCCTCAACCTTTCGCCCCTTTTTTTACTTATTTTTTCTATTGGCAGACTAACGCTTGGACCACTGTGGAGCTTTGCGGGCCTTTTTGAGACCGAATTTACGGCGTTCTTTGGCGCGAGGATCACGTTTTAGATAACCAGCTTTTTTTAGTGTACCACGTAATGACAAATCGTGAACAATCAACGCTCGAGCAATTGCATGACGAATCGCTTCAGCTTGACCATTGATTCCCCCACCGTTGACTTTAGCGGTGATGGTAAATTTTTGTTCTAATTTAAGCTTACTTATAGCATCAGCAACAATCGCTCTTTGGATCGCCACTTTAAAATAATCCTCAACACTTTTATCGTTCACAGTGACGGAAGATTTAGCGCTTGGAGTTAAGCGAACACGCGCCACGGAAGTTTTACGTCGTCCAACTGTTTCAATATATTTTTCTGTTTTTGTATCTGACATATTATTCTTTGACTATTAAATTTTTCAAAATCTCCTTTTTCATTCTGGTATTGTGAATCATACCACTAACAGCCAACTCTAAAACCTCGGCGTAACCACGCTTGGCAGCCACTTCATTCAAAGTTCTAGCGTGTAAACCTCCTGGATAACCGCTGTATCTTGTATAGCTCTTGGTCTCAGCTTTCTTTTCGGTTATATCCATTTTCGAGGCATTCACAACTTCAACTTTTACATCAGCCACCAAATGTTTTTGAAAATCAGCGCTGCTTTTTCCAAGTAAAATACTGGCCACTTCGCTAGCTAATCGTCCGATCTTTTTTCCGCTTGCATCTAATGTAAAATTCTTTGTCATATTTTTATAATTATACGAATTCAATTTGAGCTAATTTCGCGCCATCATTCTTTCGATCGTTCAATTTGGTAATTCTTAAATACCCACCATTTCTCTTTTCATACTTTTTTGCCAAGTCACTCATTAATTTTTTTGTTGCGGTTTGACCAACTTTAGAAATTAGGATTCTTCGAGTCGCCACATCACCTTTTTTAGCCAAAGTCACCAATCTTTCAACAAGTGGTCGCAAGACTTTAGCCTTGGTTTCGGTCGTTTGAATTTTTTCATCACGCACCAAAGAAACAGCCATGGTGGCTAGCAGCGCTCGGCGTTGACCACTTTTTCTTCCCAACTGAATTGTTTTTTGTGAGTGATTCATAAATAATTATTTCAAAGTTATACCATAATTCGACAAAACTTTCTTGATTTCTTGAATTCCCTTTGCGCCTAAACCCTCAACATCATCCAAATCTTTTTCCTTCTTTCGTGCCAAACCGCCAATTGTGCGAATATTATTGTTCGATAAAGCATTAACTGTCCGGGCCGATAAATCCAGAGTTTCTATTCTCGTTTTTAAAAATTCAGCATCACTTTCTTTGGAATCATCTGCTACTTCTTTTTTATCTTCGATTACAATTTCTGGTTCTTTAAAACCAACAATCGCCTTTAACTGACTAATCATGATTGAAATCGATTCCTCCAAAGCTTCTTTGGGGGTAATGGTTCCATCTGTTTCAATAAATAATCTTAATTTATTGAAATCCGTTCGGTCGCCAACACGCATATTTTCTACTTCATAATTTACACGTCGAATCGGACTAAAGATCGCGTCTAAAGTTATGTGTCCAATTTCAGTTCGTTCCTTTTCCAAAATTTCTTTTGGCACATAACCCAAACCTTTATCAATTTTAATTTCAATCACCAATTCGGCACTTTTATCACTGATACTAGCAATATATAAATCTGGATTTAAAATTTCTACTTGACCAGGAACTTTTATATCGCCAGCAGTGACTTCTTTTATTCCTTTAACTCTCAGCTCAATCGTCTGAGGTTCATCAGACAGCATTTTGATTCTAACCTTTTTTAGGTTTAAGACCAAAGCAATCACATCTTCTTTTACGCCAGGAACTGAGGAAAATTCGTGATCAACTCCATTAATTTTAATTGAGGTAATGGCGGTACCTGGCAGTGAGGATAAAACAATTCGACGTAAAGAGTTACCTAAGGTATGACCATAACCAGGGTAAAGACCGTCAATCTCATATGTGCCGGAAAATCCTTCTTCAGCAATAATTTTTGGCTTAGAAGGTAATAGTACTTGTTTGTTTTCTGACATTTTTTTTATTTGACCTCGAGATGAAGCAAGGTCTTAATTAAATTATAAAAATGAATAAATATTATAAACTATTTTTAAAAATAATGCAAGCCCTATCGACTATAGAAGTTAAGCACGGCGGCAGGATCAAAACTAACTTCAATTGGGCTTAATTTTGGCTCTCCCTGAACCTTACACTCTTTCTTTATCGTATCGAATGCTAACCATGATGGCCAGTTGTGGGTTTTTAATTTTTCATCAAGCCCGCTGAAGATTCCTTTTTTACCGCTACTTTCTCGAATGGTAATTTTGTCAGATAAATGAAGACTGTATGATGGAATTGTGACTTTTATATTATTTACTATAATGTGTCCGTGGGAAACCATCTGTCGGGCAGACTGACGAGTCGGAGCTAGACCAAGACGATAGACAACGTTGTCTAATCTTGATTCCAAGATCGAAATCAATTTTTCTGGTGAATTAGCTCCCGCTTTTTCCAAAATACTATTAACATATTTAGCGAACATTCTCTCGCTAACACCGTAAGTAACTTTGGCTTTTTGTTTTTCTAACATTTGTAAACCGAATTCGCTTTTTGGTCTACCTCTTTTTTCAATTTTACGTTGAGCTTCACGCGTAGCAAATTTTTGTCCTTGAGTTTTATCAAAAACATTTGGTCCTAGTCGGCGTGCTGTTTTATATCGTGGTTTATTTATCATAATTATATAAAATTAAACTCGGCGTGGTTTTTTTGATTTTGGTCCATTGTGTGGAACCGGGGTAGTATCTTTAATTGAGTTTATTGTAAAACCTTTTGTGATAAATCCACGGATAGCTGATTCTCTACCTGAACCAACACCTTTAACCACCACAGATATTTCTTTCAAACCCAAATCAAAAGCTTTTTGCCCCAAAGTTTCGCCTATTTTAGCGGCAGCAAAAGGTGTTCCCTTCTTAGCTCCTCGAAAACCAAGTGAGCCACTTGAAGACCACATGATAACGTTTCCTTTTGGATCAGTTAATGACACTTTAGTATTGTTAAAAGTGGACTCAACATATAAAATACCGGAAGCAATTTGTTTCTTTTTACTAGAAGACTTCGCCTCGGTTTTTACAACCTTTGATTCGGTCTTTCCTCCCTCTTCTTTTACAATTTTAGTTTTTCCCATTTATTTAATTTTATTTCTTCTCAGCGGCTTTGCGACCAGTACCCATAGTTTTTCGAGTGTTTCCTCGAAGGGTTCGGGAATTGGTTTTAGTTCTTTGTCCACGAGAAGGCAGCTTTTTGGCATGTCTTGTTCCACGATAAGCTTTAATATCCTTAAGTCTTTTGATGTTTCCAGAAATTTCTCTTTTTAAATCTCCCTCAATTTTTCGAACTTCAATAATTTTACGGATGTTATTTTCTTCGTCAGGGGTAATTTCGGTCGGTTTTTTCTCGGGATTTACCTTCGCTTCAATTAAAATAGATTTAGCCAAAGAAAGACCAATACCGTAAAGAACGGTTAGTCCAACTTTCAGTCTTTTGTTGTCTGGGATGGTGATTCCTGAGATACGCATAATTTAAAATTGATCCCGGCGATTATAGCACAGGCTCTCTATTATTGCAATGATTAACCTTGTCTTTGTTTGTGCCTTGGATTACCGGTACAAACAACCATCACTCGACGCTTGCGTCGAACAATTTTGCACTTGGGGCATATTTTTTTAACTGAGGCTTTTACTTTCATATATATAAACTTAATATCTCTTCATAATTCTACCCTTACCGCCATACTCATCAACTTCGAACGACACCTTGTCTCCTATTAAAACTCGAATTCGATGCATCCTCATTTTTCCTGATAAAAAACACAAAAGTTCATCGTCGCCACCGCTCACTTTTACCTTAAACAAAGTATTGGGAAAAGCTTCGGTGACTACCCCCTCTTTGACTTCTTTTATTTTTGTATTTACCATTGGAAACTAACAAGAAGTATCATAGCAAAAAAACATCTATTTAGTCAAGCTCTTTTCCTCCACCTTTATTTTACTTAAGTTATCAGGAAAATACCTGGTCCAGACCGGACGAAAAACAACCTGAATGGCTGAGACCGAGTTTTGATACTTGAGTAAAATAGTTTTGAGATCAGATTCTTTTTTCCCAGCTAAATCGTTCTTTAGCATCTCTGCGTCATAGACCCATTTAATATTGGCCCGTCCATTTAATTTCAGATTTAGTGAGTTGTTTTTCCAAAAAGCTGATTCATCTGTACCGTTGAATGTTATGGTTAAGTCTTCACTAGGAACTAATTCGGTCGGCAGAGAATCAAAGTTTTCAATTTTTTTCAAACCAATATATTTTGATAGTTTTAAATTATTAAAAATGACAGCGTGTAAATTACCGACAACAGTTATCTTCACTTTACTGTCCGCCTCGGAATCCGGTTTAATCTCATAATCAAGGTTATACCCATCTGTAAATACTAAATAATTTTCGGGCTTGATAGCATAAAGCTCTTTAAGTAACTGCTCCTTCAAATCGACTTTTAATAACTCTTGATTAGTTTTTCGAACAGACTCCTCAACAATTTTCTGTTTACCGACAAAACCGCCAGTTAAATCCCCTTTAAGACGACCGTAGAAAGACTCATAACGTGGGCTGCCTTTAAAACCAGGCACTTTAAAGTCCCCCTTTAGGTCAATAACTTTTTGATTAAATGACTCACCTGGTTCATCAGCAAAAATTGTTGCTTCAATACTACCTGGTACAGTTTTTCCCTCAACCGTCTTTGTACCCGGTACAACAACTGAACTGTTTAAACGGTAAATTTTACCATCCGCCGACTCAAAACGAGTATTATTAATAAGTCTTTGTGGTGAAGAGCTGTAATTATTATAGACAACAATTATACCGCTAGCTTTTTGGCTAACATCCTTTTCTGCAGTAGCGGAAACAACCTCACTAGCCTCCTTAGTTATCGTTAATATTTCAAAAGGCAAATCACTTGTAGCTGTGGGACTTAACTTCGCGATATAAGTCTCATTATTGAAGGTTATTTCCTGTACTCGAGGAGTGACTTGAATCGTGGCAGAGGAAAATAATAAAGAAATGCCGAAAAATAAAGCAGCGAGACAAATAATTGCCAACATCCAAATTACAAATTTTGGATTTAAAGGCTTTCGATTACCTCGGACATTTGGAATGTGGTATTTCTCACGGTAGTTTGTAGAATCTTTTGGTGCTTTCGATTTTATTTCTTTAGAAACCGGTATTTGACGGATAGACTTTGGTGAGACAATTAAATCACTTACAATTTTTTTAGCCATAATTATATTTTATATAGTTTATCTAAAAATATTAAACAAATTTTAAAAACCACATCGTTGCTTCGGATATTTTTCTTATCGATCAAGAAAAATTTGAAATCCTGACTTTTTAATTTTAAAGTGATGAAGGAAACCAAATCATTATTAGAGATCAAGAAAATTGTTTCCGGTACATAGGTTTTTTCCTTCCAATGATCAATAATAGATGAAATATTTTTCAACCATTCTTCGGCTGATTTATTCATCGCCACCGATAATTTCAGGGCAGCTAATTCGTCATTCACCTTTGAGGCATTCACTTTCATCATTGAATCGGCAATTTCTGGACTGACCTTCATGGTATTGGCGAGTTCCTTGATAAAATGATTACGCCCGAGTGGAAATGAAGCTGAGCTAGTTATTATACCATCTTTAACTAAACAAAGATCAGTCATTTCATCACTAACTTCAATACTTATAAAATCGTCTTTATGAGGAAACAGATCGCGAATTACTGAAAAAACAGGCAGACTCAAAGAGTGGCACCAGACTTCCTTAACCCGAAAATATTTGGACACAGCCCCCTCGACAGTTGAAATTACTTCATCTGGAACAACAGTTTTGTACAAAGACACCTCAAGCTCACGAGCCAGTTGGCCCGTTGTTTTACTCACAACGTAACCATTTATTTTTAATTGAATAATCTTCTTTTCGATAATTTTACCTGCCTCGGCTGGGTCTTTTTTTATTTCTTCTTCTACTAGTTTAGTCAAATAGGTTTCAGTTACCTTAAAAGCCTTGTTCTCATTAACAGAAATAACTTTAGTTTGTGATGTACTCCAGGGTGAACTAAAAATATAAAAAACTTTTTTAATAATAAAACCCTGATTAGGGGTTACTGGAAGTTTTTTAAATCCTTCTTTTTGTATGCTTGATAATAAAAGTCCCAGGCTATTTTTTAACTGAGTTAAGCGTTTACTAACTGAAACCTCGTTCATTAATGGCAATATTTCTCTTCTTGAATACAAAACATCCACGCCGGGCTTCTTTGTAAATTTTATTATCGCCCCAGTCACAGAGCCACTTCCAATACTAATAACCAACGAATAGCTTTCTTTATTTTTTTTACTAAAAGAAAAGAGCGGCATCAGTTAATTATAACAGAACGGCTTTGATCCGTCTAACGCCGGCCGACACTGCTTCTTCTTTAATAATTTTAAAGTGTCCAAGCTCACTAGTATTTTTAATATGAGGACCGCCACAAAATTCTTTGGAGTAAGCGGCCTCAAGTGAATCACCTAAATAATAGACAGAGACTTCATCGCCGTATTTATCACCAAAAAAATGCAGAGCACCGGTTTTTTCGGCTTCGGCTTTCGACAAGACAACTTTATTCATTGGTAACTTTTCTAAAATTTTCTCGTTCACAATATCTTCTACTCTCTTTTTATCTTCATCAGTCATTTTTGAAGGATGCGTAAAATCAAAACGTAAACGCTCTGATGTAATATTACTACCCTTTTGCTGTACATTATTTCCCAACACATCTCTCAACGCTTGATGTAGAAGGTGGGTAGCTGTATGATATTTAGTTTCTATTTCGCCTGTACCCCCCAAACCACCTTTAAATTTTTGCTCACTACCGACTCGAGAGAGGGCTTGATGAGCCTCAAGATCTGTCTTAAATTTTTCTTTATCAATCTTAATCCCCTTTTCTTTCGCTAATTCTTCAGTCAATTCAAATGGAAAACCGTAAGTGGTAAACAAAATAAAAGGATCGAGGCCTTTATCAAACTCTTTTAATCCTTTTTCGAGGGTTAATCGAAATCTGCTCTCTTCTTTTGCTAATTCAGTAAAAATCAACGCTTCTTTCAATACTAGTTCTGGGTAGACTCCACGAAAATTATTTATCACTATTTTAGCTAAATATCTAGAACAAACCTCGGTGCCGCCATGTATCATACCTAATTTATCAGCATAACGAACATATCGTCTGATTATTCTTCTTAAAACATATCCGCGATCGGTGTTTGAAGGAACAACATCGTCAGCCATCATGAAAACGGCCGAGCGAATATGATCCGCTACCACTCTCGCTGACCTATCGTCATAATTTTTAGAAACATCTTTTACATATTTTAGTATTTCAGTAAAAACATCGGTTTCAAAGACATTCTTTTTACCCTGCATCACGACGGCAGTTCGCTCCAGTCCCATACCAGTATCGACATTTTTTTGACTCAAAGGAAGATACTGTCCATCAGCAGTTTTATTAAATTCCATGAACACATTGTTCCAAATTTCAATAATCCGACCAGACTTAACTAAGTCAGAAAATTTCCCTTCAAGTTTTCCACCAATCACATCATAAAACATTTCGGTGTCAGCACCACATGGGCCAGTCGCGCCGGCAATCCAAAAATTATCATCTTTACCGAGTGGAATAATTCTTACTTGTCCACTAATCATTTCATCATCACCAGCAATATCACAGCTCAGTTTGTTTTTTTCTAATACCTCCTGCCAAACCGCGATCGATTCTTCATCACGAGGGATACCGTCTTCCCCTTTAAAAACCGTAAAATATAATCTGTTTGGATCGAGTCCCAAGCCTTCTTCTTTGCTTGTCAAAAATTCGTAACTCCAATTGATCGACTCTTTTTTAAAATAATCACCTAAAGACCAATTACCCAGCATTTCAAAAAAGGTTAGATGACGATTATCACCCACATCATCGATGTCTCCAGTTCGAACACATTTTTGGGCATTGACCAATCGAGTGCCGGCTGGATGTTTTTGACCAAGCAAATAAGGCACGAGTGGTTGCATCCCGGCGGTCGTAAATAGTGACGACGGATCGTTTTCTGGTACAAGTGAAGCCGAAGGAATAATCTTGTGTCCCCTTTTCTCAAAAAATTTTAAATACCGCTGTCTTATTTCATTGGATGTCATATCAAAAAAGTATAGCAGATTTAACGACTTTTTGAAATATTAACTTTTTCAAGTTTAGCTAATCTCAGTAATTCTTTCCCAGCCGATTCACGATATCTACAATAGTCACAGTCAGGGTTAGGTTTTGGAGAATTTGGCAATTCCAAACATTTCTTCATTCCAAAAATTTCGTCTTCAACCCAATCAGTATTACCTTCATAAGGAATAATAGTGACATCAAAATCTAATTTACCATCGAGCGCTTCCCTATTAGTTCTAGCATTTACATAAACAAAATATCCAATTGCCGAAACTTTATAACCATTCTGTTTAAATAACCACTGATAAATTTCCATCTGGCGTTTATACTGAATCTTCCACTCGTCATCAAGCGTAATTTCTTCTTCTTTACTGGTTGCTTTATAATCCACAACAATCAATTCCCCCTTTTTATTAATCCAAATATCATCCACTCCCCCACGTAAAATAATATTGGTTGGTTTATGTAAAAAAGAAATTCCGCGTTTCAAAGCGTCGCGCCATTCCTCCATTTTAGGATCATCAAATGGCACAGCGTCTATTTTATAAGTTTTCATTAGTGGATGCGCTGTTCCTTTTGTACGATGAATATCAAATTCTTTTTTCATCAAATAATCAACAGCGTTATTAAGGGTTAGTGGAAATGATGATGGTCGGCCAACACCCAAGCGTTGATCAAGGTAAAAACAACGAGGACAACTGACAAATAAATCTAATTTAGAGCGAGACAAACGATGCGGTTCGCTGTTTTTAGGATCGTATAAACCACGGGTTCTTTTAGAATTATAATATTGACTCATTGATTTTTTTTAATTCTTCAGGGCCGACACATTCTTCACATAAATCATAAACTTCTTTTACAATTGACTGAGCTTTCAGATCATCAAAACCATAACTCTTCAATAATCCAAAGTCACCGAGCTGTTTTGATAAAACGATATTGCTGGCAAGAAATAATTTTTTCTCAGTTTGATTCAAGGTTGTTAGAGCAGTGATGGGAATAAGTTTAAGACTTTCAATCATCTGGTGAAGATTGTGGCCATGAGGATAATTCCAGCCGACCATATTTAAGTGAGCGCATTCACCATATTGACTGGCGGTAGATGAAAATTTTGTATTGGTAATCAGCATGCCTTTGGTCATTTTTCGTTCTTTACCGCCAAATCTCAATATACTGTCGGCAATATCTTCAAAACGCGCCTTAATGTACAAAGCGACTTTTAAATCCGAGCGGGCGCCAAAGTCGGTATGAAATTTAGCTTCAATCAAAATTAATTCCTTATCATTCCAAGCCACAACATCAACTTCGTGTGGGACGCAACGGCCCATGACAATTTGACCGGTAAGTGTTTCATAACCTTGAGCTTTAAATATCTCAGCGACATATTTCTCAAAAGGAAAGCCGGAAGGACCAAGTTCAGCAATGGCTTTCTTAAGAGAATAGCGCATAGCCACCGGTCTTTGGTGCTTTTTAAGTAAAGTAAAAGCTTGGCGATAAATTTCTTTGGTCGTATGACCCTCTTTCAAATTGGCTTCAACTTCAGAAACAATCAGGTCAACCGTCTTTTGTTCTGTTCCAATTTTCCTCAATGATCGTTCAAGTTTACTACGATCAAATAGTTCGCGAACACCGTCGGCTTTAGTAATATAAATTCCCTTTGGTGGCATGTTCTGTCTATTATACTACAGAAATAATTCCCCCGCCAAGGCAAATTTGCTTGTCGTAAATAACAATTGATTGACCGATAGCTGGAGCAGTTTGGTCTTGATCGAAAATGACCTGCCACTTTTTGTTTTTAAATTCTAATCGACAGTCGGCTAATGGCTGACGATATCGAATTCGCGCTTGGTATTTTTTACCAACGTTTGGATTTTCATCTAAAGTCCAATTCACCTCGCTTAAAGTAAATATTTTTAAGTTTGTTTCGGGAAGACCTTTATTAGAATCAGAAACAGTAATAGTATTATTTTTAGTATTTTTAGAAATCACAAAGTGACGTTTGCTACTGGTATCTTTCTGG
>Ga0172380_10000500_pt1 | contig 76369 bp, 90 predicted proteins | sample Leawe162metaG_FD_119747 | JGI IMG/M metagenome (GOLD analysis project Ga0172380, IMG submission 119747) | Leachate microbial communities from a municipal landfill in Southern Ontario, Canada - Leachate well 162 metaG | ecosystem: Engineered > Solid waste > Landfill > Unclassified | place... | reverse complement strand
GCTGCTCGCACACCGTGCTTCTTCGCAAACCGAACAGCGTCTCTACGAATACGAGGCATCTTCTCGTGGGTGGTATACATGGGCTTGTGTGGCTAAGTGTTCACAAGCTATTGAACCATTACGATATAATTGACACCTACATTAAAAAATGTCACTATCCTCCCACTTCGCCATGGTGGCGCGGTAGTTCTTTGAAAGAGGAACACAGTAATGAGCAATGAGCAGTACGAGGACGACGCGGACCTCACGGTCTTAGCGTCTGTTCGCTGTACCGTAGACGGGGTTAACGCCTTCGTCGTTACGTATCCTTATGGAGACTCGATTCCCGAGCCACTCTCAAAGGATACGAGCATCACGTTCGCACTTGCCGATTGGAATCGTAAACGACCTCCCCGCTATGGGCAGGTCGTGGAACTTTCTGCGGTAGAGCGATACGAAGGAGGATGGCGGGCCGCTAAAGTGTGTCCGGTCACCCTCAAAAGCAACAAGAAGGAGAACCGCACATGAAACCTATTCGAGGAACCCTCGAAGAGTGCTTCGTGCATCTCATGCACCTTCTCGAGAAAGACTCTGAGCATCTTCGCAAGCGTAAGTTTCTTGCGGACTTTGCCGGAGTCGTGGTGCCAACACTGCAACGATGGAATTCCGGCCACTGTACGTGGAAGGGCGAGCCTGAATTTCGGCTTACCCACTATCTCGAATTTCTTGGCTACACGGTCAAAGAGTTTGAGTCCTTGCCTGATAATCTCCGCGAACTGGGCCGTCTCGTCGCATTCAAAGTCATATCGATTGAGGATGCGGCAAGTATGGTCGGGTACGAAGGAGATGAACTCACGAGAGCGAACTCACTGTTGCGCAGACTGCGTGGACAGCGAGGCTTGTCTCAAGAAAAGATCGAACAAATTGCTGCGGTGACAGAACTATACCGTTCTGACCTCGAAGTGAAATGTTTGAACACTGAACGAATTGTGCTGTTCACTACGAAGCGAGGCTCCACACCACCGGAAGTTCCGGTGACAAGGAGCGCTGCTTTGGTGAACGGTTCTACTGTCCACCGAACTGCGATCATTCAATCGTTCGCTCGTTCGGTTGCAGCACTACTTCCGCTTGCGGAAGATGTAGTCTCCGACAGTTTTACTGCCGAAGACCGCGAAGAAATTCGTCGACTTGCAGAAGGGGGCGTCTCACGACTCTCTCGTCTGTTAACACAACTCTCAGGCGAAGCGGCGCGTAGTGCGCTTGCTGACACCAAGGATGATGGAGGCACCCGATGAGACAGCAACCTCGTCCTGCGTCTAGGCCACCACGGCCAAGTCGCAGCCAAGTGAGCTTCCATTACGGAAAAGCGCTGCTCCAGATCGCGAACGTCTATCCTTCGCTCTTTGAAGCAGTACTCGAAGCAGTGCAGAATTCCATTGATTCTGGTGCCACGAAAGTCGGTATCGCAATCAATCGGAAAGATCGCACTATCGACATCGTCGATAACGGCACGGGCGTATCGCGTGAAAGTTTCGCTATCGCACTCCGCAATGTCTGCAACTCTGAAAAAGAGCGTGGGAAACTCGGTCAGTACGGTATCGGTCTCATTTCCTCTTTGGGGAAGTGTAAATCGTTCACTTTTACGTCCCAAGCACAAGACGGTGACGAGGGCTACCTTGAATGGACCTTCGATACCGCACGTATTGCTGAACAAGACGAGGCTGTGGAGATTCCGGTCGCCTTGCGACCCCTCTACTTCTGTCAGTCTGAAGGCATCAGAGTCCCTCGTGGACTTCGTGGTGTCACATGGCGGACACGCCTTCGCATCATAGGGTATGTCGAAGATCGCAGGATCTCTGACATCAAAAGTGCGAATGCGCTCAAAGAAGCAATTCTCGACAAGTATGGGATTGCGATGCGACGGAACGATGTTTCCGTTAGAATCAAAATCACGAACGAGAATGGCAGTGAGGATAGTGCGTCTGGAAAGGCTAAACTCTTTTCAGGCAAACGACTTCCCGAGGTTATTCTCGAAAACACTGATGCTGGTAAGACCTTCTTCCGACTCTATCTCGCCCGTAAAGGAACCTTCGGGTACCAAGGCAAGATACTGGTGGGGGTCGCCGACGATGACTACCGCTTCTCCATGAGTCTTTTCATGAAAGATGCGGCAGATCTACTTCCTGACGCGGTCATCGAACTCTTCAAATCCGGAGTGTTCGAGGGAGAAATCCTTACGACCAAAGGAAAGCTGCACGTGAGCCGTAAAAAGCTCGAGCAAAACGACGCCTACGTAGGTTTCTGTACCGCAATCGAGGAATGGTTCCTCGAACACGGGAAGAAACATCTGAAGGAAGTGCGTGAAGAACGGCAGGGACAGCGGATTCAAGACCTTTCGGTCCGGAATCTGCAGAATATCCAGTTGCTTCTTGCGAACTTTGATCAGCTGCGCCAAGAAACCATCGGTTCGTTTAAACACGGAACGGTGGGATCTGGACATCGAGACCCTGACGACCGCAAGGTCGTGGGCGTTCAAGATGAGTCTTCGGTGTCAGTCACTGCAACCTCTGCACAAGATCGTGCAGAAGGGAGCGGTGAGGGACATGCAAACGACCCTCCCGAGCGCGAGAACCAAAACCACACTCCCTTCACTGTTGCGGGTCCGAAAGGTCGCCAACGACAGGAAGTAAAGGGTGGGTCTCAAGGTCTTCAGTTCGCGCATCTTGCGATGCGTCCTGAAGGTGCCTTATCGGTACTTGTACCTAAAGACGGTACGATCTTCTTCAATGTCGAGCATCCAGAATGGGTGGCGGCTGCGAAGGCGGGCGATCGAGAGCTCATGCAGTTGCAGGAGATTGGTGCCATTATGGCGTTGATCCGGTACACGATGCCCAAAGACTACGAAAACATCGTGGATCTCCTCTATACCGAGGTACTGCCGCCACTGTCGTTCCTGCTTCGTAACTCTCCGTCGTTTAATCTAAGTGCACGCCTGAAGGCAACCACAAAGAAGACGAAGGAGTAGGTACCAACGGGCCCCGTCACATCAAACTTGGTGTGGCGGGGCCTTTCTTTTTAGTGATTTGACGATATCCACCTAAAAAATCAAGGGGTATTGCGGTCTACGGCCTATTTTCTATACTTTTTATGTATTCCTCATCGGTCTTAGGCCCGAGGATTACCAACCTAACGAACACACATGAATAAAGCAGATATCATCAATAAGGTTCATGGGGTTCTTGGTACTACCAAGGCCGATGCTGAGCGCGCAGTAGAAACCTTCATTGAGTGCGTCACTGATTCTCTTAAAAGCGGTGAGGAAGTTTCCGTTGCAGGGCTTGGTATCTTCGTTGCTAAGGCACGCCCTGCTCGCACCGGTAGGAACCCACGCACGGGTGAGACTATCCGTATTGCAGCAACCCGTACTCCGAAGTTCCGCCCCGCAAAGGCACTCAAGGACGCGGTTAAATAGTTTTGGTTATACAAAAGAACCCGCAGCCTTAGGGCTGCGGGTTCTTTTTGCTCTAGTACTTTCTTTAGATACTATCTAACGCTTCCTCGATAAGATCCATCGCTTCTTCAGCGTGCTCTATAGCCTCATCGTAGTCTTCGTCATCGAATGCTTCTTCAGCTTCATCGATCTCATCTTCAGCATCGTTCAAGAGATCTTCAGCTTCATCGACGTCTTCTCCGTCGTCATCAGCGTCTTCAACATCTTCCCACGCATCATCAAGATCGTTTTGAGCGTCTTCGATGGCTTCTTCAGCTTCGTCTTCGTCCCCACTTCCATCTGAACCGATCTCTTCAAGTGCCTCATCGACTTCGTCCATACCTTCGTTTGCAAGGTCGACGGCATCGTCATAGTCCTCGTCATCCAAAGCTTCTTCCGCTTCGTCGAGAAGATCGCGGGCATCGTTGAGGAAATCATTTGCGTTTGCGATTTCGCCATCTGAGGCACTGTCATCAGAGTCTGCTTCATCAACCTCATCCTGAGCGTCATCGATAGCTTCTTCAAGCTCATCAATGGCGTCTTCAGCGTCATTTTCATCTGCGTCGTCACTACTGTCATCATCGTCATCATCATTGTCGCCATCGATTTCATCACGAGCATCTTCTGCAGATACCTGCGCACTTCGAGCAAGCGCGGTTGCAGAAGAAAGGTTTGCATTAAGGAAAGCCGTAACCGCATCGAAGAGGTCGTTGCGGGACTCTTCAAGGTATTCATCTGCGCTTCCCGTGTCATCGTCATCATCTTCTGCGTCCTCAAAGTCACTTACCGCGCTCTCGTATGCACCTATTGCATCCAAAATGGCAGTGCGTGCAGTTGCGGCAGCGGTTGAGGAGGTAGGAGGAGTGGTCGGGGTCGTAGGGGTAGACACGCCACCAGAGAGTTTTGCCCGAGACAAGGGGCCGAAAGTACCTGTAGGAGTGATGCCATTTGCTGCTTGCCACTTTTTGACTGCAGCGATGGTCAAGCTCTGGTACTGGTTGGTCTCTTGGCCTGGGGACCCTACACCAGACGCAGCAATCGTATACCCGCTTGCGTTTAGGTATTTCTGAAGACAGCGCACGTCTTCACCAGTGACGCCTTGGGTGAGGTCACGGGTCAGACTACAGGTGGTTTGTGCTGCTACGTAGCTTGGTACGAGAAGCGCAAAAGCAGAGAATGCAAATGCAACAGCAACTACTGCTGCGCTTATCTTTCTAAAGAGAGTAGTCATAGGGATGCGAAGTTAGTGATAAAGCGTGCCCGCTTATACGTAAACGATACCATGCTGGTGGATGAAGAATCGGTGTGGAAAGTTCGATCTTGAACTCTGAGAGTGAGGCACTACGAGGGTACTTGGGCGCATCACACAGACCGGAGCTGAGGCATCTCGTTCTGGCTACCTGAAACTCTCTAAATTCTATTTGTAAGGTAAGACTTTAAGCGCAAGTAGAAATAAATAGTCAAAATGAAAACGAAAAGTCCCGGATGGAAGATCCATATCATACCGGCCAGACCACCATCCCATTGGTTTTGAAGTCTGAAAAGATGTCCGACAAGAATGATTGAAAGAGTTGCGGTGATAAATCCACTGACAATCGCGAGCAGTACACTAACGAACCCTGCTTTCTTTTCCCCGGTTTGAACAGACGGGCGAAGAATGTAATGCAACCATTCCAACTATCATTGCGACAATTGATGCTATGCCGACCACGCCGTCATTTACGACATGAGGAATAATGAGAAATGCGACAATGCCGACAAACAAGAAAGCGGAAAGAAATATACGCATAAGTGTATCTTAACTTAACTAAAAGGTTTAAGTCGTGTAGTTACCAACAGCTCATCTCAGTCTCTTGAACTAGCACTAGTGGGTGCCCCACCTCAGTCGTGAACTACACCGAGTGCAGGCATTTCAAGGGTTTCGTGGCGAATTTGCCAGACCAAAACTGAGGCATCTCGGTCTAGTTTCTAGATTTTCTGTACTGACCAAAGACGGTCCGAGTACCGAGAATAACGTTCATGGATCTTTCGAAGAGTCGTTAGACGTATAGGGCCGCCAAGTTCAGTCTTTTCGAAACAGATTAAATCACCAGCAGGATCTTGATCAAAGATAATAAAGTTGTGATCTCGTGCAGAGTCAGTCCCTAGTTCCCGATATACTTTCTCTCCGATGACTGCGCCAAAAGCCGGGAGTCCAACCTCTAACGCTTTTTTGGCAAGATCGTCATGCGAAAGCTTCTCCCACTCAAACGAATCTTCTCCTGCATCGGCAAATTCAAGATCCTTGAGGCTGGTTTCTTCCGGATTCATAACATAAGCAACGGCCGTATAGCAGTTGTGGTCGAATATAAAACGAGAGCTTTCTGGTGCTTCGTCAGAAATGTCGTTCTGCATATTGAGCACTTCACCATCAACTTCTTCCCTAACTAAACTTCCATCTTTCTGACGCTCGGCTCTTTTCTGTATGTAGAGCAGAACACGCATCTTGCGATAGAAGTCAGCGTTTGAAGAAATATGATCTAGGTTTTTAAACGCGTCTTTTTCTCCTTTTCTACCGATGGAAAAATCTCCTTCCGGGGTGTGTCCTATCCAATAGTCACTATCTTCTGTGAGAAGAATCGATTCGGGGCGTGCCGGTTTCGGAGGGTGTTCGGACATAGGGAAAGTATAGCTTCCTTCTCAACACTGGAGAAACGAGTTACCAACTAGGCATCTCAGTCACTTGAACTAGCACTAGGTGGTGCCCCATCTCAGTCTCGGACTGGGTAGGATGAGGTACTTCAAGGGCTCCTTGGCGGATTTCGCAAACCGGAGCCGAGGCATCTCGGTCTAGCTATTTAATTCCGTAGAAATCGTAGAAATCCTGAATGTTGCCGTGGGCAGTACGTGGCGGCATTAAAGTTGCATCAACAAGCTTATCCAACGGAACTTCCTTCGCTTTTTCTAAGAACTCATCCGCAAGTTCCTGTTTGAATCCGTATTCGCCAGGAGCTTTTTCGTGTCCTCCAAGAAATTGGCCCCATATGTCTGTCTGGCCCTTCCATAGCTCAGGGCTGTAGTCGATATCGCCCACCTCATAGGTGGGCGGGTACAGACGGCGGTACGCTTCAAGATTGTAGAGATTCGACTTACCACTCACATATTGAGCATCTGGATGCTTAGTCTTAATGTCGCGGAACATGTCGGCGAGTTCCGCCTTGCGACGGTCGAGCTTCTCTTTACTCAAAGGTCCTTTTGATACGTCCTTGCCGTCTTCGAACTTCTCTTCGGCTTCTGCATTGAAGAAGTGCAGTGCAACGGTTTTCGTTTCACCATCGTAGCGATAGTAAGAACAACCGAAACGAGCTTCTTTCTCGTCATGATACTTAAGGCCCGCTTTGTCGTAGCTTTTGCGGCGCTTAAGTACTTCTGCATATCCTGCTTCAGCAATGTTCTCATCGTTAAGGCCAGGGATAAGCTCCTTATCTTCCCCTTCTGTGTGAATCGCTTTATTAAGCAAGGGAGCGTATTTCTCTACCGCTTCGATAACAGAAACCCCTTCGCGTTCTGCCATGATTTTTGCAAACTTGAACTGCGTATCGAAAAGCCCCTTCGGGTATACAAATTGATGATTCTCTTTCCAGTACTCTGGAGTTTCCACATCACCGGAAACTTTCTCTGACGAAGATGATGGCGGGTACTCGCTCATAGGGTAAGTATAGCTTCGTTCTCAACACTGGAGAAACTAGTTACCAACTAGGCATCTCAGTCACTTGAACTAGCACTAGTGGGTGCCCCACCTCAGTCTCGAAGTGGGTAGAGTGAGGCACTTCAAGGGTTCCTTGGCACATTTCATAAATCGGAGCTGAGGCATCTCGGTCTAGTACCTTTTCTGTGTCATTTTGACATTTCCACAGTTATCCGACGTTGGACTTGACGCTTAATTGACACTTCATCCCACGTACGTATACTTTGGATATAACCACGGAGATTGCCCTGCTGAGGTTCCGTCCTCAGTGGGGCGTTTCCATTTTAGGCCTTATTTTTAGCCATTTTTGCCTGTGCTCGTTCGGAAATGTGTAGTTTTTCTATTTCGGTCAGAGGACGGGAAATAAGATTAGCGACTTCAGGAAGGAAAACTATTTTTGCCTTGGTTCGAGTAAGGAGCGACGAGCAAGTAGTTTTTCGGGGGCTCAATATTGAGTCCAGTGCCTCTCTATCTTTCAGGAAATTTACCAGACATGCGAAATCGCCATCGCTGGTAACAATTACTGCCTTTTCGTATTTACTCTCAAAGAAATCGACGGTCGCCTGTAGAATAAGCTCGCCATCACAGTTTCCTTTTGTACCTTCCTTGCTAGGAACAGTGGGCTTGAAGATAAGTGTGAATCCTTGCTCTTGTAACTCTTTATATAAATTCTCGTTTCCAGGGACAAAACCAATAAAAATATAAGCGGTCCCGACCGCGTGCCTCTCAGTAAGATATGTCCGAAGACGATCATACTCAACACGACGACCTTCAGCCTCGAAGCCTTTGTATAGGTTCGTATTGTCTATGTACGCGGAGTTTACGAGGTCTTTTTTCACTTCCCAACCGTACACCGGTGATTATCAATACGCAATGACCGTATCCTAAGAAGAGGCATCTCAGTCTCTTGAACTAGCACTAAAGGGTGCCCCATCTCAGTCTCGAACTTGGTAGAGTGAGGCACTTCAAGGGTTCCTTGGCACATTTCACAGACCGAAGCTGAGGCAGCATGATCTAGGGTTTATTTTCCTTCTCAAGACGCTTCGCTTCCTTAAAGGCGAGTTCGAAGACTTTTTTCATTGCATGCGCTATCTCCGCACTTTCGATAATGATGCCGAGTTTCTCACGCCATGAAGCAATAGTTACCTTATTATCATATATCTCTATATCCGGTGTGATATCGAACTGCTCCTTAGGCACTAGAGCAATGTCTCTAGACTCTTCCTTGTTATGTCTGGCTCTTTCTGCGGACGCAGGGGTTGCCGGAACAATACCTCGTATAGATATGCCCTTCTTCGCTCGCCGCAGGTAATAGTCTGGAAAATAATCCTCGAGCGTTGCGTGCATGTCCTCGTAAGCTGCGTACGCTACGATTGGCTCTTTCGCCGTGAGCGTATCTTCGTATACCTGTTTCAAACCATCTATCCCTTCGTAAAATTTTATTTGTGGACGATCCTCGACCTTATGCAGAGATTTCAACTTAGGAATGAAATCTTTTGCTGCTACCATTTGCTGTTGCGTAGATTGGAGACGTCTTTCCAGCATCGTTTGGATGCTATCCGGAGATTCTGCTACATATTCCTGTTTCGGCTCCTTTCCGGAGATTCGTACCAATCCCTCGTTCGCAAGCGAATCAAGAAGATCATATCCGGTAGTTCTATTTATTCCTGCCTTACGGGAAATCTGCGTAACGGTTCCGCGACCCAGCTCTAGAATCGCTACATACACAGCAACTTCACGTCTAGAAAGACCCATGGAAGAAAGGGTATTTGCTATTTCTTCAGGCTGTTTGTTCATAGAAAAAGTATATCGTGCGCCTTATATTTGTGTCAAATATCTTCCACACTTTCCTATATGAGGTATATTTATATAGTAAATACAGGTTATTTTTGTTATTTTATTGACGTTATATATTGACAATACTAAGGAGTTGGTGTAATTTGCCTAGGAGTTCCATATAACATGGAATGTGTACGAGGAGGAAAAAATGAAAAAGGTAGAGCTGGTGGACACGATGACCTCTGCTCAAATACTCGATCTTCTTCTACTGGCCAAAGAAAAACGCATGAATCCGTGGCGTTTCCAGGCAATCCTCAATAGCGGCCTGCTAGAAGACCTGTTCGACTACAGCGCTGATCTCGAGAATCGCTCCGAGATTCAAACTGCTCTCCGAATCAACATCGTTCTTCCTTCTGAGTTCTCTATTTCTGTTGACTACGACATCCCAATAGACGAAGTCATCAGAAAAAGTGGTTGTGCGAACTATATACAGGATCACAGTGGGTATCACCACAGATCATCTTTTACAGATCAGTACGACTTCCGAGGGAAATTCGAACGCACAATGCGTCTCGCATCTAAAGAAGAATCAATCGAAGCCGGGTGGCGTCCTGCAATCCTACGTGAACTGCTCTTTTTCCGCTCGGTGTACCCCCACGAACAGCGTAAGTATGCTATTTATGCGAGAGGTACACAGGTTACGAAAAGTTACAGTAACGGCAAGTATTACAGATCGCATCCACTCATTGGAGCGACCAACGAGGGGAAACTGGTGTTGAACGACCGGGACGATTATGGGCATGGCGAATTCAAATCCCATTATCTTCAGGTTGCGCAGTAATCTCTCTACAAAGTCGAATCTGCTCCGCACCGTCTGGTGCGGAGCTTTCTTTTTATATATCTCAGTCTCTTGAACTAGCACTAGAATGTGCGGGGTAGGAGAATCGAACTCCTGCCAACAGTTTGGAAAACTGTAGTTCTACCATTAAACTAACCCCGCTTTAGGCACGAGAATACCATACCCCCGCATATCGTGCGCGGGGTATATCTTTTTGTCCTTTATGCTTTAGCATACAGATATGATCCAACATTTCGTTGTCGTAGGAGCTGCGGTCCTTATGACCCTATGGTCGACCGTTGTTACCGAGTACCGCGAGTTCCGTGGCATCGATGCGCCTCCTGCGCTTGTGGAACAACTCGCTCCCCCTTCGGTGGCGCTCTCACTCCCTGAAACCCCAAACGTACTTGAAACGATTGTCGCTGACATTGTGCGAGGAGTAACTACAACCCCAGCAATCTCTGCAACCTCTACTCCTAGTCCTGCACCTTCAGTTCCTATAGGGCCAGTGAAACCAACCGCCCCTTCAGTTCCCTTTACCCCGCTTCCCGTCCCACAACCCGTTGTTACTCCTCCACCTCCTACTCCCACACCGGTCATACCGGAAGTTGATGCAAACCTTTCTGATGAAACACTTCTTCGTGCAGCGATCGTAAACATTATTTGTCTTCAAGGAGGAGGACTTCGTGGATCTTCTGGTACCGGCGTTATTGTTGATCCTCGTGGCATCGTTTTGACGGTCGCACACGTAGGGCAGAATCTCTTGCTTCGTGACTATCCTGAGGAAGACACAGGCACCTGCTATATCCGCACCGGAAGCCCTGCAAAGAACGCATACTCTGCAGAACCAGTGTATGTATCCCCTTCATGGATTGAGGAGAATGAAACTACCTTCCTTGATGCACGCCCACGCGGAACTGGTGAAGATGACTTTGCATTCCTTGTCATAACCGGCACCGTGACTTCTTCACCTCTCCCTTCGCGCTTTCCCTACATTCCCCTCTCTCCTGCGGGAACTGATATTGATGAAAGAGATCGTGTAGGGACAGGAAGTTATGCTGCAGAATTCCTCACCTCCTCAGAAGTGCGCTCTGCGCTCTACCCCACTATTAAGTTTGCAGACGTAGATGAAGTGTTTACCTTCGACCGCTCTACCGTCGATATCTTCTCCGTTGCTGCAGGCTCTGCGGCACAAGAAGGTTCTTCTGGAGGTGCGGTTATTAACCGAGAGGACTATCTCATTGGCCTAATTACGACCCGCACCGTAAAGACAGATCTTGCGCTACGCACCCTTCAAGCACTCACCATGGATCACCTTCGTCGCAGCTTCCGCGCTGACTTTGGCGAGAATCTTGATGCGTACTTAAAACAAGACTCCCCTACTTTGATTGCACGCTTTGCAGGGACCAAAGCAGAACTCCAAGATGTTTTGTTTGAAGCAATTGAGCGCTCTCGCTAGTGTTTGACAGAACGGGTAGCTGGGGTATGGTCGTAGCTACCTCAGAGATAAAAGGAACGAGGTGTTCTATGGCAACAGCAATTGATCTTCATGTAGGCAAACGCTTACGACGAAGGAGAAAGCTTCTGGGGCTCACCCAGCAACAGTTAGGAGAGATGGCCGGAGTGCGGTTTCAGCATATTCAGAAATTTGAAACTGCAGGTATCCGTCTCACTTCAGAAAAACTCTATCTGTTTGCGCAGGTACTAAACGTACCTATAAGCTATTTCTTCGAAGGACTTCAAACACCCGAAGGAGGCAGCGCTTCCCTTCCTGAAGAACTTCTTGCACAAGAAGAAACGATTGAGTTGGTGCGCGTGTACTTCGGATTAAATGAACGTTCACGTAAGCGACTTCTCGAGCTTGCTAAGACTCTGGGAGAAGAATCCTAAGATAGACTGCCGGTGTCGTGTGACACCGGCAGTTTCTTATTCTATTTCTTGCTGGCGGGCTAGGTTTCGAACAGTGTGATAGGATGCGCGGAAACAGGCAATGCTTTATAGTACGCCTTGGGATTGGATAGTTTGTCGGGGCGTCGTATACCGGTAGTACGCTTGCTTTGGGAGCAAGATGACGGAGTTCGATTCTCCGCGCCCCGACAAAACATCTAATTGAGAGCGGTCATTCCTATACTTTTGTCCTTAGAAAATGGTCCGTGAAAATAATGGCTTGGTGCAAGGATATTATTCAAATGGGATACGGACAAAGTTCTGTCTTTTGTCCTTTATCCCCAATGTACACAGGGTTATCCACTTCTACAGTTTTATGCAAAAACGCCCTATGGGGCGTTTTTGCTCTTGGTGCGGCTAGAGAGAATCGAACTCTCGACTGAACCTTGGCAAGGTCCTGTTTTACCACTAAACCATAGCCGCGTCAAGTACCTTTCGTACTTATGTCGCCTATATTCTCATAATACCCACGTTCGAGCAACGCTTTTGGAAGTAATCTCATCCATTCCAACATCTTAGTTTTAAAGTAGGTGCTTAAAACAAGCACAGAGCATACGCCATTGGAGAGCCTCCTTGTTTTGTGCCGACCCTGTATCAAAATACTCTTTGTAAAACGAGATAGGGGTATGCCGGATGCAAAAGACCAGAACCGGCGATTTGAAGGTTCATCTATATCAGGATAGATAAGTACGTTTGCTTTTATCTTATTCTCAGGAATTCGACATGCTTTTCGTAAAAACTCTGTATATAGTCCTATGAGAGCAGGGTCAGAGTTAGAGAGACGGGTCTGACCGTTGGTTGGTTTGTCCCCTTCCCCCCAATAGAGCATTATCCCTGCGATAAAGAGTGGATTGTATTTGAGTACCTTAAACTCTTCTCTGGCTTCTTCACGAGCCTCTTCATAAGCTTGCGCCAAATGCTCCCCTCTCACTCGATCCAACTCCTTCATCCTTACCCCGCTCTTTATGTTGGCGGCCTCCGTGAGTCGATTACGCATTTCTCCCGACCAATCCACATCTCGAAACCAATCCGAAAGAGTCGCAAGTGGAATCTTCAACTCCTCTTTGATTTGTCTGTAGCTTTTGCCAGATTTTCTTAGTTCAAAAGCCTTATCTTTATCCTTTCGCATCCGTATATAGTATCAGACACTAGTTCGGTTTGGCTTATATAAAGGATATTTATCCACAACACATACACAAGTTTGGTTTCCTGACTTTGTGCCTCCGCCAGGACTCGAACCTGGAACGACTGTTCCGAAGACAGTAATGATATCCATTTCACCACAGAGGCGTAGTGGGAGAATAGCATAAATGCGGTAATTGGCTGATAAACTACGCACATGCACTTCCCTGTTCCTCCTGAGGTTAAGAAGGTTGCTCTGGGTCTTCGAAAAGGAGGCTTTGAAGCATACCTTGTCGGCGGATGTGTAAGGGATCTTGTCATTGGCCGCAAACCTAAAGACTGGGACTTCACGACAAACGCCAAACCCGAAGATATCCAGAGACTCTTCCCCGACTCTTTCTATGAAAATGACTTCGGCACCGTGGGGATTAAAACCGACTCCCCCGACCCCACCCTTGCCGTCATTGAGGTTACTCCCTACCGCACTGAGACAGGGTACTCGGATAAGCGCCGACCGGATGCGGTTACCTTCGGAGAGAGCCTTGAGGAAGACCTCGCTCGTAGAGACTTCACCGTAAACGCCATAGCGTATGATGAATCTAAAGGACATTTAATTGACCCATATAAAGGACAAAACGATCTAAAGGATAAGGTTTTAAGGACAGTTCGTGATCCAGAGGAGCGCTTTGAGGAAGACGCTCTAAGACTCATGCGTGCAGTACGCCTTGTAGCTGAGCTCTCTTTTGCCCTTGATTCTGATACTGCAGCCGCCATTCAGAAGAAAGCAAAGAACCTAGGCCATGTTTCACGTGAAAGAATTAGGGATGAGTTCAGCCGTATCCTCCTATCTAACGAACCCATGATGGCCTTAGTTCTTGCTCAACAGCTTGGCCTTCTTGAATACATTGCTCCTGATCTTTTGAGGGGTATAGGTGTGGAACAAAACCAAGCCCACAGCTATACCGTCTTTGAGCATAACCTTCGTTCTATGCAGCACGCTGCAGACAAGGGCTGGGAGCTCGATATTCGCCTCGCCGCGCTCTTTCATGACGTATCTAAGCCTGAGACCCGCAGATGGCTCAAAGAGAAGGGTGACTGGTCATTTCACGGCCATGAGGTGGTGGGTGCAAGGGTGGCAGAGAAGGCACTCCATGACCTACGCTTTTCACGTGAAACTATAGAGAAGGTTCGAAAACTGGTGCGCTGGCACATGTTCTTCTCAGACCCTGATCAGATAACGCTTTCGGCAGTACGAAGAATGATACGAAACGTTGGGGAAGAGAACATATGGGATCTTTTGAATCTTCGTATTTGTGATCGAATAGGGACGGGACGCCCTAAGGAGCAGCCGTTTCGCTTTAGGAAGTACAAAGCCATGGTAGAGGAGGCTTTAAGAGACCCTATCTCTGTAGGGATGCTCAAGACCGACGGTACTCGCATCATGAAAACGTTCCACGTGGAACCAGGGCCTAAGATAGGCTTTGTCCTCAGTGCTCTTCTAGAGGAAGTCTTGGAAGATCCTAAAAGAAATACTGAGGCGTATTTGGATGAAAAGACTGCGTACTTACTAGGTTTGTCGGAAGAAGAACTTAAGAAGCTAGGGGAGTCAGGTAAGAAGAAAAGGGAAGCGGCAGAAGAAGCAGAGCTTAAGAAGATTCTTGAGAAACATCACGTTTGCTAGGGTAACAAAAAACCGCCTGCCGAGAAGTGGTGCCAAATAATTGGGAGCGGGCGAAATGATGGCTGGCACCAGGGAGAAATACGGCGTGGGCGGCTTTATTGTAGGTTATCGTTGCTTTCACGTGGAACGGGCTTCCCATAAGGTAAGCGGGGATTCGCCCCGTAGCGTTGGATGGCCCAAACGTTACTAGCAGTAACCTCTAAAAAGAGCTCGCAAAGAACAATCCGCTACAAGGCAGATTGTCTCTTCACGAGCATCTCCGCCTTGGTCTGTCTTATAGAATATGTCCTTTATAACCAATGTAAAGGACACTCTGTGGATATGTCCTATAGAACTATAGAAACAGGGCAGTGGTCAGAGCCAAAGATGTCTGGGTGTATCTGCGCTTTCTTAACTCTCGAGGAGAGCTTCTTTGAAACAAACACGTAATCAATACGCCACCCTATATTCCGTTCTCGTGCCGTACCCCAGTGGCTCCACCAGGTATAAAATCCATTGCCTTTGGTAAAGAGTCTAAAAGTATCTACAAACCCTGCATCAATAATTGCCTGTATTCCTTCGCGTTCTTCTTTGGTATAGCCATGCTCGCCTTCATTAGCTTTGGGGTTGGCAAGGTCGTCAGGAGTGTGCGCAACGTTTAAGTCTCCGCAGAACACTACAGGTTTTTCAGCCTCTAAACGCTTCATGTACTCCAAAAAAGCAGGATCCCACCGAGTATGTCGAAGGGAGAGGCGTGAGAGATCAGGTTTTGCGTTTGGAGTATAGGCTGAGATGACATAGAACTCTCCCATATCTACTGCTATGACCCGTCCTTCTTTGTTTGGATCACCATAGCTGTCTTGATCCAGTCCATAGGTATGCGCAATATCTTCGGGCAAACCATAGAGGACATCTTCAGGGGGTGTTTTGGTGAATATAGCCACCCCGCTATATCCCTTCTTTTCTGCAGAACACCAATATTCCTCATACTCGGGGAGATCGAGCACTGCTTGTCCTTCCATTGCCTTGGTTTCTTGGAGACAAATGATGTCGGGGGAGAGCTTCTTTACGAAAGGGGAGAAGAGGCCTTTGTTGTGTACGGCTCTAATACCGTTTACGTTCCAAGAGACGATTTTCATGTGGGCACTATAGCAAAAAACATCGCCGGACTAAGCCGGCGATGCAAGAAAGTTCAAGAATTTGACTGCTGCTGTATTTCCGCTTTGGCACGAGCCTGTGCGACAGCAAGACGTCTTCGGGATTTTTCTATCCGAAAAGCAACCCATTTACGAAGCGGCCCTCGAAGTAGATATCGTGCCCACTGCTCAGTAGATTTTGGAATGAAGTAAATCACTTCGCTTCCTTCATCAGTGAGATGCCACGTGTCAGACAGCTGATGGGCAGGAAGAGCAATGGTAAGCGACCTGCTTCTCCATTGCGTCTCGAACGCTGCCAAGTGCGTCATAAGATTCTTGTGGTCCTTTTCTTGGACCTCAAATCCCGCCGCACACAAAGCCTCGAGCAGAGGGAGCGTCAACGTCTCTGGTGGTGAACCGAGTATCTCGGATACCAACGCACGCCGGTGTATAGGCATTTCGTTGTACACCGAGCACACAAGCCGGAAACTCCAACGCTCTGCACCCTCGATTGCTCCAATCGCGCTTCCGCGACCAAAGCTTCCGTAGTGCTGTGCAAGACAATCTGCGAGATCGATCACTCGAATAGCTCGCTCAGCTTTCTGATCCCGCGCCCATTCAATGAACTTTCGAATCTTCCGATAGTCCTTCGAACGAAGAATAGCGGGAGCGCGCATTTTTACCCACACACTCATGGGGTTGAGGTTTCTTTGCGGATTCTTCTTATCAATACCAGAGACCTTCATGGCCTCCGTATCAGACATGAGTGCTTCCACGGTATACCCTCCTTTTCCACTACAATAGCGGATTTGCAGTATACAATATAAAACGACCCTGTCCAGAGGGTCGTTTTGTTGAGGGTTGATGGGATGTTTTTGAGAACGAAAGTGCGGTTTGTTGGTTTGGTCTCCTTTGGAGTGGTTGGTAGATGATTTGGGCGAGAAGAAAACTTCTGCCAGAGGGACATCCAGACCACACCGCGAAAACACATACGGTAGAGGGTACGGATGCGGGAGGCGGATAAGGACGTGAATACACATACGCCGCCACCCCGCACCTGTTTTTACCCTCTAACTCTGAAATTGAATCTACCTTAGGCTATTTGACGTGTCAATACCGAGAACTACTCCCTTCGAGAGTGATACTTCTTATGCACCTCCCGCAAATGAGCATCAGTCACGTGGGTATAGATTTGGGTCGTATTAATAGATGCATGCCCGAGGAGTGCTTGCACGGAACGAATATCAGCCCCGTTACTCAAAAGATCGGTTGCAAAGCTGTGCCGCAGCACGTGCGGTGTTACTTTCTTTGTGATACCTGCTTTAGCAGCATACTTTTTCATAATATTCTGTACGGAGCGAGAGGTGAGTCGCTTGGCGCTTTTTCGTGAGGCTTTCTCGTCGGTAAGGGCATTCACAAACAACGCATCCTCCATATCTTTACGACTCTTCAGGTAATCACGCACCGCATCTTTTGCAGAAGGGGAGAGAAACACCACTCGTACCTTGTCCCCCTTACCACGTACCGAAAGTTCATCTCTCGAAAGATCAAGATCGGAATTAAGTGCGCATAGTTCGGATACACGTAGGCCCGTGGAAAAAAGAAGCTCAAGAATAGCTCGATCGCGAAGCGCACGCTGACTGGTGCCTTTCGTGGCACCTAGAAGTCTCTCAAGCTCTGCCGAAGAAATGAGATCAAGAGAGCGCTCAGGAAGCTTTGCAAGCTCTATACGCTCAGGGGAGATACAGGGAATCTCTCGCTTCCTGAGGAACTTCAAGAATGCACGTATTGCGATGAGGTAGTAGTTTTGCGTCCTACGCTTCATTGAGCCTGCAGTTCCTTCTTGGCGGTTCAGCCAAAGACGGAACTCACGGATCTTTTCTTCCGTAATATCACTGACATCTATAATCTTCGCCCACTCAAAAAAGCGAGAGAGGTAGTGGTCATAGTTTTCGATAGTCTTCACTGCACGCCCGCGCTCGATCTCAATGTATTCGAGAAACTGGCGTTTCATTGAAGCGGCGTCCATAGGGAAAGTATAGCGTAGGATTTCGCACAATATTTGTTCGAAACTTGGAATGCCAGCAATATATAAAAGAAAAAGCCTACTCCCGTTTCCGGTTTCGGCTCCTTAGCGCAAGACAGGTGTCAGCGCTCCAGTTTCGATTTCTTCCCCAGTGTAGCAATGATGCCTTTGAGGGCTTCCCGACCGGCGCGAGTTTTGCAGCCAGTGAACTCCATCTCACCCGCAATCAGACTTCCAGAAACATTGGAGTGTCCGTGGGTGCAAAGAGACATGGAAATGGTTTCGATGAGATCGGCCTCTGCGGCTCGTCGCTCATGGGGAGGAAGTGTCGTGAACTGTTTAAGTTCGCTTTCGAGACTTGAGGCAAGAAGGCGGCGGGCTTTCCCATGTATAACCGGGAGCACCTCCGCATCGAACCCTTGGCTGATCAGATAGGCATCAGCCTTGTCCGTTAATTTCTTATTTACACTGGTTTGTTTAGCCATTGTCTGGCCTCCCAATTTGGGTACAGAATACACCCGAAGTAGTTTATACACTATATTCTATGATATGTCAAACAATCTCTATTAAGCTATAGCAGAAAAGTTCCAACATCGTCCAGAGACAGCTAATGGAGCCGGAACTACAAAACGCTTGCGCTTTTTTACAAGGTGTGGTACTATCCCTTCACATGTTAACTAAGCGCATCAAGACGGGAATCGTTAAAGATTCAGCCCGCCACGACAATGACACCGGTTCTCCGGATGTTCAGGTTGCTCTCCTTACCCGTCGTATCGACGAGTTGACCAAGCATTTGAAGAAGAACGCCAAGGATAACCACTCTCGTCGTGGCCTCCTTCAGATGGTTGCGGATCGTCGTTCCCACTTGCGCTACCTAGAGAAAAACGACAAGCGTCGCTATAACGCGGTGTTGAAGAAACTAGGTCTCAAGAAATAAGAAATGGCCGGAATACTCCGGCATTTCTTTTAAAGAGTGGTAGCATGGGTGTAGCGAGACCGTTTCGCTTTTAATACGTTGTAAACCATTTATATATGCCGGTTATTAAACATACTGCCCAGCGTGTCGGCGTCTTCATTGACACGCAAAACCTCTATCACAGTGCCAAACACCTCTATAAATCAAGAGTGAACTTCGCAAACGTGCTCGCCGAAGCGCTCGGAGGGCGTACCCTTGTTCGTGCCATCGCCTATGTGATCAAAACAGACAGTGGGGAGGAGACTGCCTTCTTCGAAGCTCTTACCAAAATAGGGATCGAAACTAAAGTGAAAGACCTCCAGATATTCTCTGACGGCGCTAAAAAGGCCGACTGGGATGTGGGACTTGCTATTGATGCCGTGAAGCTTGCTCCCAAGCTCGACACCATCATTCTTGCAACAGGGGACGGAGACTTCGTTCCGCTCATTGAATACTTGGACATGAACGAAGGATGCCAAGTAGAAGTGATTTCTTTTGGAAAGTCCTCATCGTCAAAACTCAAAGAAGCAGCACATGCTTTTACCGACATGTGTGACAATCCCAAGAAGTTTCTCATTGGAGGGAGATAATTTCTCCACGAAGAGACTCCTGACACAGCCCCCCAAAGGGGCTGTGTCGGTTTATACTAGTGCAAGCTATGAACGCAGATGACTCAACACCCAAAGCCGCACCCACCATGCGCACCTATGCTTCAGATGTTGCGGCACTGACCGGAAAACCTCTTCCTAAGAATGTGAAAAATACTCCAGTACCTCCTGCACCTCCCGTTGAAGCACCTCCCGCAGTCATTATCCCGAAAGCACCCACCACTAACGAATCCAAAGAAGCGGTGTTGGCTCGTCTTCGTCTCAAAGCAGAATCACACACCCCACCCCCTCCTGAACCCACTCCCTTTGCACCGCTTCCTCATGCTCCTAGTACGACTGAATCACGAGACCAAGTCCTTAAGCGCTTACGACAAAACACTGCTCCTGCTACCTCGGAAGTTGCAGCTGCTCCTCCCCGCGTGCACACCTATAAGTCAGACTTCTCAGAGCACGCAACCGAATCAGGAGCATCCCGTATCAGTATGGTTGCCGCACAAGCAGATGCGGTACGTGCACCGGTCGTGCTCACACAAAAGAAGCGCACCAACACCGTCGCGTTTATTGCAGGCGGTATGTTAGTTATCGCGGGCTTAGGAGCAGTGTATGCGGCATATCGTTTTGCCGTAGGAGAACCCCCTATTCCTGTAGAAACCTATGTACCTTCACTCATCTTTGCAGATGAGCGAGTACGCCTTGAAGGTTCTGCTGAAGATTTACGTACACAACTCGCTTCAGGCGCAGGACTTTCGCTTAGCGAGGGTGATGTAGCTGTTGCGTATCTCTCTTTTTCTACGACAACCAAAGAACAGGGAACCATTGAGATTGTTGCAAGTGGGAAAGAACTGATTGAAGCCTTGGCGCTTCCTGCTCCTGCAGTGTTGCTTCGTGCCATAGAGCCCCAAAGCATGGCAGGTCTTGCACATGTAGGAGATGCTACCCACCCTTTCTTTATTCTTCGTGTTGATTCCTACGAACGCTCGTTTGCAGGCATGCTTGAGTGGGAACCAACTATGGAGCGTGATCTCTCGTTGTTCTATCCACCCCATCCGGTACTTGTCGTAGAACCTCCTCCCACAATCTCAACTACCACAGAAGCATCAACCACTCCGGTAGTCGCCCCACCTCCGTTTCGTCTTTCGTTTGTTGATGAAGTGATAGGGAACCGTGACGTGCGGGTACTCAAGGACGCAGACGGTCGTGTCGTGATGCTCTATGGATACCGTGACAAGGAAACTCTTCTTCTTGCTCGCAGCCCTGAAGCATTTCTTGAACTTCTCGAGCGTCTCTCGTCAGGTGCAGAACGATAAATACCTGTGCTAGACTTCTTGGACTATGGATACCGATGGATACCGTGCACGCCTTGAAGAAGAAAAAGCAACGCTTGAAAGGGAGTTGGGAACGGTAGGACGAAGAAATCCTTCGAACCCTGCTGATTGGGAGGCAGTTCCTCCAGAAACAGGACAAGAGTCAGATCAAAATGATGCTGCTGATCATATTGAAGAGTTTGAAACCAACACTGGTATCTTGAAAGAGCTTGAAACCCGTTACAATGAAGTTCTGGCTGCGCTTACTCGCATCACCGACGGTACGTACGGCGTGTGTGTGGTAGGGAACGAGGCGATAGAGCCAGCGCGCCTTGATGCAGATCCTGCAGCACGTACCTGCACCGTGCACCTTACTTCTTAACCTTTCTCATATGCTTTCAGTAAAAGAATGTCTCTCGTTTGGATGGACTACCTTTAAGAAACGAGCATGGTTTTTTGTTGGTGTTGCGGTTCTTTTGTTTGTCATTCAATCAGTGATTAGTGCCATACAAAATGCAGTTCCTGATGTTCTCGGGTTTGTCGTATCTCTGGTGGGGTCCACCCTTCTCTATGCCGGTATCATGAATTTCTTCTTGAAAGCACATGAAGATGTAACATCGGTGCACTACAAAGATCTCTGGCACCCCAAGCCTTTTCTAAACTACCTCGGTCTTTCGATTCTCCTTATGATTATTGTAGGAATCGGCCTTGTTCTCCTTATCATCCCTGGAGTGATTCTTAGTCTTATGTTCTTTGCTGCAGGCTACCTCGTTGTTGATCGTGGTATGACCCCTATCAAAGCACTCAAAGAAAGCATGCGCATCACCAAAGGAAACTTGTTGAAACTGCTTCTCTTTGGATTCACCGTCTTAGTGCTCTCGATTATCGGCATGCTGCCCCTGTTTCTTGGGCTTCTGGTGGTGGTACCCGTAGCAGGTCTTGCGGGCGTACATGCATATCGCACGCTTGCGCATACTGCAGGTGAGTTGGTGCCGGTTGTAAAATAATCTAGAGTAACGAAACCGCCCCTTCGCATAGTGCGAAGGGGCGTCTTTCAATTCTTGATAGGTTATCCGTACAGGCGCGGCTGCTCCGCAAAGGAGTCATTCGTAACGCGCCTCACCGGTAATCCGTTCACCATATCAGAGCGGACATCGATCCTCGCGGAACGCATTGCTGCAGCAAAACCTGCGTCAACAAGTTTCACAACAACTTCGTATCCGCGCTCTCGCCAATACGCTTCGATGCGTCCTTTGAGCGCTGCCGCTCCTTCTTTTGTACAAAATTCACCGTCGGACATTTCGTTTCCTCCGTGCGGAAACTGGCCCCGCACGCGCTCACGATACGCTTCTCTAGGAGGGCGCCAAGCACCTCTAGTGCGCAAGCGGATTCTTTGCACCACGCACTTCAAAGTGAAGATGGTATCCCGTTGAGCGTCCGGTGTTACCAACTCCTCCAATGAGGGCACCTTTGGCTACCGACGCACCCATAGAGACTGATACTGAAGAAAGGTGGGCATACAAGGTCTGCGTACCGTTGTCGTGAGTTAATACGACATAGTTTCCGTATCCTCCGTTATACCCTCCACCATCTTTTGCAACGATTACGGTACCTGCAGCAGCGGCATACACGGCAGTTCCTTGGGGCGCACCCACATCAATACCGTTATACCCGTGAATACCTTGCGTGACGCGCCCACCTGCAACTGGGTTACCAAAGTAGCCTGAGAGTTCAGGAAGGGGAGTTGCGGATGCTGAAGACTTCGTACCAGATGATGCTTTAGCGGTCGTCTTTTTGGCAGGAGCAAGGTTTCCACCAGGAACGATGAGTTCAGTGCCTGCTGCAAGGGGCGCATCAGGATCGATACCGTTAAAGAGCGCGATTTCTTCTACGTCTGCATCAAACTTCTTCGCCACATCATGGAGGGTACCGCCTCGTTGTACTTCGTATTTAACTCCTGACACCGGAAGAATGAGGAGTTCGTCTCCAGGTTGGATGGTTTTTGCATCCTTAATGTCGTTTGCCCATAAAATGGTGTTCATCGACACACTAAACATGTCAGCGATCTCTGAAAGATTATCTCCCTCACGAACGGTATACAACGTAATCTCGCCCCCTGAAGCACTTCCCCCAAAAGAAGCAGAGGAGAGTGCCCCTACCGGACCTCCCGAAGGAATAAGTGCTGATCCTTCCGTGGTTGCTACCGGCAACCCTCCCTTTGAAGGATTAGGGTCGGGGTTTGCTGCAGCATCCAAGTAATCAATCGAGGTATCGTGGAGTTTGGGGAGGTCATCAGCCGCACGGGTCGTAAGAAAGGGCCAAAAAGCATCGATGCGTATAGGAAAAGCCGTAAACACGATGCCTGCGGAAAAGACTCCGACAGCTATTGCGGCAAGTATCTTGTATGCATTTCCGTCTCGTCTCGTAGCACTGGTACGGAAAGGGTGTTTTGAGGGCAAAATAAAGGGTGTGGTGGGTATTTCTCTTCGGGCTTCCTAGTACAAAAATGGCTTATATAAGCCATTTCTTGAGTTCTTCCGTATCAGTCGACCATGGGAGTATATCCTTTCTCCGGCGGGGGTCAATGAGAGTAGTATGAAGGTGGGGATAGTCTAAAATAACCTTTACATACAACGTTTTATGAAGACTATACTAGACCAAGCTATAGTAGAGAGATGCAGTACCTTGAAGGACTAAACGAAGCGCAAAAAGAAGCAGTCCTCACCACTGAAGGTCCGGTGATGGTCTTGGCGGGTGCAGGATCCGGAAAAACAAAGGTGCTCACGACTCGCATCTACCATTTAATACGAAAAGGAATCCCCCCTCACAACCTTCTTGCTATCACGTTCACGAACAAGGCCGCACGCGAGATGCGCGAACGATTGGGGCACATGCTCGGCACCACCGTCGCCGTATGGAAACGGGAAGGGACGCCTTTTGTAGCTACCTTCCACGGTCTTGGACGTGAGCTTCTTGAGCTCTACGGGCGCCCCCTTGGTATCAACCGGCACTTCACCATCTTTGATCGTGATGATTCGGAACGCGCCATAAAAAGTGCTTTGAAAGAGCTTGGGGTAGATCCTAAGGAAGTTGCACCGCGCTCGATACTTGCTCGTATTTCACGTGCAAAAGGTGAGGGACTTACTCGTGAAGCCTTTACCGCACGCTATGGACGAGAGGGTTTTACAGGACGACTTGCAAGTGATGTGTGGCGTATATACGAAGAAGCACTGCAAAAAGAAAAAGCACTCGACTTTGATGACTTGATTGTGCTTCCGGTGAAACTCTTGAGTGAACATGCGCAGGTGCGTGAGGAGGTACACAAGCGCTTTTCCTATATTCACGTTGACGAGTATCAAGATACGAGTGCCCTTCAAGGAAAGCTGGTGCGCCTTATCGCAGGGGAGAAACAAAATGTATTTGTCGTGGGAGATGTGGATCAATGTCTTGTTGCGGGCACACAAATAACCATGGCAGATGGTTCTATCAAAGCTATAGAAAAGGTACGGGAAGGTGACATGATTCTTTCAAATTTTGGAAGCGGCACGTTACGTCCTTCTCGTGTCAGTCGGGTTCGTGAAAGAAGTTTTTCAGGAGAGTTGGTGGAGCTCCGTATGCACTCAGGAAAGGTTATTACGAGTACGCCAGAACACGTTCACTTTGCAGGCTATCGTCTTGGCCAAACACCACAACTATTCTTTACCTATTTAATGTATAAGCGAGAGAAAGGTTGGCGACTTGGTGTCTCTCAAACCTACACCAACGGCCAACGCGCACCTATGGTTGGGTTCCAACAGCGTTGCAATCAAGAACATGGGGACTCAGTGTGGGTAGTGGGGACACACAAAGATTCAAAAGATGCACGCGTGCATGAATATACTCTCTCGCTACGATACGGCATCCCAACACTTCCCTTTGTTGCTCGGAAAGGAAGTACGGGTGGGTACGTTCACGATCAAGAGATATTGGATGGTATTTTTTCTTCGTTCGATACCACCAGTGGCGCACAAAAACTGCTTAAAGAAGTTGGATTGTCGCCCCATCACCCTCATCATCGAGCACAAGCAACACGAAGCACGAGACGCAACATTATGGTTACTCTTTGCGGAGAACGTCGTGGGGACACTCCGATGCATCGCATTTCAATAGTAGGTCGAGATGAAGAAGGACGAAGTGTGCTTTCTAAACATAGGTTTTCAGTTCGAAAAGCAAAAACTGATTCATTGAGCTGGCGCTTTGAAACCGCGCATGCAAACTTCGAAACCCTACATCAACGAGTGCGCGCGTTGAAAGAACTATTTCCTGACGCAAATGTTGTTGAACATGCACGTCTGGGAGGAAGAAAAGTCAACCCGAAAGATGCTAATTCACTTTCATTTTTACCTGCAGCCTCCGTACTTCCTGGAATGGTCATGTTTGATGAAACTACGGGGTATGACCTTGTTGAGGAAATTGAACGTATCCTTGTTGATGAAACAAATGTTTTTGATCTGGATGTAGAAAAAACCCATAACTTCATCGCTAATGGAATCCACACTCATAACTGTATCTATACGTGGAGACAGGCAACCATAGAGAATCTATTAGAGTTTGAAAAAGAATATGCAGGTGCAAAAACTATCATTCTCGAACACAACTACCGCTCTTCTAAAACCATTGTCGATGCAGCAAATCAGGTGATTGAGAAGAATCGTAATCGCAAAGAGAAACGAAGTGTTACCGATAACGCAGTGGGGGAACCGATCACTCTTCATATGGCAGGAACGGCAGAAGAAGAGGCAGGCTACATCGCACAAGAAGCTGCATCTCTTATTGCTTCCCATACTTCCCCTGAAGACATCGCTGTTTTATACCGCACCAACTTCCAGTCCCGCGTTCTTGAAGAAGCATTTCTTCAATCTGGAGTTCCGTACCGACTCCTTGGCACTCAGTTTTATGATCGTAAAGAAGTGAAAGACGTGCTCTCGTGGGCACGTCTTACGCTAGATCCTTCAAGAGAAGCAGACCGTATGCGAGCGGTGCAGGCACCCTCGCGTGGTATCGGGAAAGTAACGCTGGGGAAACTCGTTGCAGGACAGCGTGAAGCACTCAAACCTTCAGAACATGCAAAGGTTGCAGTGTTTGAAGGGATTGTGGCAAAACTACACGCTGCGTCTAAAGAAGTTGCACCCTCTGAATTCGTGCGCATGATTATCGAAGAGAGCGGCATGCGTGCTGCTTACGAAAAAGGTGGGGAAGATGACTTGGAACGATTAGAAAACGCACAAGAACTTGCAACGATCGCAAGCCGGTATGACGGAAGCGTACCTCAAGAAGGTATCGCCGCATTTCTTGCAGACGCAGCACTCGCAGGAGATCAAGACGAGCTTGATAGGAAGAAGGAAAGGAAAGGCGTAACGCTTATGACCATACACGCAGCAAAAGGTCTTGAGTTTTCCGCAGTGTTTGTAGCCGGCCTTGAAGAGGGACTCTTTCCACACGAAGGCATGGGTACAGATGAGGATCGAGATGAAGAAGAGGAGCGTCGCCTTTTCTATGTCGCTCTCACCCGCGCCAAAGAGCGCTTGTATCTCACCCTTGCACGCGTGCGCCGTATATATGGCACCGACTTTCTTCAAGAACCCTCATCCTTTCTTTCAGATATTGATGCTTCGTTAGTCCGCTACGCCCACAAAGACATGGACGAGGAGATTATAGAAGGGTGAGAAGTGCTCCGCCTAGTAAGAAAAGAATCATCACGATGAGTACGTAGCGCTCTTGGTAGGGGGTGCGCACACAAGCGCTATAACCGAGTACGGAAGCAACGAGGGCAAGAATCCAAAGATATGGAGTAGAGAAAAAGAGAAGGGTAGAAAGAAAAGCGAGTGCAAGAAGTGCACCAAGCATATGATGAGCAGCTTGCTTCCCAAACTTCTTTGAAAGAAGTACCGCAAGCGTCATGATGCCTGCTTTCTCGTCTCCTTCGATATCTTTTAAGTCCTTAAAGTTTGAAAGAAGTGTGTAGAACACGACGATGCCAAAGATCCACTCTGAAGGGAATGCACCACTTTCTTTGAAAGGGTACGAAAAGAAGAATCCTGCACCAATAGCAGAGAGTGCTGCAATACTGATGAGAAAGGGAGCAACGACAGGAACTCCTTTCAAACGAAGGGGAGAAGCAGAGTATGCATAGTACGCTCCGGTGAACGCAAGTAAGAAGAAGAGGGAATAGTATCCCGCAGCACTCCCAAGAAGCAGCATGAAGAAGAATGTAATACCTGCAGCGTTCTGCATTTCGTTACGCGTCAGTCTTCCCGTAACCAAGGGGCGCTCCGTATTACTCACCGCATCAATCGCTTCGTCTTCAAGATCGTTTATACAGACAGCAAAATAACAGGCAGCAATCCACGCTCCAACCAAACACAGAAGACTCAAAAGATCAGCAAAATGGGAAAGGGTAGTCTCGGAAAGGGTGTAGCCTACCAGCACTCCGCCACCTACCAGAAAAAGTGCATGTACTACACGAAGAGGACGGAGGTTCTGAAGGTGTGCAGTAAGCACGCGTCTATTCATTGCACCAAGGGTGATTACTCCAAACACTGTTGCTACAAGCGAAAAGCATGCAGTCATAAGTGCGTTAAAGCCTGTCTCTACCGCGATAAGACTTGAAAGAGGAACAAGGGTTGCAGGAAGTGCGTTATGAATAAGGGACGAGTGGGTGAAAATGTTTTGGAGAAATACAAACGGACCTCCATCAAGAACCGTGGGGAAGGTAAGTGCGTAGAGAACGCTTGGGAATGAACCGAACACAAACACGATCGTATAGATAAGGAATCCGGCAATAAACACACGCAGTATGTTGTGGGTTTTGAGATATACGTAGAGTGCCCCTATAAGTATCGTTGCAAAAAGAGTGATGCGTACCCCAAGCGTTGCTCCTGCATCTCCTAAGAAATCAAAAAAGGTTGCATAGATGGTGAACAGTTCAGAAGGGATAGTGATGAGATAGAACAGTGGGGCACCCTCTCCGCCTGAAAGGATGAAATCGAGTACGGGAGGGAGAAGCAGGAAGGTGGTGCCCCACAGTGCAATCTTGGGAGCGCTCGTATAGTCCCCACTCCCTACACCAAGCACGAGCGAGAAAGCAAAATAGAGCGCAAGAAAGTACGCGAGGTAGTGTACGACGGTTGTAGGGTCGACAGGAAATGCTCCATTCTCGCTTGGACTTGAGAAGCCTTCGAACATCACCCGAAGCACCACTACAGAAAGGAACGCCCCAAGAAATGAAAGCGCTGTGACTTTAGTGGTTTCAAGAGTGGTGATAAGCGAGCGAAGCATATAGCAAGAAGTATACCTGTTCCTGTGCTAGGATTGCCGCGATGCGCGCAAAGAAATCTCTCGGGCAACACTTTCTCATGCATGCCCGCACTGCAGAACGTATTGCGGACGCCGCAGGAATCACTCCTACAGATACGGTTCTTGAGGTGGGCCCTGGGACCGGCCTTCTTACCCGTGCACTCCTCGCTCGGGCAGGGCAGGTGGTTGCTATAGAAAAGGATGACGAGCTTATCCCAACCCTTCAAGAAACCTTTGCAAAAGAGCTTGCCGAGGGCCGGCTTACCCTTATTCATGGGGACATCCGTACTGCTGACCTCTCAACGCTTCCAGAGCGCTATCGGGTGGTAGCCAATATCCCGTACTACATCACCGGTGAGATTCTCCGCTACTTCCTCTCACACTCTCATAAACCGACTTCCATGACCTTATTGGTACAAAAAGAGGTAGCGGAGCGTATTGCACGATCTAAGAAAGAAAGCCTGTTGTCTCTTTCCGTAAAGGTATACGGCACCCCGAAGTATGAGTTTACGGTCCCTAAAGGAGCATTTGTGCCTGCCCCGAGTGTAGATTCTGCTGTGCTTTCTATACGTGATATACGCCAAGACATCTTTGTTTCTTCCAAGGAGGAGGAGAGGTTCTTTGCAGTACTTCATGCAGGGTTTGCGCATAAGCGAAAGCTTCTTTCGGGAAACCTTGGGGTGCTTGCTGAAAAAGCGGTGGTTTCTAGCGCGTTACAGGATGCAGGAATACCTGAACGCTCTCGTGCAGAAGATATTACACTCTCTTCGTGGCAGGATTTAGCTCGTCACCTTTCATAATGCACATATATATATACGCTATGGCGCATAGGATAGTGGTACTATTCCTGTGAAGCTCATGGCTGTTTCTCCCAAAACTACAAGCATCATTCTTTCCGTCCTTGTTGCGGCAGGGCTTGTGGGAGCCGCCTTCTATTTCTCCGGCTCTCCTGTTCGTGTTGCTGATGCAGGCTCCACCGAAGAGCTGCTTCGTGCCTACGCTGAAAAAGACACTGACGGTGATCTTCTTCCTGATTGGCAGGAATCTTTGTATGGTTCAGATCCTACTAATCCTCGCTCCATAGATGCCTCTATGACTGATGGAGAAGCGGTTGCCAAGGGTCTTGCAAAGCCACGCTTTGAGTCTGAAAAGCGAGACGTTGAGTTGCCTAATGTGCCTGGCATTGATGCAGGGCCGAACACGGTTACGGATCAGTTTGCACGTAAGTTCTTCGAGGACTACTTCATGACTCGAGGCACCTTCCCGCTTTCAACCGATGAGTTGGTCGCCTTTGTTACGAGCTCGGTGGATGGTTTGGTAGCGGAAAACGATGTGCGTGCGCGCTATAAACCTTCTGATCTTGTGGTCATACAAGACTCAAGCAAAGCTGCGCTCACGTTGTATGCAGCACAGGCGAAAGCAGCAGTGACAGTTCCAACAGAAACCTTGCCTGAAAGTGAACTCGTATATTTCTACGAATACATTACACAAAAAGATGCTTCGCTTCTTGAGAACGTACGCGTGCTTGGAAAGTCGTATCAAGAAACCGCAGATGCACTTATTAAAATACCAGTTCCTGCTGCTGCCTCTGCTGCACACTTCAAGCTTGCAAACGCACTCTACCGTACCGGTGAAGCAACAGAACATATGGGAGCAGCTGACACTGACCCGCTTCGCGCGATGATCGGGATTGGACTCTATGCAACAGCAAGTACTGAGCTTGAGGCAACCTTCATGGAGCTTGCTGAAGCGTTTCGTACTTCCTTAAGCGAACCTACGCCATGAACCACCTCACACGCGTTGCGGTTTCCTGTCTCATAGCACTCGTGTTGATTGCTCCTGCTTCCCCCGCACGTGCACAGTGGGCAGACTTCTTGAACTTCGTACCTAACTTTGGTACGTGGCTTACGGAGATTTTCACGGGAATTTCTGAAGAGTCGACTGCGGTTACTTCAGCGCTTACCGAAGGCTCAACTGGCTCTTTGTTCACTAAGGAATATATTCTTGACCAAATTGCGTTCATTCTCGCAAAAGAAGCATTGCAGTCCCTTACCGATAGTGTGGTCGATTGGGCAGGATCAGGATTTGAAGGGTCTCCTGCGTTTGTCACGAACATCCGTTCCTACATGCTCTCTCTAGGGGACCAAGTCTCTGATGATTTTACTTCGCAACTTTCCACCAACGGATCAATAGATTCACCATTTCGTGACTCAATTGTTTCGGCACTGCGCAGTGAATACTATCGAGGAACAGGATCAGATGCGTATTTTAATACCAATCAATACACGCTTGACCAATACTCTGACAATCCTGAGGCGTTTCTTGGGGGGGACTTTAATCAAGGAGGAATACAGGCGTGGATGCAGGCTGTGTTAAACGATCAAAATAACCCGCTTGGAGCATACACTTCTGCACAAAGCGAACTCTCAAGAAGAATTCTCTTAGCGCAAGGAGAACGTTCTGATGAACTTAACCGAGGTGATGGATTTCTTTCGTTTTGTGAAGAACAGGCAGTACCAGGAGAAAGTCCGTCTGATGCAGGAGAAGGGGAGGGGGACACGACACTTGACTCTTCAAGTTCAGTTGCAAGCCCTAATTGCCAAACAAAAACCTTAGGGTCAACGATTAACGACGCGCTTTCTAAAGTGCTTGGATCGAGTGTGGATCAATACACGCAAGCGGATGAATTGAACGAAGTGATTGGTGTCCTTATCGGAAGCTTGATTGATCGTGCGCTCCAAGAAGGAATCACCGAAATATCTGGAGATGAGGGCTCCCGAAATCGTCCGGTTGAAGGCGCTCCTGACATTCTTAACACCTTGCTTCGTATGACGCGTGAGACGCAGCAGAAGATAACCAAGTTCCAAGCAGACTGGCAGAAAGTAGGGAATATGGCTAACCAAGCGGCGCTTCGCTGTCCATTGGCAACCCTTCCTAAGGAAGCGCAAGACAAGGCGGGGGCGGGACTCGTGAAAGCTGCTGACACGCTTCCCGTGCTTAATGACTTTATCCAACGATTCGAATCGCTTCTTTCAGGTCCCGTGCAAAGCGATGAGTTACAGGCTCTCACCAGAGACTACAACTCCTTTGTGAGTTCTGGACGTCTTCCTTCCCCAGGGGAAGTGAACGAGGCCGCACGATCTGCAACCGACACTCCTCCTCCTGATCCTCGCGCAAGCCTTGGAGACGTACAGCTTGGTTCTTTGTATGACCAACTTCAGAATATGTTTGAGACTGGCCAGTGCCCCGTAGAAAACACTACGGGCACCACCTAAACACGCCATGACTGGCTTTCGTCTTAGCTTGCCCCTTATCCGCCCCGCGATATTCTTTGCCCTGCTTGTTGTTGGGTTCTTCCTTTTCTTTACAAATGCTCATGCTCAAGAAAACTTATTCGAACAAGCAAGTGGATGTCTTGGAAATCTACCTGCCTGTCTTGCAGGAGGGACGGCAGAAATCATTAACGGGGTATTGAAGTTTATTGTCGGACTCCTTGCTGCGATTCTTGGTTTAGCAGGGGCATTTTTTAATACCACAATGCTCTATACCGTGTTTAACTTCTCACGGTACTTTGGTAACTCTGAGGGGTTGTTGCTTGCGTGGGGGATTCTACGCGATCTTGCAAATATTGCACTTCTCTTTTCTTTTGTGTTCATCGGTATCCAAACCATTCTTAATATTAATAACTTCAGTGTGGGGAAGACACTTCCTCGGCTCCTTATCTTTGCGGTGTTGTTGAACTTCAGTCTCTTTGCGGCCGAAGCAGTCGTTGATGTTTCAAACGCAGTTGCTTCAAGTTTTTATACGCAGGCGGAAAGTGTAGATTGTCGTGATGCGGATAGTGTAAATGAGTGTGCGAACCTAGGAATAGCCGCACAGATATTTGAAATCGCAGGTATTTCTACAATCCTTAGTCCAGAAGGGTGGGACTTGGAGGGAGTAATTGGTGTACGGGCGGCGTTTTTGTTCCTGTGTATTTTGATATTCGTCATCGTAATGTTCGGTCTCTTTATTGCTGCGTCGCTTATGCTCATCGCACGAGCAATAACGCTTATGTTTCTTTTTGTGAGTTCTCCTATAGGGCTTGCAGGAGCAGTGCTTCCAGGGCTTGAGAAGTTCTCCAAAGGTTGGTGGAAAAGTCTTATAGACAATGCATTGTTTGCTCCCGTCTTGGTCCTCCTTATGCTTATTGGGCTCAAAGTTATGGATGGAGTTAAGACAAGTATTGTGGGAGGTAACGGAAACCTTCTGTTGCTTCTTCAAGCTGAGGGTCCGGGAAGCACTCTCGGATTTGGTAGTGCTATTGTTCTTTATACCCTCGTTATTGGCTTTATGTTTGGGGCGCTTCTTGCCGCAAAACATTTCGGGGTGTTTGGTTCTGAGGTGGTGGTAGGCACTGCGACAAAATTCATAGGAAATACCGCAGGTGGGCTCGCACTGTATCCTGCAGCTTGGGTCGCAAATGGAGCGGGTAGAATGTACAACCAAGGAGCACGAGTTGTGCGAAGAATAACTCCAGCACCACTTCGCACTGTTGCAGGGCTCCTCGGAGGCAGTGCATTAGATTCAGGTATCCGAGGAGTGCTTGCGGCTCCAGCCAAAGCCACCATTCCTGGTACTGGTATGCAGTCATATTCGGACCTCAAGAAATCGCGTCGCGATAGGGCTGACGAAATGAGAAAGCTTGATAAGGATCAACGTGGAAAGACTATTAAGGAAAATATTGGTCTTGCTGGTACAGAAGCGGAAAAAGAATCCGAGGATAGAAAAGAATACGCAAAACAGCGTGAAGAAGATAAGAAAAACGGAGCTATTCTTGAGACAGGTTCTGGATCTCCTCTTGCTGAAACCTTGCAGAAAGTAAGTTTTGCAAAACTTGAAGAACATGTTAAGGAGAGCAACAAAAATCTTGTTGAGATTTCAAAGAACCTCACTCCTGATCGTTTTGAGAAACTCATAGAAAGCAAAGAAATCGCGGAAAGCAAAAAACGTACTCTTATTGATGAACGCTTCAAAGAGCAAACTGAAGCAATTACCTCTGGTAAGGTGTCCGTCATTAGGAACACCAGCTCAAAAGACATGGAACTTATGGCTAAATACAACGCACGAGCCTTTGAAGCAATAGTGAAACATGAAGATCCTGCTACGGGCGCAAACATGCTCTCTGACGACCAGCAGGAAACGTTATCAAAACTCACAGATAAGCTTGCGAAGAACCAGATCGCTCTACTAAAAGAGAACTCAAAATCTACACGCCTCAAAAATGCTGTTGCTGCTGGTAATACTGGACAAGCTCAGAACTGGGCCCAAAATATGTCGCCAAAATCATATGCAAAAGTTCACGAAGATGTTGTTACAAATCCAGCCATGGTGGCAACATATGATCCTGGTGTACTTGCTGCGATAATGAGCGAGAACAATAAACTGTCTCGCGCACAATTACAGCAAATAGGAAAACTGGTGCGCGATGTTGGTCATATGGGTGCTACGCAACACGCAAACATCCAAAACTACTTTGCTCTAAATCCTGCTGCTGCGGCCCATTTCTCTCCTTAAGCTTATGAAAATATCTCCAGATGAGTTTTATTCGGTATTTCAAAAACTTCCGCATCCTGTAAAGGAGTTTCTTTCTGACCCAGAATTTGGAAACATGATTAAGGGTTTGGCAGAAAAACATCAGCTGCACATTGACAAAGCAGGAGTTATGGCAGAAGCCATTACCCAAATGATTGCTGGGGTTATAAATCCAACACAATTTGTTGCTGAACTTCAGGCGTTTGGAATACCAAGTGCTACCGCCAATGCCATACTTCAAGACTTAAATGAAAAAGTATTCAAACCTCTTCATGAAAAAGTACGTGCTGAAAAAGAAGAGTCCTCTGCATCTCCCGCTCCAGTTGTATCAAAACCAGCCCCAATGCCCGCTCCCCGTATTGAAATGAAACCTCCTATCCCTCCCCCTATACCACCTCCCATTCCTACACCCACACCCCCTCAACCGACTCCTACGCCCGCCATGCCTCCCATGCGTACCATGGCACACGATGTTGAAGAATTAAAGGAGGGGAAAGCTCCTGCACCTTTCTTTAGTGCTCCTCACCCTACTCCCACTGTAGTTCCACCCCCTGTCGCACCACGCCCTGAATCTTCTACAACTCCTACCCATGAAGAAGTTTCAACAACCCTTAAGCAATACGGTGTAGATCCATACCGAGAACCGGTAGAATAAATCCTGCTCAGCAAGTGAGCAGGATTGATTAACTGTAAACTTAGTAGCGCTTGCATCCGGTACCAGAACATGACTCACATGTAACGGAGCTGTCGTATATGTTATGCATGGTCCCTCGACACGAGAAACATACGGAAACGGAAATAGGCTGCAAGAAGACATGGCCGCACCTGGGACAAGATTGTGCATACTTGCTCACGACTGATCTGCATGCACAGCAGCTAAGTTGAAGTGGGGGGTCTTTTTTGAATTCTGCTTCAAGTGCCTCTTGTATCTTGTGTAGTGTTTCTTCCTTTTCTCCATCGAGTCTTTCCGCTATTAACTTTTCTCGTCTCTTTTCAGCTGCATCGATACCAAGCAACCATCTTCCTAGGTAATAGAATGGCGCAAGAACTAGTACAGATATCAAATACAGAAAATAGAGCAGACCCATAATTACTATCAGCCAAAAGACGATAGTTAGTAGGTTTAGAATTTCCACTTTAGTCCCTTTCCTTATCTACATTCTGAGTTCTTTATAACACTTGAGGAACGCAAAGTAAAGACTCTTGATTTTATCCTCGAACAACATGGTCTGGGTTTCCCAGTTGATTTGTTATACTTACTAGTGAATGGATTACCAAGTACCACAGTTCATTGAGGTGGAGGATAAGATCTTCGGACCCTTCACTTTGAAGCAGTTCATTTATCTTGCAGGTGGCGCAGGACTCTGTGCGGTCATTCTCCTCTACCTACCGTTTTTTGTGGGCATTCTCCTTTCTATCCCTGTCGCGGGGCTCTCCCTTGCACTTGCATTTTATAAAGTGAACGGTAAATCCTTTGTTGAAATGCTTGAGTATGGGTTTAGCTATTTCATCAGCAAACGCCTCTATCTTTGGAAGAAAGTGCAGGAACCGGTTACTCCTTCTACGACCCCCCAAATGAGTGCTACTCCTATAGCCCCTAAGGAAGGACTTTCGAGGCGCAAGCTTGAGGATCTTGCCTTTGCACTTGATGTAAAGACGGATAGGGACCAAACCATTACCTAGCCTATGCCTGACGCAAACCCCACACAAACCTTTGTGCCCGTCAAAGAAGTACGAAACGGCATCATTCTGTTGAAGGATGGGGGATATCGCGGAGTGCTGATGTGCTCCTCACTTAACTTTGCCCTAAAGTCAGAAGATGAGCAGCGTGCCATTATCGGAGGCTTTCAGAACTTCCTTAATACGCTTGATTTCTCGGTGCAAATTGTGGTGCACTCACGCCGTATGGATATACGCCCCTACCTTGCGTTCCTTGAGACCCTAGAACCTACTCAAAAGACTGACTTGATGCGTATACAGCTTCGTGAATACATCCAATTCGTTAAGAACTTTATAGAAGGTTCTGACATTATGACGAAGATCTTCTATGTCATCGTGCCCTTTAACGCACCGGTGGGAGCAGAAGTAGCGAGTGCGCTTCCATTTCTTCCTAAGAAACCTGCAGGTCCCACAGGGCTCTCAGGTTCTTTTGAAGAACACCGCGTACAACTTGAGCAGCGTATGGGCCTTGTTGCCTCAAGCCTTATGTCTACCGGCCTTCGTGCGATTCCTTTAGGAACCGAAGAGGTAATCGAGTTGTTGTACCGCTCCTTTAATCTTGGGGAGCAGGAAACTCGTGTCAAAATAACCCCATAGTCTATGGCACTCCTTGATTTTCTCAATCGAAAACATAAAGACGCACAGGCTTCGACCATTATTGCGCCTGTCTTGCCTAAAGACATCTACGCAGAAGGAGCACTCACCCTTGCAGACACCATTGCTCCTGCAGCGCTTAAGGTGTCGGCACGAGAACTCACGCTTGGCGAGAAGATGGCACGCACGTTCTACACTATCTCCTATCCTCGTTTCCTTACCGATAGCTGGTTTACTCCTGTGGTGAATATGCCGCAGGTGTTTGATGCGAGTATCTTTATTCATCCTGTAGATACCGCTCAAGCACTTCGTACCTTCCAAAGAAAGGTAGCGGAAGTGCAAAGCCAAATCTCCGAACGAGCAGAGAAGGGGTTGGTGCGTGACCCCATGCTTGATACTGCCTATCAAGACCTTGAAGGACTTCGAGACAACCTCCAGCAAGCACAGGAGCGACTCTTTGATGTGGGGCTCTACCTTACTATCTATGGAGATTCTAAAGAGCATTTGGATAAGATAGAGGCGGATGTGCGCGGCATCTTGGATTCGCGCCTTATCTACACCAAGCCTGCCCTCTTCCAACAAGAGCAGGGCTTTCGCTCTACACTTCCTCTTGCAACGGATGAGTTGTCGGTACACTCCAAACTCAACTCCTCACCACTCTCTTCTATATTCCCGTTTGTATCATTTGACCTCACCTCTGATCGAGGCATTCTCTATGGTGTTAACCGTCACAACGCCTCTCTTATCCTTTTCGATCGTTTCTCTCTTGAAAACTACAACTCCGTAGTGTTTGCAAAGTCTGGTTCCGGAAAGTCATACGCGGTCAAGCTTGAAATCCTTCGTTCTCTTATGTTCGGCACCGATGTGATCGTGATTGACCCCGAGCGTGAGTATGAGTACCTTGCAGAAGCAACCGGAGGACGATTGTTTAACATTTCACTCTCGTCAGAGCATCATATCAATCCATTTGATCTTCCTCCCGTAAAAGAAGATGAAAACCCTTCAGATATTTTGCGCTCGAATATCATCAACTTGGTGGGTCTCTTCCGCATTATGCTTGGCGGACTCTCTCCTGAAGAAGATGCGATCATTGATCGTGCAGTCACAGAAACCTACGCACTAAAAGACATCACGGGAGAGCGTGACTTCACGGGAATCGAGGCACCACTGTTGTCTGACTTCGAAAACGTGCTCTCTGGTATGTCTGGGTCTGAGTCTCTGGTTGCGCGTCTTTCTAAATACACCAAGGGAACGTGGTCAGGTTTCTTGAATCAGCCTACCAACGTGGATATTAGTAAGCAGTTTATTGTCTTCTCGGTGCGGGATATGGAGGATGAGTTGAAGCCGGTCGCAATGTATATCGTCACACACTATATATGGAACGCGGTACGTCGTGATCTTAAGAAGCGTCTTCTCGTCATTGATGAGGCATGGTGGATGATGAAATCTGAAGACACCGCCTCGTTTCTCTATAGTCTCGCGAAACGTGGTCGTAAATACTATCTCGGGGTTTCAACCATCACCCAAGACGTAGAAGACTTCCTCCGAAGTCCGTACGGTAAGCCGATCCTCACCAACTCCTCAATTCAACTTCTTTTGAAGCAGTCGCCTACAACAATCGATCTTCTCAAAGATGTATTTAACCTGACTGAAGAAGAGAAGTTTCTCCTTTTGGAATCAGGGGTGGGGGAGGGACTCTTCTTTGCTGGGATGAAGCATGTGGCTATTAAAATAGTGGCATCCTATACCGAAGATCAAATCATCACCTCAGATCCTTCCCAACTTCTTGCTATTAAGCGTGAAAAACAGCGTCTCGAGATGGAAAAGGAGTAGTATTGAGTAATGGCAGCTCCCGCACTTCACCCACAAGCTTTACAAGAAGGCGCACGCGCCAAACCCCAGAAAGATCTTCGAGTGAGTGATCTTGAAGGAGCAGCAATGATTGGGGTTGCATGTATGTTTGATGCCACGCAAGGGTTTATCACCCTTATTATGCTCACCCCTTTGTTGGGACTCGTGTTCATTCCTATCCCTATGCTTCTCACCATAGGGGCATTTACTACCTTTGGTATTTGGTTTGGCTTAAAGGGCGTGAATTATGTGGGTGGACGAGATGCTGCGAATAAACTGCTTATCGTATTCGCAGCACTCGTCATAGACCTTATTCCCTACATAAACGCACTACCTGCGATCACGGGAAGTGTCGTACTTATCCTCATGGCAACCCGTATCGAAGACACGGTGGGGAATAAGAAACTTCTTGATCGTCGTCTTCGTGCGCGAAACTTCTGGACGGGTATCGCAAGCTCTGGACCAGTTAAGACGCTTACCGGCGGCCTCGCCGATACTATGCTCGCCAAAGAGTATGGAAAAGGAACTCAAAAGATGGCTGCACAAGTGGCATACGGCAGAAAAGAGGTTACTAAAGAGGAGGCTGCAGGAGGGATAGGGTCGGTACAAACCCAGATGCGAGATATTGTTCGGGCAGCTCCTAATCAAAACAAGGATTGGCAGGAAGATACGCGAGGGAGCTTAAAGGTGGGGGATCGTGTGCACCTTACCGATACCCGTTATGCAGCGGTTCGTAAAGAAGGAATTGCTGATCGTTTCCCTTCACGAGAAGGGACGATCGTGAGTATGTCTGCCAAAGGATATGCTGTGCAGTTTGGTAACGCTATACGGGTGGTGGGGGCAAATGATATAGAGCGTGTGCGCTAATTCCCCACACGACAACGCTTTGGGGACAGGCGACACGGTATACTAGTGCTGATGCTTCGCGCGCTCCTTGCCGTACTGCTTGTCATGCTTCCCATAAGCGCTTTTGCGCAGTTTTCACCAAACGCAGCACCAGTACGCCTTGTCTTTTCTCCAGAACACCCACGTCCCTATGATCAAGTTACCGTTACGCTTGAGAGTAACCTCATTAATCTCTCAGCAGCAGATCTCGTCATCTATGTGAATGGTGCAATCATTGAGGAAGGATCAAAAACCGCAACATTTAGGGTAGGAGCAGCAGGAACCAAGGCAGTGGTTCGTGCTACCGCAACCACACTTGAGAGTACCGAATCAGCAGAAGCCACCCTTACTCCTGCAGATGTCGCCCTTATTATCGAACCATTTGCGACCGCACATCCTTTCTACGAAGGCGGGCTTTTGGTACCAAGTGAGGGACGACTACGTATTGTGGCGCTTGCCGATATGCGCAGTGCTTCCGGAGCACGGCTTCCTGAAACGGATATAAGCTACTCATGGAAAGTAGGGGACAAGCAGCTTGCTGCAGAGTCAGGGTTTGGAAGGAATGTCCTTACCGCAGAAGCGCCTCCTCGCTATCGTGATAGCGTCGTAACCGTAACGGCAATAAGTCGTGATCGCTCAATCACTGCCAAGTCTGTTATTTCCGTATCTCCGGTAGATCCTCTCCTTCGTATCTATCCCTATGACCCTTTGTCGGGTACTAGCTTTTCGACTGCTTTGACTGATTCGTTTAGTTTCTCTTCAAACGAGTCAGGGTTTCGCGTAGTGCCGTATTTCTTTAAAGAGACTCCTTCCTATTCATGGAAACTAAACAGTGTAGAAAGCGGCACCCAAGACCACATCACGGTGCGCTCAGGAGGAGGTTCAGGTTCTGCGACGCTTTCGGTGGATGCTATGCTTGGAGTCATACGAGCAAGCGAATCTGCAACACTTCGATTTGATACTGCTCGCAGTACAGGATTCTTTGGATTCTAATCCATGACACTTTTCTCAAAAAACACCCTACTAGGCAAGATCCTCGCAGCGGGAGCTCTTGGAGCAGTTCTTACCATTTCTCTCCTTCCTACGGCGGTACATGCGGTCATAGTGATGGATGGTCCTTCGAGTCCAAGTGCTGCCACTTGCGCCGCAAACACTGAGTGTTCTGCAGCCAGACAAGGAGCAACGCGTGTCTGTTCTGACGTACGATTTAACGATGGTGTAGAGAAGAAAATGTGTACCGGATGCAATATAGAAGGAGCTGCCGCGTGCCAAGCCGGCACTTCATGTAACCAAGCAACGGGTAGTTGTATGTCTGAAGAGGTAGCAGATGCGCCGGCTGTTCCAGTAAACCAACCCCTTACTCCAACTGGAAATCAAAACGCTGATGGTGTGGTGTTTGTCCCGCTTACGGGTATTCCTGGTCTTACGGATATTTCAAGTGCCGAGAGTCTCTCTGACTTTCTTAATGTTCTCTATCGACTATGTATTGGGGCCGCAGCAACGCTTGCGGTAATACAGATAATCCGTGCAGGGTTTATGTGGATGCGTGGTGACAGCGTCACAGGTACCAAAGAAGCACGCAATCTCATCCAAATGTCGGTGTTCGGCCTTATTCTTGTACTTTCTCCGGTGATTGTATTTGGAATTATTGATCCTCGAATACTGAATCTTTCCTTGGACACATCGTCGCTTGAAGTGGGAGATCCCTCTCCTCTTGGTGGAGCAGGAACTTGGAATCAAGAGATGGTAACGGATGCAGTAGTCGAGTCGGCTCAATCTTGTGGGGTTACGGCAACGAAAGCACAAGCACAGTGTTTTTACGAAAACATGCCAGACAGGGAATCGACTAAAGCTTGTTTCCCAGGAATTACCGAAGATCAGTTTCAGTGTATGGGAACCGCATTCTTGGCGGCAGCTGAAGAGATACGGGATGAGGAAAACCAATGTCAGGCAGTAGCTCCTATAACTGAAGGGAAAATGGTGTCGGATCAATATAAAAACTGTTGTCAGATTGCAGGTTTTTCTGCAGTGCGCTACGGCCTCCACAACACTAACTACATGTGTACTAAGAATGCTCCCGAACAACAAGCTCCTGTGGTGAGTGCCCCTGAAGGAACCTATAACTTTGTTCTCTACGCACTCTCTTCTGATGAAACCTGTGTTCAGGTTGTGTATGGTTCCTACCCAGACAACAACGTTTGTACTGCAGGTCTTGCTGCAGAACAAAACAATCGTCCTACTTTTACTCCTTTGTTTTCTTGTAAAACTCCTCCACTTCCCACACTTACTTTCAACCTTCCTGTATGTCAGAACATAACCACACTCCCATAGTATGCGCCGTATTCTTTTACTTGTTGTCGGACTTCTGGTTCTCATAGGATTCATCCTAGGAATCTATTTTTTATTCTTTTCGGCTGATGCGCCTGACATAACGATTGGGGAAGGATCTCCTTTTGGGGGCTCGGGAGAATACATAGGAACTCCTGGGGAAGAAGGAGAGGGTGAGATAGGAGAAACAGAAACAGGAGCGGGAGAGGTGGTTGCTCCTCGACTGGTTAAGATCACTGATGGTCCTGTTGCCTTTGGTTCTGTTGCCTTTACCATTGAGAAAATAGTAGAAGGTGCGGTAACTGCTTCTGGTACCGCAAACAGTACTATCGAATACGACACGGAGGTGCGCTATCTTGAACGCGCAAGTGGAAACGCCTATGGGTACCGCGTACTGGAGCGCACTCTCACTCGTCTTTCAAATCGAACGTTGCCTGGGGTGTACGAAGCGGTGTGGCTTTCTGACGGCTCATTTACCTACGCACGCTTCCTTGCTGATGATAGTAATGGGAACGAGGCACTTGAGACGTACGCGCTTCCTGTAGGAGAGGGGGAGGGAGGATATTTTTTAGAACCAAACCTCTCTGAGGTAGTGGTGACAGGGACCTCCACCCTTGCAATCCTTCTTACTAATGCTGCAGGTTCAATTGCAACGGTTGCCTCAACTGATGGCGCATCGGTACGCACCCTCTTCTCATCTCCCCTTGGCGCACTTCAATTGCTTCCTTCAGGGGGGGGGTACGGCGCCTACACTAATGCTTCTGCACAGTCTGGAGGGTATGGGTTTTCCATAAGCGGGACCACCGGAGCCTTTGAACGCCTTATGGGTCCTCTTCGCGGTCTTATGATGCTTCCCAGTCCATCTGGATCATCCGTTATTTACACGTATCTTTCGGGAAGCTCCCTTCGCACAGAACTCCTTGAGATGGCTTCACGTGTGAGTACCCCCATCCCCCTTGGAGCGCTTGCTGAGAAATGTGTATGGGCACAAAACGAAGCGAGTGTGTATTGTGCGGTACCTCGTGCGATCTCTGGTACCTTACCTGATGATTGGTACCAAGGCGCCGTCTCATTCTCTGATCGTATTTGGAAAGTAGATCTTGCGGCACGGGTTGCGGTGTTGGTAATCGATCCCTTGAACGCAGGCGGGGTTGCGATTGATGCGGTGAATCTTGCGATAGATGAACGGGAAGACGCGCTCGTGTTTACGGATAAGAAGACCGGTTCTCTTTGGGTATACGACCTTTAAACCACTTGCTTGGAGAGGGTGGGGGTTTTGTGAATGGTGCGCACAAGAAACTCTTGGGCCACCATAAAGAGGTTTGAGGCCGCAAAATAGAGGGCGATGGCGCCTGAGGTAAGGGCAAAGAGGGCGATAAGTAATGGGAGCATGAAGCGGGCTTGGAGTGCGAGTGCGCGTGCAAACTCTTCCTGCATAGATGCTGTGCCGTGTTCTTTTTTGTCAGGAACAGGAATGACGTACCACGCTTGGATAAGCTGGGTGACTCCTGCAACAACAGCAAGTGTGATACTCATGCTGGTGACCGAGAATACTCCAAGGAAAAGAGGGTTTAGGGTTTCGGGAAGCGGAATAAAAGAATACAACAGAGAAGGATCCAGTACGGTAGTTGCAGCACCAAGCGTAACGAAGTAGATACCAAACACGATGGGGATCTGTACAAAGATCATGAGGATACTCGCAAAGGGTTTTACCCCTCGTTCTTTATAAAGAGCGAGCATGGCACGAGCCTGTTCTTCCTTTTTATCTTTATACTTTTCTTTGAGTGCTTTGAGGTCTGGCTCAAGTGCTTTCATTGATTTCTGTGTCTTTGCTGCTTCAAGAGAAAGAGGAAGCAGAATCAGTTTTACAAAAAAAGTGGCACCAATAACCGCAAGCCCAAGGTCACCTCCTGGAATAATATCCACAAAGAAGACGAGGAGGTTATGTATGGGGAGGTATATAAAATCGTGGAAAAGATCCATGTAAGGTTTGATTATACGCGAGACAGAAGGCTTTCCAACTCTTTCTTAAGTTCTCTATAGGAAAGGGTGGGGGCACCCGCTCGTGCATAGACTATGAGCGCGACCTTTTCTTGTATATGAGGACGCAGCGCCTCAAGCACTCTCCGTTTTAGAAGATGGCGATCCACTGAGCGCTTTGCCACTTTCTTTGAAATCACTGCCGCAGCGCCCCCTTTAAGGCTCGGGTTCACTGAAAGGGAGAAATGCTCTCCTACGACGCTTTTCCTCGACCGACTGGTCGAAGTAAAGGCGGCTCTGGTGAGGCGGAGCCGGCGAGGGGTGGTCATTGCAGCTTAGCGAGAACGGTGCTTTTTAGAGACCGTAAGCGCTGTACGTCCCTTGCGGCGACGCTTGAGCACCACCTTCTTGCCAGTAGGGCTCTTTTTGCGTGAAAGGAACCCGTGCGTCTTGGCGCGTTTTCTCTTTTTTGGTTGATACGTGCGTTTTGGCATGTAGGTGTCGTAATAATTGTTATCAACATGATGTTAACAGGTTCTCCACCGCCCCGCAAGAAAACCGAGGGGTTCGCAAAATCTGCAGCACGCGTATACTACAGGCTCATGAACCGATCTGATCCACACGAGCTTTGGGAACACGTACTCTCGCAGATCGAACTTTCTATTTCAAATGCAAACTTCAACACATGGTTCAAGGAGAGCCATATCGTTAAAATAGAGGATGGAATCGTGTATATAGGGGTCCCAAGCCAGTTCTTTCGGGATTGGTACCAGAAGAAATTCCATCAGTTGCTTCTCAAGATTCTTCGTACGGTGTCCTATGAATACCGCAATATTGAGTATTTGATCGTAAAAGACGCGAGAAAGCCCCGTACCTCGCATCGTAAGGAGCAGAATAATCAGGAGCTCCCCCTTGATGAATTTTATATTAATAAAAGCGACAACTTAAACCCCCGCTATACCTTTGACACGTTTGTCATAGGGTCATTCAACGATCTTGCGGTAAAGGCTGCAGAAGCAGCGATAAAGCGTCCTGGAATTACCTACAACCCGTTGTTTATCTATGGAGAGACAGGGCGTGGTAAAACTCACCTTATCCAAGCAATAGGGAATCAGTACAAGAAGATGTACCCTGCACGAAAGGTTTTCTACCTAACCTCTGAGAAGTTTGCTGTGGAGTATACCGATGCAATGCAGCAGGGAACGGGGAACCGGTTTAAGGAGAAGTATCGTCAATATGACCTCCTTATTATTGACGATGTGCAGTTCTTCTCTAAGAAGGACAAGACTCAGGAAGAACTCTTCCACTTGTTTAACGCGCTCCACGACAACAATAAGCAGATTATCTTCTCATCAGATCGTCCTCCCCAAGCTATCCCTGACATTGCTGACAGGCTTCGTGGACGCTTTTTGTCAGGTATGACGGTTGATATCTCTGAGCCTGATGTGGAATCTCGTATCGCGATTGTTAAAAAGAAAGCAGCTTTGCATGGAGTCTTACTTCGAGACGAGGTGGTGGAATACATCGCAACGAACGTCTCAGGCTCTATACGTGAGCTTGAAGGGGTCTTAAATAGCCTTGTATGCCACGCACAGGTTAAAGGGGTTGCTCCAGACCTTGCAGAAGTACGCCAGTCGCTACGCTCCTTCTCGCGCCCTACGAAGACTGTCTCAGTGAAGCATGTAGTCTCCAAGGTTGCTGAGTTTTATGGTATCGATGAGGAGAGTATTTATGAAAAGACCAGAAGAAGGGAAGTGGTGCGCCCGCGCCAAGTGATTATGTACCTGCTTCGTGAAGACTTCTCGGTATCATACCCAACCATTGGTACTAAACTAGGAGGAAGAGACCACACAACTGTTATACACTCATGTGAGAAGGTGAAGCGGGAGGTGGTTGATGATGCTGAGCTTGCAAAAGAGATTCAGGATATTAGAGGGTTGTTAGTATAACTGTTGAAAAGCTATGGAAAACTTTCTCAAAGCATCGTGGATAAGTATCGAACAACTCATAACAACTTCTTTGGTTTTGAAAATGAATACATGTTTTCCCTCTCCTTCGTATTTCTTTTCCACACCTTACTTTAAAAAGGTGAGTGAAAATACTAAGGATATGTGGGGTGGAATTGAGTTATCTACATATCAACACGCTTAATAGTATCTCTATGATTATTTCTCTAGATAAGAAAATACTAGGAGAAGCAGTTAATACTGTTTCTCGATTCTCTGAACGAAAAGTACTTTCTCTTCCCGCGCTTTCAGGTATTGCGTTTGTTGCAGAAAAAGATTCCATCACGCTTCGTGCTACGAATCTTGAAACAGGGATAGAGATGAGTATAGAAGGTTCGATTCGAACTGAAGGTGCGGTAGCACTTCCAAGTGCGGTATTTCGTGATATTACCTCTTCACTTTCAGGATCAGGGGCTGTTTCTCTTGAAACAAAAGGGGATACTTTGGTTCTTTCGACCGATAAAGGGAAAAGTACCCTAAAGACACTTTCGTATGAAGATATGCCAAGCCTGTCTTCTCCAGAACACCCTAAAACCTCTTTCTCTATTCAAGGAGCAGTACTCCGCTCACTTATTGGGTCGGTTGCAGGATATGCATCTCCTTCAACTGTGCGCCCTGAACTTGCGAGTATCTTCCTCTCTGCTGAAGGAGGGGTGTTAAAAGCGGTTGCTACTGATTCGTTCCGTCTTGCTGAAAAGAAAGTATCTGTAGGAGGAAAAGTATCTCCCTTCTCTATTCTTATCCCTGCAAAAAATGCCCTAGATATAATGCAGGTTATTCCTGATTCTGATATAGAACTTAATGCCGATGAACACCAATGTTCGTTCAAATGGGACACGGGAAGGGTAGTCTCACGTCTTGTATCGATGCAGTACCCTGATTACGCACAAATAATCCCCAAGTCCTTTTCAGCAGAAGCTACGGTTCTTAAGAAAGACTTTGAGTCAGCACTGAAGCGTGCATCTGTTTTTTCTGATTCATTCCAGAAGGTACGTCTTGCGCTTGAGTCGAAAGATAAGAAAGTATCTTTGTCAGCAAGAAATACTGACATCGGAGAGTCTTCTGAAGACGTGAGTGCTGCAATCACCGGAGAAGCTCTTGAGCTTTCGTTTAATCATCGCTACCTACACGCTCCTCTCTCTAGTATGACTGCAGAGAGTATTACTCTTTCTGCTGCAGGTATTGGAAGACCGCTTGTGATTAGAGGACAAGGAGATGCCTCGTTCTTGTATCTGGTGATGCCGATGAATCAGTAAACTGCTACTATTTATCTCAGAAGAAGGAGATTCTAGATATGAAAAAAGGTCATGACTATACAGGTGTAACAATAGTGTTTGCGTGTCACGATGGAAAAGGAAACTATCTTTTCGCGAAGAGGAATTCTTTGTGTCGTGATGAACATGGGGCATGGGATTGTGGCGGAGGTGGGTTGGAGTTTGGGGACACTATTGAAGAAACGCTTCGGAAAGAAATTTTTGAAGAGTATTGCACTGATGTTCTTTCTTTTGAATTTCTTGGGTTCAGAGATGTACATCGAAAACATGAGGGAGAAAAAACCCATTGGGTTGCTCTTGATTTCAGAGTCGTAGTAGACATTGAAAAGGTGAGTAATGGAGAGCCACATAAACACGAAGAAGTGCGGTGGTTTAAACTCGACGAACTTCCTCAACCAATGCATTCTCAGTGGGCAATATTTTTTGAGAAATATAAACAACAATTCTGAAAATGGCGGGACATGTCCCGCCATTTTAATTTAGTATCATCAATTATTCCTCCCACCCATCAGGCATTATCTCGTACAGTATTTCATCTTCATCACGCTCCTCTTCATTGTTTTCAGTACTTTGGTTCCTAAAATCAGCACTCAAAGGATATTCCCAGTAGGGGGTTTGTTGATCTCCTCTCGAGGTGCCTCCTCCAAGAGGGTTGTTCTTATTAACCCACCACAATAGATCATGGATACCACGACCGTCTGAGTAGCTTCCTCGAAGTGCTGCAGGAGCATTGTCTGGGATGGCGCGACGTTCACCAAAGTATTCTTGTGGCATCTTCTCGAGTGCTACCAACATAAACTCACGCCACATAGGGGCAACGATGTAGCCTGCGATCTCTTTGACCATAGGGCTATTGTCGTTATTTCCTGCCCATACGCCCACTGCAATTGTGGGAGTGTATCCAACGGTCCATGCGTCACGATAGTCGTTTGTAGTACCTGTTTTTGCCGCTACATCGTACCCTTCAAAAGTGAGGGGGTTATTAACGCTATACGAGGGGAGTCGTGCTTGGTTATTCGAAAGCATGTAGTTAATATCTCGCGCTACACCCGTATCAAGGACCTGCTCAGGTTCTTCTTTCCACTCTTCAAGTACTTTTCCATCTACATCCACCACTTTCAGTATTCCTGTAGGAGGGTGACGTACTCCTTCTGCGGCAAACACCCCAAAGGCACTCACCATATCGAGAAGACGTACCTCTCCTGCGCCTAGCGCAAGGGAAAGACCGTACTGACGTACATCTCCCAAGGTAGTGATACCCATTCGGGTCGCAAGATCGATAACCTCATCGAGGCCTGCGATGTACATAACTTTCACGGCAGGGATGTTGATTGACTGAGCAAGCGCTGTCATAAAGGTCATGGGGCCACGGAAGGTGTCATCGTAGTTTCCTGGGGAATAGCAGGGGTACTCGCTATTAAACAAATCACTGGGTGCACAAGCAGTTGAGAATTGGGTAGGGAGGTCGAAGATGATCGTTTCAGGAGTGAATCCTTTTGCGAGTGCTGCGGCGTATACAAAAGGCTTGAAGGAAGATCCAGGCTGGCGCTCGGCAAGTGCAATGTTGTAGTTGCCATCAATCGCGTCATCGAAGTAGTCACGTGACCCTACCATTGAAAGGATTTGACCGGTCTTTGGATCTACCGCAACTAATGCTGCGTTTTCTGCGTTAAAGCGTGTTGCGTTTTCAAGAGCGTATTTATTCACCACTGACTCTGCTTGGCGCTGCAAATCTACATCAAGTGTAGTGGTGACGGTCATACCTTGCGTTACTGCCACCGGTCCATACGTTTCCTCCAAGTATTGTTCTACAAAGAAAACAAAGTGAGGAGCGATGATTGAGTTCTCACGACTGGGGCTAAAGGCCACTTCTTCACTAAGCGCTTGATCGTATTCTTCTTGATCGATATAGCCTAGTAATAACATTCGATCGAGCACGATCTCTTTACGGGTCTCAAGGGCTGCACGGTTGTTTCCATAGGGAGAGTAGTAGGTAGGAGCTTGGGGGAGTGCCGCAAGGTACGCCGCTTCTGCAATAGATACATCCTTTGCTGATTTGCCAAAGAAGGCACGGGTTGCTGCCTCGACTCCATAGATGGTGCCACCGTACGGAGTGTTGTTGAAATACAAAGCGAGTATCTCTTCTTTGCTGTAGCGCTGTTCAAGCTTTATGGCGAGTACCCATTCATGGATCTTGCGTACAATGTTTCGATCATTAGTGAGAAGGGTATTCTTTATTACCTGCTGAGTAATGGTTGAACCTCCTTGGGTGTAGCCATCTCGAAGACCCACCCAAATGAGAATGTCAGCACCTATTGCACGAATGATTGCAGGAATACTGATACCGTTGTGGTAGTAGAAAGCCGAGTCTTCAATCGCAATCGTTGCTTCTTGAATACGAGGGGATATTTCAGACAAAGGCACAATACTGCGAGTGACGTCTGGGTTAAGGTCGTGGAGGACGGTCTGTCCCGTACGATCAAGAATACGCGTCGACTCACTTATCTTTCGGGTAGACAAGGTATCTACGTCCGGCACGGGTTCAAATGCTATCCAAAGGAGTCCAACACCAAACCCAACCAGCACAATGCCCGCGAGCATAAACCCTGCTTTAGCTACAGGATGCGGATTGTGGAGGAGCTGCTTTAAGGACAGTACCTTCTTACGAGCCATATGTCGCAAATCCTAGCACAAAAAGAGAAGCGGCGGCTGTTTAAGCCGCCGCACTCATGACTACATGTCTGGTTCTACTTCGGTGAACCCAGCCTCGAGAGGGTCGACTTCTTCTTCGTCGGTCACCTCTTCGTCCTCATCTGCCATATCTAGAGGAACAGCCGCGTCATCTCCTTCTAGTAGTTCCTCATCTCGATCGAAATCACTCATGACATTTTGTTATTTATATGCCGCCACAGGCGGAACACCATATATGTAACAAGGCGGAGGATGAAGTGCAAGTGAATAGGAAAGGGTATGTGGACAGTGCCTATTTAACAGATCCCATAGAAAGGGCGGCAATACCTACAGCAATAGCATCAAGCTCATCGTCGAGTCGTTTTTTGGGTGGCAGAGAAACAAGAAGAGGAATCATGCGAGCAATAGACTGCTTATCAGCGCTACCGTTTCCCGTGACCGCAAGCTTAATGGTGCTTGGGGGTATTTCACGCACAGGGGTGTTGGTGATACCCGCTACCGAAAGTATCGCGCCTCGTGCTTCTGCTACCCCAAGCGCGGTCTTCTTATTCGTACTAAAAAAGAGTGTCTCAAGTGCAAACACATCAGGAGTGTATTCTGTGAGCGCCTTAGTAACAGCATCAGAAATCACTGCAAGACGCATTTCTTTGTTGCCTTTTGGTGGTTGTATACAGTCACTCCAAACAAGAGTGGGGCATGAGGGATCACCCTCAAGTACTGCAATACCCATACGATCGAATCCAGGATCAATCGCGAGTACTCTCATATCCTTCTGCGTTAGTGAACACTTCTTGCACATCTTCATATTCATCAAGGAGTGTCAGAAGTTCTGAGAGCCGCTCTTCATCACTTCCAGTTACGGACATGAGAGGGAGGGTTGGAGTATAGCGGCCGTTAGGAGACTTACTAAACGCCCATGCGGCACTTCCTGGAGTACCTAATTCGTATCCATTCTTTGAGAGGAGGTGTTTGATCTCTTGTGTCGTTCGATTCTTGCTATCGGTGACTGCAGTGACGATAACGGCAACACCCTGAGGCCCATAGAGTTCGTATACTACTTCCTCTAAGTTTCCCGAGTCTTTTGAAATACCTTTAGCCACCGCACGCTCGATATTGTCTTTGGGCATATTCGCAGCTTTTGCTCGTGCGATGACTGCAGCCAATGTAGGGGCAGAGAGGCTTCCTCCTACTTTTTTAGACTCGAGCGTGATTTCTCGTGCAAACTTTGAGAACGTACGGCTTCGTGCCGCGTCCGTAACGGCTTTAGCACGCTTTATTTGTGCCCATTTACTGTGACCTGCCATACGCGCACTATACCAAAAATGGATCAAAATTTAGTTTGTCAGCAAGAAAATAGCCGCCCAACGTTATGTTAGGCGGCTTCTTTCACGCCGCTGTTTTTCGCTCTCGAGGTTCTTCCGCAAGAGCGCCAAGTGGCATATTCTTACGGAACTCATACAAGATACGCAAGCTGTTCATAGCTTCCCATGCACTTTGCGGATCCGTTGCGAATTGATCCAAAATGTCGCACATGTCTGAGACAGCTTTATCTTTTGCTGCCGCTCTTGCTTCAATCGCCGCTGCGTCAGGACCTCCAAACATGCGCATAGCGACACGTTTAGCACCTGAAGAAAGCTGCTTTCCAAGCTCATGCATCGTGCGTTCGTTGGCATTAAGGTACGTTCGACCGTATTTGAGCATATGTTGCTCCTTTCTCTAGAAAGAACCTAGCATATGGTGTGAAAAGGTTCCAACATCGTCCCAAACAACTACCACTCTCTTCTCTATTGCGCCAAATACGCACGCCCCTTCTGAGTTAATATGCGTCCTCGAGATGAGCGCTCAATAAAGCCAAGACGAAGAAGATACGGCTCGTACACATTCTCCACCGTATCAGGGTCTTCATGGAGGGCAGAAGCGAGTGCACGAACTCCTGCAGGACCTCCCTTGAATCCGTCTTGTAGCGTTTCAAGATAGCGTCGGTCATCTTTAGTGAGCCCTAGAGAGTCGATACCAAACAGGTCACACGCTTCATCACACACATCAATAGTGATGGGAGCGTCATGCACCTCAGCATAATCACGCACCCGCTTTAGAAGTGCGTTTGCAACTCGAGGGGTTGCACGACTTCGAGAGGCAAGTGCGGCAATCACATCCGGTTCTATTTCAAGATTAAGCAGTGTTGCAGAGCGTTTGATGATGCTTCGTACATCGTCATCGGAGTAGAAATCAAGCTGGTACACCCCTCCCCCAAAGCGAGAACGAAGCGGTCCTGAGATTTGCGCTACCCGAGTCGTAGCGCCCACAAGCGTAAAGCGGGGGAGTGCAAGTTCTACCGTGCGTGCAGACGGACCCTTTCCTAAAATAATATCCAAAGAACCTGATTCAAGTGCAGGATACAAAAGCTCTTCAATCTTAGTGCCCAAACGATGGATTTCATCAATAAAGAGTATTGATCCTTCTTCAAGGTTTGTGAGTATGGCGGCAAGATCTCCCGCACGCTCGATTGCTACCCCTGAGGTAGTCTTTAGAGGTACTTCAAGTGTTTTTGCGACAAGGTGTGCGAGTGTTGTTTTCCCAACTCCAGGGGGGCCATAGAACAGAATGTGTTCTGGCATGCTGTTGCGTTTCTTTGCAGCATCAAGGGCGATCCGCACATTCGCTTTTACATGCCCTTGGCCAACATATTCATCCCAAAGAGAAGGACGAAGCGCAGAGTCGAGTCCTTGGTCTCCTTCAAGAGGGTTCTTGGGGGTTGCCTTGGGAGGGGTTGACATAAAAAGAGGGTATGCTACACTCTTAGTATACCGCACGAGACACGAGTTCGTCTCTTGTGGGGGTAGGTAGGGGAAGGCCCTTCCGACGCACCTGAGATATGTGCGTCTTCTTTTGTCCTCTTTTTTCGTGCATAGAACCCTCTAGGCAAGGCTTGACGGCTAAGGGCGACTCCCCAAGGACTTTTTGGTTCCATCTCCGGATGGAGTGCTGGAAACATCCTCAGGCGTGTTGTTCGGCCTGGAGGGTTCTGGATGCGAAAAAGAGAATCACAACACACCGCGCATATGCGCGGTGTGTTTTGTTACTCCATAGCAGGAAGATCGACCGTGCGTCGCACTTCTTCAAGGGTTGTTTTACCCGCAAGTGCCTTAATGACTGCGTCTTGTGCCATGGTCAAGTATCCTTGGCGCATCACGTGTTTTGCAATCTCTCCCTCAGAAGGGTTATCACGAAGGAATGTTCCCAGTTCTTCGTCCATGAAAATAGCTTCGTGTACTCCGGTGCGTCCTTTGTATCCGGTTCTTCCGTCTGGAGTAGGTACCGCGTCATACACGGTGTCAAAAGAAGCAGGGCGAAGCGAGGGGTCGGTAAGTCCTTCGAATACTTTTTCCATAAGGCGCTTTTCCTCTTCTGTTGCAGGACGTGCTTTTTTCGTGGAGTCATCGAGGGTTCGTAACAAGCGTTGTGCCATGGCAACGGTCACTGCAGAAGCAAATGACTTAGGATCAGAACCAAGGTCTACCAGACGAGGGAAGGTACCCGCGGCGTTATTGGTGTGAAGGGTAGAGAACACAAAGTGTCCGGTTAGTGCTGCTTGTATCGCGGTGTCTGCCACTTCCTTATCGCGGATTTCACCGATAAGGATGACGTCAGGGTCTTGGCGCAAGATGGAGCGAAGACCTGAAGCAAAGGTGTAGTTCTTATGATCTACCTGTGTCTGCACAATGCCTTCAAGGTGGTATTCCACAGGGTCTTCAATCGTAACGAGTTTGGTGTCAGGAGTATGTAATTCACGAAGGAAGGTATACAAAGTCGTTGTTTTACCAGAGCCGGTTGGACCGGTCGTCAGCAACATACCGTTAGGACGTTGTATTTCTTTTCGAAGGCGTGCAAGAAGTTTTGCGTTCACTCCCATTTCTTCAAAAGAACGGTTTAAGGTATTCGGGTCAAGAATACGAAGCACAATAGCTTCGCCATAGTTTCCAGGAATGACGGAAGTACGTACTTCTATTTCTTTTCCACGCACCGCAATAGTGAAGCGTCCATCTTGTGCTTGGTTTTCTATGTTGAGTTTGAGTCCTGAAAGCAGCTTGATACGAGAGTTCATCTGCTTATACGTATGCGGGTTGAAGGAGTACGCGTCCGTCAAAAGGCCATCAAGGCGAAGACGAAGGCGTACCGCAGTCTCTTCTGGTTCTATGTGTATGTCTGACGCGTTCATGGAAAGCGCTGCGGCAATTACATCCTCAAACACGCGAGAAACCTGAGCGACTTTTGCAGAACCAAGGAGTTCATCAAGATGCTTTCCAAGTGCGGGGACTGTAGCAAAGTTTGCAGAGAGGGTGTCAAAGTCTTGAGCAGAGATATCAAAGACTCCCGTTGCGGATACGTGCGAGTATGAGAGGTCTTCATAGCGCTCAAGTGCCTTTTCAAGACTTCTTCCTGACACCATGTACTTCTCAAGTACAAAGTCACGACTTTCAAGGTCGGCGTAAATGTTCTGGAGCTCGGGGTTCTGGGGGTTTCGCACTGCAATCGAAAGCTTCTTGCCTGCACGATCAAACGCGATTACTTCTGCCTTTCGAGCACTGGCTTCAGGAATGAGGCGGAGTGCATCGACGTTTACCGGAACGACTGAAAGGTCGGTATAGGTGAGACCGTATTTTTGAGAGAGTATGTGTGCAAGATCCTCCTCTTCTTTCTCACGAAGACTTGCAAGCTTTGCATCTTCTGCTTCGGTATCGAATTTACCCGTCATTTATAGGCAATCATACCACCGAAGAGAGGGCGTAGAATGGGTCTTTTGTAGATATTGACAGCAAGTAGAATATGTGATATCATATATTCACCATCAACCGCTAGAACCCATAGAAAGGGAAGTCATGCGGAAGCTTTTTGGAAGTTTCGTTTTTGCCGCGGCAGCAATGTTCGCGGCCGTTCCGACGGCTGAGGCGCAACAGCGTCGCAGTTTCGAGTACGAAGAGTCTGGTCGTTGTTACGGTTCTCGCGACTATTGCGAGGCCCGTGAGCGTGAAGCTCGTGGCCAACGCCGCGGGGCGCCGGTCGCTTTGACGGGTGAACAGGCGGTCGAAATCGAACGCCTGCGCACCGAGCGGGCTCGGATTGAAGCTCGATCAAGACGGGAGCACGCTGCAGTACAGCTTACCAGCATTATCACGGCTGCTGCCGTCGATCACCATCGTCGTCAAGACATGCGTGGTCGCGGGTATCAGCCTCCGCGTCAGCGGATGCGGGCACCACAACATCAGCACGATTGCTACTGCGGCCACCAGCGGTGCCGTCGACGTTAACGAAACGAAGAGAGGGCTCCGACGAAAGTCGGAGCCCTTTTTACATCCACCCGTTGCTCTTCGATAGAGGTTGTGGCATGGTCATATATGCAAGGCTTTTTTAAAGGAGGAAAGCATGCGATTGTTCCTTGCGGTGTTCGCGCTTGGTGTGGCTGCGCTCTTTGCAGCTCCAGCCTACGCGCACGGTTCTCGTGATCGATATCACGAATACTGTGGCAATCAACAACGCGCACCTTGTCGTAACAACTGCAGACCGGTGGCGCGTCGAGATTTTCAACGACCTCCACCCATGCGACATGGTGAGTATCAACGTCAAATGCGTCGACACTACGCCGTGTATCATTATGAACGCAGGTATGTCGTGCGCCGCTATCGCAGACGGTGATACAGAGGGCCTTGGCGAAAGCCAAGGCCCTTTTTGTATACATTGGTACAATAGAAGGATGAAGGATAAGACGCTTGCTGATCTAGGAGAGCTTGCACACGAAGCACGTAATTTTCTCCAAGGCCTTGAACGGTCTCAACAAGGTGCAACCCTCGTCACGCTCTCAGGAGAGCTTGGGGCAGGGAAGACAGCATTCACAAAAGAAGTAGCAGTAGCGCTTGGGGTAGGGGAGCACGTTACCAGCCCCACGTTTGTACTTGAAAAGATATACGCACTTCCCACCAATCATCTTAGTTTCTCTCGCCTTATTCACATTGATGCGTATCGACTCAAGGACGGGTCAGAACTCGCGGCACTTGGGTTTGATGAAGCGATGGCAGACCCTGATAACCTCATACTCCTTGAGTGGCCGGAGCGTGTCGCTGATGCCGTGTTTAATCCCACGGTGCGTATCACCCTTACTCCAAACGAGGACGGGTCGCGCTCCATTACGTACCATGAAGGGTAAATTCGGACGTAAGCGACTCGTGCTTCTGGACGCACACGCGATCATTCATCGTGCGTATCATGCGCTTCCAGACTTCACCTCTCCTAAAGGAGAACCTACGGGAGCCTTGTACGGACTCTCTTCAATGCTCCTTCGCATCATTACGGATCTTGATCCTGATTACATCGCTGCCTGTTACGACCTTCCAGGACCTACAGTGCGTCATGAAGCCTATGAGGACTATAAAGCAACGCGTACGAAGATAGATGATGCGCTCTCGCATCAGCTCACTACGTCTCGCAAGGTGTTTGAAGCGTTCTGCATTCCTATATACGAACGTGCAGGGTTTGAGGCCGATGACATTCTTGGCACCATCGTTGAAAAACTTAAGGACGATGATTCCATTGAAACAATCATTGCTTCAGGCGACATGGACACCCTGCAACTTATTGCAGACGGCGTGAAGGTGTACACTCTCAAGAAAGGGATCAATGACACTATTTTGTATGACGAGAAAGCGGTTGAAGCACGCTTTGGGTTTTCGCCAGAACACATCCCTGACTACAAAGGTCTTCGAGGAGATCCTTCAGATAACATTAAGGGAGTGGCAGGGATAGGGGATAAGACGGCAACCGATCTTGTCGTGAACTTTGGTTCCATTGAGAACCTCTACAAGGTTTTACAAAAAGATGAAGACAAGATTATTAATGCAGGAATCAAGCCCCGTATCGTACAACTCCTAAAAGATCACGAAGAGGATGCGCGCTTTTCAAAATCCCTTGCAGTTATTCGTCGCGACGCACCCATTTCATTTACGCTTCCTGAAGCTGCGTGGAAAGAGCACCCTGATTTAGGAAACATACGTACTTTGTTTGATGAGTTAGGATTTCGTTCCCTCCGTCCCCGACTCGACACCCTTATTGGAGGTGAGCCAGAAACAGAAGAAGAGCATGATGAGGAGGAGGTACCTAAAGAAGAGGAAGTAATCGCACCACTGCGCTTTCGAGAAGCACAGGCGATGCTCTGGCTACTGCACTCAGAGTTCACCAATCCAAACCTAGAAGATATTCTGGCCTACGCTTCCGTGCGCACCTTTGATGAGGCGTATGAAAGCTTGGAAAAGAGTCTTGGTGATATGGGACGAGTACAGGAGGTGTGGCGCGATATCGAAAAACCACTCGTCCCCGTCATTCTTTCCATGGAAGCGCGTGGGGTGAAAGTAGATCGTGGGGTGCTTGAAGGACTACGATCGGTATACGCACAAGAACTTTCGGTAATTGAAAAGCGTATCTATGAAGCAGCAGGAAAGGAATTCAATGTATCTTCTCCTAAACAACTCGCCGAGGTGCTTTTTGATGATCTTGGTCTTATCGCTAAAGGACAGAAAAAGACTGCAACCGGCCAACGTTCTACCCGTGAGAGTGAGCTTGAGAAGATACGTGACCTTCATCCTATAGTCGCGGATATTCTCGAGTATCGAGAACTCACCAAGCTTCTTGGTACTTATATCGAAGCAATTCCTCCATTACTCGATTCTGAAGATCGACTCCATGCCACCTTTATACAAACAGGGGCTGCAACGGGACGTATGGCAAGCCAAAACCCTAACCTACAAAACATTCCCATTAAAGATGAACGGGGAAGAGCCATACGAAAAGCATTCACCGCAGCAGAGGGGTATACCCTTGTTGCGCTCGACTATTCTCAAATAGAGCTTCGTATCGCAGCCTTCCTTTCTAAAGATGAGAAACTCTGTGACATCTTCAAAGGGGGACGTGACGTACATACCGAGGTTGCAGCACGGGTGTTTGATGTTCCTCCCGAAAAGGTTGATAGCGAGATGCGTCGTAGAGCGAAAGTAATTAACTTCGGCATCCTCTATGGCATGGGAGTGAACTCCTTGCGCCAAGCACTCGGCACCACAACTGCAGAAGCGCACACCTTCTATGATGACTATTTCTCCACCTTTACCACCTTGTCTGCATATCTTGAATCAACGAAAGGATTTGCAAGAAAGCATGGGTATACCGAAACCTTCTTCGGACGAAGACGACAGTTTCCTGAAATGAAGTCTCCGCTGCCCTATGTGCGTGCGCAAGCAGAACGCACCGCAATCAATGCCCCTATTCAAGGAACACAAGCGGACATCATCAAACTTGCTATGGTGCGCGTTGCCACTATGCTTGAAGAGGAGAAAGCAACCGAGGATGCGTATCTCTTACTTCAAATACACGACGAGCTCGTATACGAAGTGCGAGAAGCACGAGTAGAAACGATTGCACGGAAGATAGAGGCGATCATGGAGTCGGTACTTTCACCAGAGGAAACACACGGCGTCCCTATCATTGCGGAAGCACGGGTTGGAAAGAATTGGGGGGAGATGGAAAAACTGTAGAAGTAGGGTATAGTCCGAAATGGAGGTGTCACCATGGCACAACAAAGCGAATTGCTCACCACAGAAGATTTCATACCCTGTGTGACGAAAGGCTGGCCGTTCGACGGCTCTCAGCCTGGACGGGTTTTGGATCAAAAAGAAACGGAACCTGTTTTTGCACAACCAGAGCGAGTCGTGCCTGCCAAGCAAGGTCAATGGATCTTTGCGGTCGGCATGACCCTCGTTTCGTTGTTTGGGGTCGGAATGATTCTGAGTGAGCTTATATGAAAATGAAAACCGAGGCCAAATGCCTCGGTTTTTGTTACCATACTAAAGTGATCTACCTCTTTACCGGTTCTGACGTCGAGAAAGTAAGAGCCAAAGCCTTTCAATGGGTTGCGGCTTCTCGGGCGAAAGCCCCAGAAGCTATGTACCTTCGTCTCAATCCTGAAGAGACGACGGAAGAGGCGCTTGCAGAAGCAGCAGGCTCCCAAGGCCTTTTCTTTTCCAAGACACTCGTCCTTATCGATGATCCTTTTTCAGTACGTGAAGTGGGGGAGCGCGTGCTTGCCAGCCTTGATATGCTCGCTAACAGCGAAAACCCCATTGCCATACTTGCACCCAAATTACTTGCCGCACGACAAAAGAAGATAGAAGGGAAAGCAGAGAAAGTGTTTACGTTTGAGGTACAAACAAAAACACCCACACGCGGATTTAACGGGACACTAGTAAACGCGCTTGCAGCAAAAGATGGTAGTACGCTCTGGAAAGAAATTGTCGTTGCGCTTCGTCAAGGAGATGCGCCCGAGATGCTTCATGGCCTTCTGCATTGGAAGGCGCGTGACCTTATGCACAAAGGAGGAGGGAAGTGGGGAGAAGAAGGTGCGCGCAAGCTTTCTCTTAGTCTCATCGAACTTCTATCAGACTCAAGAAGTGGGGATCTGCCACTGTCACAGAATCTGGAACGGTTTGCACTTTCGATTCGATAGAAATTCGAACCACTATCTGCTACTATCCGAAGGTAATCCGCCTATAGCTCAGTTGGTAGAGCAGGTCGCTTTTAACGACAAGGTCCCAGGTTCGAGCCCTGGTAGGCGGACATGGAGACTTCTTTTAAAGAACGTTGTGTGGAGCTTCGCAAAGACGGTCGTTCGATTATGGAAATAATGAGAATTACAGGAAGGCCAAAGACATCAATCTATCAACACATACGCCACATTCCTCTAAGTACCGAACGGTGGATGCAAATAAAGAAAGCAGCAGCTGAACATATTCGTAAGTTTCCCACGGCCCGTAAAGGTAAAAGTATCCGTCCATTCAAACCATTCTCTTCTTGGACTCCGAAGCTGGTTCTACTTGTAGCACACCTTTCATTTGACGGTGAATTGTGTCACGGAACATGCGCATACAATAATCGCAGTATGATGCTTCTCGAGCGTGTACAGAACCTTATGCGTTTGGTGTATGACTTTGATCCAGCGCAGTATACGAATCCGTTAACTGGCGTTCGTCGCATTAGTTATTACAATGTTGCTTTGAGCGCTTATCTAAAGCAGAAATCAACCGATCTACTTAATACCATTCACGCTCTCCCTGTTGTTTCGCAAAAAGAATTCCTACGGGCATTTTTTGATGATGAAGGGTGTATGGATTTCAGGTTAAAAAGAAACATACGAAGGATACGAGGATACCAAAAAAACACCAATACACTTTTTGTATGTCAGAAACTCCTAGAGAATTTCAACATACAGTCTCACATAGAAATGCCAAACGAAATCGTTATATCTGGAAAAGAAAATTTACGCAGATTTCAGCAATTAATAGATTTTTCCAAAGGAGTGCGAATAAATGGAAACCGCTCAAACAGCGTATGGAGAAAATCTATCGAGAAACGTGTATTGCTTGATCGTGCGATTAAATCCTTTAAAACTTAATAGGTAAACTGGCTTACCACTTTTCCTTGGGAATCTAGAAGAAGAATGGTTTCTCCGTCTTTACGCCATAACTCATCACGTGCTCCAAGGAATACGCGCCATGTGCGTCCTGCAAATCCACTATCGTCTTCGTGTGCGTCTACGCACCCATTGTAGTTAAGGTAGTCCTCGGCAAATGCTTCACACGATCCTGATACGTTTGAGGGAGCCCTTGTTTCAGCGGCACAGTATGGAATGGTGCGAATGTACGCAAGACATTCTTCATCATCATTATCGTCGTAGTAACGATCGAATTCTTGATAGGAAGTAGGGCAGGCTTGGGTAAGGGGAGGTCTGAAATCTTGGCGCTCTTCAAAGTACCCAGTGCACATGTTTTCACGAAAACTTACCCCTACCGGTGAACGGCCAGAGACGATGATCATAGTGTCGCCTGCACGAAGTTCAATAGGAGCGAGCATGTTCACGCGCCCTGACTGAGGCACCTCGGCGCCTTGGGGGAGCGCTGCTCCCTTACCGGTTTTTTGACTCACTAGTTTCCATCCGGCCGTTGATACATTCGCGGTTGCTGTAAGGGTGAGGTATTCCTTATCTTCATTCGTTTCTTTTGCACCGTAACTGTCGGGGATAAGCGAAACCGATGAGGCACTTCCCGAGCTTCCGGTTACACCCCCTCCACCACTTGATACTCCCGCACCCCATCCACCAATAGTTATTCCTGTTGAAAACCCAGGATAGGCATTAGGGTCACCATACGCCTCTGCGCCCGTCCCTGGCCCGCTTATAGGGCGTAAGTAAGGACCTGCAAAAGAAATAGGACGTGAGGGTCCACCACTTGCAACCCATATAACAAAAAAGAGGAGAAAGATTCCAAGGAACAAAAACACATCCCCCCACACGCTGCCGCCTCCTCCGCCTCCTGCTGGTTTATCTGCCATTACCCGTATGATAACAACTTCTTGAGCTCTTCTCGCACCACTTGTGCATCACTCCATGGAGTTTTTGTTCCGTTGGCACCCATGATGTAGGGGTCAGTGCCTTTTCCCGTAATAAGAACACTGTCGCCTGCTTTAGCGTGTGTCAGTGCAGTATGTATTGCTTCTCGACGATCCATAATAATGATGGGAGTGCGTCGCATACCTTTTGCCATTGCCTGTACGATAGCGTTCGGATCTTCGTCATACGGATCTTCATCAGTTAAAAACACTTCAGTACACGCCTCATCAGCAATACGACCCATTTCTGGACGCTTCCATGTGTCACGTCCCCCTCCCGTGTTTCCTAGTACGCAAAGTTTCTTTCCAGGGTATGCGTCATAGAGTGCCTGCAAAGAGTCTGGAGTATGGGCGTAGTCGACTACGACGGTAAAGGGTTGTCCCTCTTCAATGCGTTCAGTGCGACCAGGAATGCGTTCAAGTGAAGCGAGTGCCGAAGCAATCTTAGGGAGAGCAATTCCTATAAACTCTGCCGCGTGTATTACGGCAAGTGCATTCATTATGGAAAAGCTCCCAGGCAAATGGAGTGAGAAGGGTACCCCGTTATACGTAAATGCTACATGTCCTGCTGAAAGTGTTACTTCTTGTGCGTTCTGCAAAGAGAAGGGGAGATGTTCTTCAACCGGAAGTGCGAGATACGGGGCACTCGCTCCGTCATCGGCGTTTGCAATGATGGCTCTTGGACGTTTTGATGAACGCGCTAATTCCTTACCAATACGAAACTTCGCCTCAGCATACTTTTCATAGGAACCATGAGATTCGATATGTTCTTTGTGCAGGTTGGTGAACACGAGCGCGTTCATATCAAGATAGAGATGACGGAAGTTGCGAGTTGATTCGGAGGTAAGTTCAACCACCGCATGGGTACACCCTGCATCTACCGCACGACGGAGGAATTTCTGAATGAATCCACGACCAGGCAAGGTCATCTTATACAGGTTGGGGGATGACTCTTCCCCAATAGCAAAACGAATAGTTGAGGCAGTTGCAACGCGCACCCCTGACTCTTGTAGCGTGGTGTAGAGCATGTCAGACACAGAGGATTTTCCTTTCGTACCTGTTACCCCGATAACGACAAGGCTGCGTGCGGGAAAGCGATACCAGAGTGCGGCACCTAATGAAAGTGCGTAGTGGTAGGGAAGAGTAAGCGCGTGGTACCACGAGCGAGGGAGGATTTTTTGCAAGAGGGATTTGAGCGCACCCATATCTTAGGCTGATTTTGAGAGTGCAGCTTTCAATCGTGCCTCTTTACCGACAACCGACGCAGGAAGTGCAGACACCGCTTTACGCGCTTCTCGTTCGGTATACCCAAGCGCCACAAGAGTATCAAACACTTCTGCGTCATCTCCTTCCACTACCGCTCCAGACCCGCCAAGCTTTTCAGAAATCTCAACCACTAGTTTTTCTGCAGCTTTCTTCCCCAGTCCCACCACACGAGTGAGATACGAGACATCACGTGCACCGATGGCTTTCGTAAGAGCCTCTCGAGGTGCACGACGGAGAATGGAAAGGGCAGTCTTTGGCCCAACCCCTGATACGGATAGCAGAAGCTCGAAGAAACCAAGATCGAGAGGGTCAGAAAAGCCGTAGAGATCCACCCCGTCTTGCTTTATCGCAAGATGCGTAGAGAGCATCACCTCATCCCCTATACGAAACGTCTCTGGAGCAGGAACGTGTGCAAGCACCCCAAAGCCGTGGACATCGATAACGACCCCTGAGGATTCGATTCCACACACCACCCCTTTAATCTGCCTGATCATGTGACTATTCTTGCATATCGAAGCGAAATGCCGTAGTGTGCCTCTACATGGCAATCACCAAATCAGCAAAGAAAGCTCATCGCGCCTCACTGCGTAAGCGTGTTTTTAACGTACGCCGCAAGCGTGCTCTTTTGGGTACCGTTAAGGATGCTCGTAAGGAAATGAGCACGGAAGCCCTTTCAAAAGCATATAAAGCAATTGATAAGGCAGCCAAGCGCGGCATCATCAAGAAAAACACTGCCGCACGAAAGAAGTCGAGACTCGCAAAAGCGCTAGCAGGAAAGAAATAAAGAAAACGGCCCCCGCACATGCGGGGGCCGAATCGTTACGCGTTCATAGGTACCTGACACTCTTGAAGAACAGAGCGCAGTTCTTGTTGAGCCGCACACGACGCAGCTTTAAGACGCTTTGCGTTCGTGGTGAACTGACCAATGGACCCATCGGTCCAAATGATCAAATACCGACACGTTTTTTGTTTTCTAAGCGCATCAAGACCATCGACGTAGCGAAGATGCTTGGTAGCAAATGCTTCGCGTACCCCAACAGGTACTTTTTGTAGATACGGACTGTCTTTGGGAATTGCTTCCTCAGAGAGCGCGCGACCCGTTCGGTCTTCTTTGGGACGAGGTCGATTAGCGAGCACCAATATGTCCGTAAGCGAAAAGCGATTGATTGCTTCAGCTGCAGGAAAGGGAGCTGCGCCATCCCCATCGAAGTAAATCTTGTCTCCAATTGCCACATGCCCTCTTGAAAGTCCAGGGATTGCAATTGAAGCTTTAGTTCCTTGCATGGGGTCTGGAAGTGCTTTCATATCAAGATAGGCTGATTCACCTTCACTGGTGGTGACTGTTGCATAGTGAGCAGTTCGCCACAAACGATAGGTATCAGCGTTAAATCGCATTCCCAGCACATCATCACAGAGGTAGTCGATATTCATTGCAGGCGCAAGAGAAGGATTAGTTCTCCAAGCCACGAGTCGTGCAAAGGATAAAAAAGTATCCGTGGTGCACTCCTTGTAGTACACATCTCTTGTGTGCGCGATATCTCCACTTCCATAGAAGAGTGTGGGCGGAGTGCCCGTTGACCCTGTGAAGGCAACGTCAAAGGCAGACAGGATGCCGAAGTCATAGAGTGCAGCGAGTTGCGCAGCGCCAATGGTGCCACGCATGGCCCCGCCATTCACTACGATTCCAGTTCGGTATGTCTCATGCGCAGGATTCCCGCGCCGAAGAAGCATTTCTTTCTTAAGTATGTTTGGAAGCACTCCAAGGTTTCCCTCAAAGCGTTTTTCATCAAGGAGCACGATGAACCTCCTTTCTGTTCTTGTTCATCAGCTGTGGTTTAAACTACGCCGAGTTGGGACGAAGTCAATCATACAAGGTGCACTACAGGGTGATATTGGTTTCCCGAGGGGGGAGGCAGTACGCTACATACCAAAAGACGCGCCGGTTGCGCGTCTTTTGGTTTTGGTGCTCCCGCCAAGAATCGAACTTGGAATACGAAGTCCGCAACCTCGCGTTATATCCATTTAACTACGGGAGCGTTGCCCTACAGTATCGTTTCCCGAGATTGTTCGCAAGAGAAACACTACAAACGAAATAGTTCTACAATCCGATCCATAGGAGACTCATCATGACGGCCCTCTTCAAGATGGAGCGCCATGTATTCATAGATCTCAACAGGATCATGTCCGATGATAGGGATAAGAAGGTGAGGGGACATAAAATGCTTTGTTTTTATTGAAAGGGAAGGAGGAAGCGTTTCGTCGGCATACTCAAGAACTGAGTAGTGCAGCATATTTTGAAAGGGATAGAAATCATTATCAATAGCGATACCGTCTTCAAAAATAGCAAAGCGGTGCATGTGGGAGGCTTTTGCAGCAGCAGCAGCGATAGCCACTGCCGCAGCGGCTATTACGAGTGCAAGGATGACATTGCCAAACAATACCGAAGCGATGGTCGCTGCAGTTGCAATAATACCGAGCGCCCAATACCAGTCCGCACTTTTTTCTTCGAACTGATACTCGCGCCCTTCCCATTCATACAAGGCGGTACGAGGCATGTGCGTATGATACCACCACCCTAATGCTGATTGACGCTTTGGTTAGTACGCTATACGCTCCCTGACGGAGAAAGGAGGATTACATGAGATCCTTTACATATTGTCCGTGGTGCACCAGAGAACTGGAGAAGAGGGATAAGTATCTTTCCTGTCATTCTTCGTGCGGATTTATCCACTATGACAATCCGACTTTGGTTGTCGCAGCGGTTGTGCCGATACTGCATACGTTTCTCGCTCACACCGGAATTCCGTACCAAGATCTTCCCGATGGCGGGCTTGTGCTCGTACGACGCGGGATTGCTCCTTTCGAGGGTGCGTGGTGTTTGCCGTGTGGGCATGTAGAAAAGCATGGTCATCCCAAAGATGAAGCAGCAAAAGAGGTTCGTGAAGAAAGTGGACTGATTACTCGTATGGAGAAGTTGCTGTGTCTATGCAACCCTGCTCCAGGCGAAGCTAATCATGTCGTTGGCTCCTACCTCGCCCGTCCGGTTGGAGGTGCGCTACAGGCAGGAGATGATGCAACAGAGGTTGGGGTGTTCACGAAAGAGAATGCACCAACACTATGCTTTCGTTCGCACGAAAGACTCAAACAGCAATGGTTTAGGGGAGAACTCGGTACCCTTACCGGTATCGATCTCATGCTCTAAGCAAAAGGCCCTGCGTATGCAGGGCCTTTCACTTTGGCGGAGGAGGTGAGATTCGAACTCACGGTCCCTTACGAGACTCTTGTTTTCAAGACAAGTGCGATAGACCACTCTGCCACTCCTCCTAGATTATTCCGGCTTCTTTTCTTTGACGGTAGGTGATGCCGGCATGCGCGCCACTACCTCACGCTTCACGTCTTTCAGAAACGGGAAGATATGCTCACGCCCACTTCCCATATCCTTCTGGAACCATTTAAGGTACACGATTTCCAGAATACCGACAGTGTTTATGACCACGAGAGCCACAAACCACCATCGTTGGCCGTTTCGTGCTGCGTGGTAGAGCGCAATTGCTTTCCATGCAAAGGTCCATACGAGCATTACGAGAAAGAGCGCGGGGAATATAATCCCAAGCCCCATACCGTGCACGAGAGGTCCTACGAGCGGGTCTCCATATGAGTTCAGCATATGGCCGCACAATACCATACCTGCCGTAAGCTGGTAGGATGGGCGAATGCGACACTTAGGTATCGATTTCGGAACAAAGAAGGTGGGACTCGCGCTCTCTGACGAAGCGGGGGTGATGGGGTTTCCGCATGCGGTCGTGAAAAACGACGAGGGGCTGCTTCTACGACTCACAACACTCATCGAAACAGAGCGGGTGGGACGTATCGTCATCGGAGAATCATTAAACTCCTCAGGCAACGATAATCCGGTAGCCGAAGCGGCACGAGTGTTTGGGGAAGCTTTGAAAGCACACACCAACATACCTGTTGCCTACGAAATGGAAGCCTTCTCGACGCAAGAGGCACGTCGCGACTTTGAAGGGAACCGTACCAATACCGGTGAACTTGATGCCTCTGCCGCAGCACTCATCCTTACAAGCTATTTATCACGACCTCATGATAACGATTGATGATTTATCGAAAGTAGAAGTGCGCGCGGGTACGGTAAAAAGTGCGGAGCGTGTTCCTGATACCGATAAACTGCTACGGCTCATGGTAGATGTGGGCGAACCAGAACCTCGTCAAATTATTTCAGGTATCGCAGCCTACGTAGAGGATCTCGAATCATTGGTAGGACGCCAGCTTATGTTTGTCACGAACCTTGAACCTCGAATCATTAAAGGTCTTGAGTCTAATGGCATGCTCTTTGCGACAGGAGCAAGGGAAACGTTCGCCTTTCTAGTACCTGACCGAGAGGTGCCTCCTGGTACCGGTGCTCACTAGTATTCGTTCAACTCTTCTCCACGGGAATGTATACTTATTCCCATGAGCGCTCTTTCGAAGTTCTTACGCGTTGAACTTGCTCCTCCCGCATATCTTTCGCTTCCCACTGCGGGTATTGATATTTCAACAAGCGGCATAAAGATTGCCTGCCTCAAAGAACATCTTCATGGGCTTGAGCTTTCTGCGTTTGATGAATATCCGCTACCGGTAGGGGCGGTCGTAGGAGGAGAGGTTCGTGACCCTCATGCGGTTGTAGAAGGAGTGAAAACGCTTGCGGCGCGTCACCGTATCCATAGTGCAAACGTTGCACTCCCCGAAGCTCGAGGCTACTTATTCGAAGCAGAAGTGCCTCTTGGAAAGAAAGACGAACAGAGAGTTGCCATTGAAAGAAAGCTTGATGAATATGTACCGCTTCCTTCAGCAGAAGTGGTGTTTGATATGGCGCCGGTTGGTAAGGGGCAGGGGGGAGAAAAGGTGGTAGGCACGGGCTACGCGCGTCGTGTCTTAGAAGAAACACTTGCGGTTTTGGATGATGCGGGGGTGAGTGTACGAGCTATTGAAAGCGAAACCTTTGCGCTTCCTCGAGCCCTATTGCCTCATGACACGAACGAAACCACTCTTATTATCGATATTGGTAAAACCACAACTAAACTTCTTGTGGTCACGAAGCGCCTTCCACGCTACGTGACGACTCTTGATATTGGAGGGCATGCTCTTACCGAGGCGGTGGTAAAACACTTTGGGGTATCAGAAGAAGAAGCTAAACGAGTGAAGGCAGAGAAAGGTATCGCTCCAAGCGCGGGTAACGAAGAGTATCTTGCTTCCATGCTCTCAACCGTGTCGGTGATTCGTGATGAGATAGGGAAGCGCCTTGATTATTGGCAATCACGTAGCGGACAAAGTGATCCGGTGACGCGTGCGCTTTTAGTAGGAGGGAACGCAACTGTGCTGGGGCTTCCGGAATATCTTGAAGCATCGCTCAAGGTACCGGTTGCACTTGGGGATGTGTTTGCAAACTTTGCGCCTCGTACGGCATGGCTTCCACCTCTTGAGTACCAAGAGTCACTTGCCTACGGCACCGCGATCGGGCTTGCGCTTCGTGAGTATGTAACTTCGCGTATATGAATGGTCTCACCAATCTTCTTCCTTCTGATCGTGCGCGAACACTCTCTCGCGAGTATCTGTTACGACTTCTCGTAGTCACGTGTTCACTTGCCGCAGTGTTTATGATCATTCATATCGCATTACTGTTTCCTTCGTATGTGTATCTTTCTGAAGAAGTAAAGACTCGAGTAGCACATCTTGAAGACATTGCTGCTTCACTCTCAACCTCTGAAGGACATCGTGTTGAGGAGCGACGCAGTGCTCTCTCGCAGGACGCGCAGGCACTTCTTTCCGTTGCCACTACTCCTTCTGCGTCAGGAGTAGTGCGCACACTTCTTTCGGTTCCTCTTCAGGGAGTACGTATACACTCACTTGCGCTTTCATTGCCTGAAAAAGGAGAAGGACAAGTACGTATAACAGGTATTGCCCCTACTCGTGAGTCTTTGCGTCAGTACCACGGTGCACTTTCAAAACTTAGCTCGGTACGTACCGCAGAGCTGCCTCTTTCGGTATATGCCGCTGAGCGTGATCTTCCGTTTTTCATAACACTCACAGGAACTTTCACGCCATGAAAACCTCGATCATCACTCATGCAGGCATAGCGTTCGTCGTTCTCGCTGTACTGGTTGGGGGCTACGTATACTTTCTTTCCGAGACACGTCATCTTCAGGATAGGATTCAAGAACTTACGGTAGAGATTGCGCAAAAGACAGGTGAATATGAAGAAGAAGGCTCTATGCGAGACTTGCTTAAGGAGACCGAAGTACAGGAAGCGACACTTGCAACACACTTCGTGGATCCATCCGACATCGTTTCATTTCTTGAACATTTAGAAGGAGTAGGGAGCGGGCTTGGAGTGTTTGTAACCATAGTGTCGGTTACCGATCCTGACGCTACCGGAGCAGTTACCGTATCACTTTCGCTTGAAGGATCATTTGATGCAGTGATGCGTACGGTGGGGTTGATAGAACACGATGTGCGCGCAACCGCAGTGCGCACACTCGCTCTAGATGTAGGAGAGAATGGATCGTGGAATGCGGCGCTCTCAGTAACCGCCCTTACCCCTCACACACCATGACCATTCCTCCATACCTTAAGAAATACACCAGCCTGCTTATGCGTGCGGGTAAGGGAAGTGTGTCGGCAAACCCTAGTCGTGATTGGCTCGTACTCCTTGCACTCACGCTTCTTGCGATTGTGATAAGTAGTGTATGGAACATTATGTTCTTCTCGGATGTGCTCTCCGGGAAGATGACGACTCCTCTTGGGGAAGAAATAGCCACTGACACGAGCAATGTAGAGAAGGTTGATAGGCTTTTTGGAGAGCGTGCCGAAGAGGCGTCACGATATAGGAACGAGTACCGGTTCGTTGACCCTTCGCGTTAAGACGGATACGCTACTAAGGCCCCTGTAGTTAAATGGATATAACTGCGGACTTCTAAGCCGTTATTCTAGGTTCGATTCCTAGCGGGGGCACAGCAGTCAGAGACCCTAATAACGTCCGTGAGGCGTCAAGAAAAGTGCGATACCGTGCGGGGTATTTGCCCTGTAAACTTCCTTCGCATATCATTTCTCCATGCCCGAAAACATGGAAGAACTTCGAGAATTCCGTGAGGAACTGAAGGCAGACATTGTCGACCTCCTTGAAGAAACCGAAAGCGATTTTACGCTCGACGATGTCCTGGATGTTATATACGAAGAGGAAGAAACTGACGACATGCAGCGCGCCATCATGATGTTCGATAACGGCGATCCGGCGCTGCTCAGCAGTGCCGTCGAACTGGTCACCGACGCATGGAACTGCTTTCCTCACCGTATCCTCGACGGCTTGTCTCCTGCGGAAGTTCTGCTTAAGCGGCGAGCGTAATTGTTCGTTCTTTCAATACCAGTCGATTCCTCAAGTGCTCAAGCAACTCTCGTTGCTCGCCTGGACTCCCGTTCTTCAAGAGATACTTCGCGTACTTCCTGAAATCCATATCCTTCGCTCGCATCGTTTCCTTCACTCCTTCCACCTCTGCGCGAAGTGTGTTGTATCGCGCAACCTCGCGCTCGATGAGACTTCTCGCCCCAATCTCGTCGATACTGATTTGGTCGATGATACCGAGAAGCTGCGTAATGAGATGGTCCTCACGCACGAACGGATTCTTGCAGGACTTGTCTCTACTCTTGGTACAAGAGTAGTAGATATACCAGTTCGTCGAGCCGTCTTTGAGGGTCTTTGATTTCTCTTGGGCCGTGATGCCGGAACCGCAGAGACCGCAGATCATGAGCTTGGTGAAGGTGAAATCGTTGCGGGCGGTTTTCTTTCTTGTCTCTTCTGCCAGTTTCTCTTGCGCTGCTTGGAATAGTTCCTGCGTGATGAGAGGCGTATGCTTGCCGGTATACCAGCTCCCACTTCCACGCGGATACTCAAAAACACCGCAGAAGAATGGATTTCTCAATAAATTGTATACGTTACTCAAACTCAGAGCTTTTCCGCTCTTGCTCGTGAATCGCGCGTCGTTCTTGAGCCAGAGGTAGGTCTTGCGACCACTCCAGCGCTCAACCCCGACCTTCTCGAACATCTGCTTCATCAGTGGAGCGCGTATCGGGTCAATTACTATTTCGCACCTATGGGCGCTTCGGTTGTCGTTGAAGTATCCGGTTGGCGCGGTGCAGGGAAAGAGCCCCATTTCCGCTCTCGCTTTGAGGCCGCGCTTCACGTTGATACGCTTGTTGTCGTTTTCGAGCTTCGCCTGACTTCCAAGAATCATCAGAAGGAACTTTTCATTCGGGTTGTTGCCGAACCGCTGGCCATAGGTGCGGATATCGATCAAGTGCTTGCTATCCATCAAGTCGACGATGCGTCCGAGGTCTCCGGCGTTGCGGCTGATACGGTCCGGTGCCCAGGTGAGGATGCCGTTGAATTTTCCAGCGCGTATCTCGTCCACAATCTCGTTGAAGACCGGCCGCGCTCCGGCCTCTTTGGCCGAATGCGACTCGCGCTTAATCTCTACAATTTCCAGTTTCTCCTTTTCAGCCAAAGCGAGCATCTCCTTGATTTGGCTATCTATCGAGAGTACCTGTTGTTCCTCAGATTCCGTCGATTTCCTCGCGTACAAGCAGTATCTAAGGGACACAGCTTCCACGGGAGCGACTGCCGTCCCAAACCCGCCCTGAATCATTGCTGTCTCCATATATTGCCGTTAGTTGCTAACGGTCTAATGGATGACGCAGACTTCCCTGGGAGTCCAGGAGGATATGGAGACAACCAAAGTTGCATATATGTAAGATATATGTTAAATATATACCTATGACTACTCAAGTAATCTTCAAGATTGATAAGGGCCTCAAAGACCGCGCTATGAAGAAAGCGCAGGGTGAGGGTGTGCCGTTTGCATCCGTTCTCAAGCTCGCTACCAAGGCATACGTTGATGGACAGCTTGATATCGGCGTTATCTCAAATCAGCCGTTCAACCCAAAGACTCGCCGCGAGATTGCAAGCGCCCTGAAGGACATCAAAGCAGGAAAAGGGCTTTCTCCTCGCTTCAAGAATGCTAAGGAGGCAGTGGCGTATCTTAGGAAAGCATAAACCCTATGGATGCATATCTGCATCGTGCGTTTCTCAAGAAGCTTAAGAAGCTGCCGCCTAAGATTCAGAACAGATTCGAGGAGCGGCTTGAGTTGTTTCTCAAGAACCCAACCGACTCTACTCTCAACAATCACTCAGTCGAGAGACGCTTCCCAGACTGTCGAAGCATCAATATCACCGGCGACTATCGCGCCATCTTCAAGTTAGAAAGAGATACTGCGATATTTATCACAATTGGGACGCATTCGGAACTATACTAACGAAAAGCCGCCCTTACGAGCGGCCCAGAGTTAATCTCGAGAGAAAATACGGTTGCCCGCACCCCATGGGGCATTCGGGTCATATTCCTCGAACGTCTTTTCCTCTTCGTTCCATTGTATGAGAGGGACAGTTGGCTTTTCCGCGAGCAACTTCTCCGCTTCTTCCGGTGAAGACAGCGGATGGAGCCCAACTTTCTCCATCGTCTTTAGAATAATTCTTCTTCGGAATTATTGGAAATACCGCTTGCGTAATTTTTATTCGGACCATTCTCAGCCGCAGAACTACTACTCCTAATATTTTGCTGGTCTGAATAGCACTTAGAGCATGTTCAATAACCTCTCGGTACCACTTTTCTTTGAAAGAACCAAAGGTCATTTCAACGTGTTTGAGCCGTATTTCGAACACCGCAGGTATGATTAGGATACAAATCTGTTCGGTTGCATAGGGTTTTTAGACAGGCTCTAGAGCCGTAGATGCGATCTTGGCACCAGGCCTTTCATGCTGTATCTGACTCGTGTTGCCACCTCATAATCTCCTCCTCTAATTCCTTTGATGTAATGCCCGCGATGCCTGCACTTTGGACCGCATCCACGATTACTTTGCGCAGTGCGATGCGAATAGCGTTTTTATCCAGTTCCTCCCCGTGATCTAACGGCTCAACGGCACCTGCTATTCGCCCCACTGCTTTTGTGAGATGCGTCAAGACATGTTTGAGAGCAAACGTCTGTCTGTCTTCCGGACTCAAGTGCGCAAGTGCGGGATAGGAGGATTCATCGAATGGCCATATCTTTTGTGCGGCTGTCTGAATTTCTTGGAGGTTCATACACTTTATTTATTTGTACCAAGCACTTCGGTAAACACCGATTGATATTTCTCCAAATAGTCATCCATGTGCTTGTTTTTATATTGCATAATAAACCGCGGATGTTCAACGGCGAGAACACGCTTAAATAAGCCGAGTTCTTTGTTCAGCTCCAAAAATGTTTTCTGATTCTTACCGGTACCCAAAAGAATGGCCGTGTTAGATACACCTAAATCAACCTGCCGCTGTAATGTGCTAACGATAAATGGTTTCATTCGCGCATAAAGAATGGGGTCGTCATAGTAGTTGTAGTTCTTTCCCTCCTTTGTGAACCCTATAGGACAGACTGCGCTCACGAAGAAATGTGCGTAGAAATCTTCAGCTCCACCCCAAGTATCTATGAACTTATACAGAAATCTTGAGGACGCTTCTGAACGCGGATCGAAGATGTTTGGAATCCCGCAATTATCACGCAAAGCGATTGGGTCAGTAAAAGGAACACCCGTCATGTTGGAGCCGAATCGTCCAGGATTGATACCGAGCACGAGCACTCGCTTTTTGTTATCAGAGAAGAACTTTTTTAGAAAAGTCTCCGTGTACTTCATAACCTCACGATCTCTATGTGGCTCTAGCGCCTCAACCCCTTCGGGTAAGTCCGATGGTGCTGTTAGGTCTTTATAAAATGAAACGGCTCTAGCGCTGAAAGTGTCCATACTAATAGTATACAGAAAATGAAGCGGCGCTTTGGACGCCGCTTCATGAATTATGTGATAGGCCAGAGCTTGTAGGGTACGGCGAACGTTGTTTTCGCTGCGCTACGCAAATCCGGCTTCTTTCCAAGAACTTCTTCGGTTGTCGCGAATGAACCGTGCCAAAGTGACTTGAACTTGTGCTCTCCCATGCCTTTCATATCCATGTCCGCTAGATGGATAACACCTTCTGGTGTTTCTTTCATTACCCAATCGTATTGGGGTCTCGATTTGGTACGAAAGACAATTTCGGTGAACACTGCCTGCCTCGTCTTCGGAAGAAAGTCGAATCCTCCGAATCCCGAGAGCCACGAGGATAGTTCGCCGACTTGAAGACGGAACCCAAGACATATGCGTCCGCGGTACCGTTTCTCTTCTTCAAGTGAGAATGGCGGCGTATCCCGTAAAAGCACAAGGAGCTCTTGAAGCGACTCCTACGTCATAACTGTGGGGAATATGACGCTTTGCGTTGATACGGCCTCAAGCGCAATGGCTGACTCTGTAATCGCGACGAGGCTTTCTTTGTCAGGTTTAGCGACACTCAATCGCCAGCCGAACTTAGCCGGATCGTTCGCCGCATGCGCGGCGAACAGGCACCCCGCACCACCCCGTTTATAGAACGCAAGCTGGGTAGCAATGATTTTCTCTTCCTGCATGCAACTCTCCTGTAAGGAACGTTCGACGGTACTAAAGCACGAAACATTGGACGAGTAAAATGCGTGCCCCTCTATAGGAGGGGCACGAGGCCGCATGACCGAAGTACAGTCATGACTTTTGGTTTGAGATTTTTTAGGGTCTCATTTGTCTCATTCGCTACGCTACCGTGAGGCCTTGAATTGGGAGGCGATTGGTATGCCAAACGGCCCTTGCGTTGTCTCGATTGGTATGGTGCGATACCGTGGAGGGGCACATTATTTCGATCCTTTTTCTTGGTTACGTAGTGGTATAGTCAAGACATGCAACCTGAAGGAGTTTCTGGGAAAAAGAAAGAATTTCCTCCTCGCTTGTCAGAAGAAGAAACACGCGAACTTGTGCTTGCGCTGATGAGGAAAGAGATCGATGGAAAGAATTTGATGGAGCGTGCCGAAGAGGCATACAACGATGCTCGAATAGCGGCTCGAGCAGCCGCAAAACTTTCACGCGGCAAGAAAAATAATGTTCCAGCAGCGCACGCAGAACACCTTAATAAAGTATTGAAGACACTTGAAGAACTTGCGGAAGGGAAGGTACCGAAGACCATGAGCGTGTTGGATTACTTAGGCGAAAGGATATTTGGCAGCCCGCATCGTAGAGCCGATAGGTTTTATCAAGGGAAAGTAATAACCAAAGAAGGGATCGAAGAAATGATGCGACGAATAGAGCGAAGTGTATATGGAAGTTCATTCGTTTTTGCTCCAACACACCAACATGCAGTTTTCCATGATGGAACGAAACCAATAGTAGAGCTTGGTGATTTTCAAAAGAAATCCATGATACCCATTAAAGAAGAAATCATTGTTGAGGAAGAAATACAACCGGAACCCCTAAAGAATCAGCAAGCAATTTTTCACGAAGAGCTTGAACCAGCGGTAGTAAGAGAATCAGAATATAGTGACAATGAAGAAATACTGACTCCTGAAATGGTAACTCAAACAGTTGATCGGTTGGGTGCACGCGTTGTTGCAACTGAAAGAAATATATACACTACGGCTGCCGAAGAAGAAACAGCGTTCCAAAGAGAACTTGCACGTCGCGAAGCCGCAGAGCTTCGAGGATTTCTTGCAGAAAAAGCCCAAAATGATGCAAAGAAGGAGAAGAAAAAACGTTGGTGGAACTAAATATAGATGAAAAGGTTGGTCGTTAAAACGACCAACCTTTTCTTTGTGTGCGCGGTGAGGGACTTGAACCCCCGACCTTCTCAGTGTAAATGAGTTGCTCTACCAACTGAGCTAACCGCGCGTACGGACACCATACCCGATGAAGGCTATAATGAAAAGGTATGGAACGACTCGAGGCAGTGGTCTCGGGAAGGGTACAGCTCGTGCTGTATAGGGATTTTGCGTGCAGAAATGCGAGGGCGCTAAGCCTCACAGGAGAAGTCGAAAACATGCCTGACAGCACGGTGCGTATTGTCGCTGAAGGGGAGCGTGCTCACTTAGACGCCTTTGCACTCAAACTTTGGAAAGGATCTCTGTTATCAAAAGTAGACATGGTGCATACCCGCTTTCTTCCCGCTACTCAAGAATTCAAACAATTCCGCATCATCTATTAATAAAGTGCATTTCGCGCTAAGGTACAGAAGATGGAACTCCCGATACTCTACGAAGATGCTGATATTGTCGCAGTGAATAAGCCTGCGGGGGTCATGACGCACCCTGATGGTAAAACTACCGAAGAGACGGTGAGTGATTGGTTTGCTAGGCGCTACCCTGAGGCAAAAGAGGTAGGAGAAACACAGCGTCTTCAAGACGGGACTGAGATTCGTCGTCCTGGAGTAGTGCATCGTTTGGACCGAGAAACCTCGGGGGTATTGGTGCTTGCAAAGACTCCCGCATCACACGCACTCCTTAAAGCAGCGTTTCAAAATCATGAAGCAAAAAAGACCTACCTTGCTTTTGTGTACGGCGTACCTAAAGCAAAGAAAGGCACTATCGACTTTGCTATAGGACGCTCAAGGCAAGACTTTAGACTTCGCTCAGCCCAACCAAAAGCAAAAGGAACATTGCGTGATGCGATAACTCACTATGAAGTCATGGGTGATATTGGTACCCACACCCTCATGCGCCTTATGCCAGAAACAGGCCGTACCCACCAAATCCGTGTGCACCTAAAAGCAATTCACCATCCTGTAGTAGGGGATCCCTTGTATGCCCCTAATCATCCTGCGGATCTTGGATTTGATCGCCTAGGACTCCACGCACTCTCTCTTCTCATCCCGCTTCCGTCTGGAGGAGAAAAGCTTCTCGAAGCCCCGCTCCCAGAAGACCTTGCTAAGGCTGCCGTAAGGTTTGCTGCCTCGTAAAGCGTGTGCTAGAGTAGCGCGACTATGACCAGCATTGTGACACCCGTTCCGCTCGAAGAGCGCCAGAAACTCGGCATCAAGCCTGGGGATACGGTGCGTGTACACCAGAAGGTGATCGAGAAGGGTAAGACGCGTACCCAAGCGTTTGAAGGGTTGGTGATTGCGGTAAAGCACGGCAAGGAAGCTGGAGCGACCTTTACGGTGCGCGCAACACTCTCAGGAATCGGGGTGGAGCGTATTTTCCCTTTGTATGCACCCTTTATTGAAAAGATTGAGATTGTTAAGCGTTCCAAAGTGCGTCGCGCCAAGCTCTACTTCATCCGCGAGAAGGTTGCTCGTGAAGTGAAGCGTCAGCTTCGCAATATGCGCATGATGAATGTCTCTACGGAGGACTTTGCTGAGAAAGCACAAGATGTGGTGCTTGATGAGAAGGTAGAAGACGAAGTAGCGGCTGTTGCAGAAACCGAAGCGGTAGTGGAAGAAGCTCCTGTTGAGGAGGTGAAAGAAGAAGAGAAGGTTGCGTAGGTCGTCTGTCTCTCAAGAAAACGCTTGAAAATAGAGAACGCACTGCGTATAGTGGGCAAATCCTTAAAAGGATGATGCCCGGGTGTCGTAATTGGTAGCCGATTACCCTTGAGGTGGGTATGCCGAAAGGCGTGGAGGTTCGAGTCCTCTCCCGGGCACCAGATAGGACAGAAGACAGAAACGATCGAGCAAGTGCTTGGTCGTTTCTGCGTTTGAGGTTCGTAAAATCCGAGAAGATTTGGATTCATTAAGCGAGTTCAACAAGTAAACGCACCACTCCGCTAACATAGCGGATATATGGCGCACTTAAGCATTGAGGAACGAGAAGCAATACAGCAAGGGCTTTGGGCCAAAGAATCAGTACGGTCGATTG
>Ga0172380_10000499_pt1 | contig 76556 bp, 87 predicted proteins | sample Leawe162metaG_FD_119747 | JGI IMG/M metagenome (GOLD analysis project Ga0172380, IMG submission 119747) | Leachate microbial communities from a municipal landfill in Southern Ontario, Canada - Leachate well 162 metaG | ecosystem: Engineered > Solid waste > Landfill > Unclassified | place... | reverse complement strand
CGTAGCCGGGGACGATGATCACCTTCGACGCGTTCTTCATGATGAAGGCCGCGTCCTCGGCGCTGCCCTGTTTCACGGGGCGGGTCTCGACCTTGCCGCCGGCGGCCGCCGCGCTGTCATCGGCGCCGAAGCCGCCGAGGATCACGGAGATGAAGCTGCGGTTCATCGCCTTGCACATGATGTAGCTGAGGATCGCGCCCGAGCTGCCCACCAGGGCGCCGGTGATGATCAGCGTCACGTTCTGCAGGGTGAAGCCCAGCGCCGCGGCGGCCCAGCCGCTGTAGCTGTTGAGCATCGACACCACCACCGGCATGTCGGCCCCGCCGATCGGGATGATCAGGGTCACGCCGACCAGCAGGGCCAGGGCGAAGATGGCCCAGAAGGCCCAGATGGCCGCGCCGCCGCTCATCACCAGGATCACCGTCAGCACGACGATGGCCACGGCGATGGCCAGGTTCAGCAGGTGGCGGGCGGGCAGCAGGATCGGCGCGCCGCTCATGTTGCCGTTGAGCTTGGCGAAGGCGATGACCGAGCCGGTGAAGGTGATCGCGCCGATGGCCAGACCGAGCGACAGCTCGATCAGCGACTGCAGGTGGATGGTCCCGTCCGGCTCGGCGATGCCGTAGGCGGCGGGCGTGTAGATGGCGGCCACGGCCACCAGACAGGCGGCCATGCCCACCAGGCTGTGGAAGGCGGCGACCAGCTGCGGCATCGAGGTCATGGCCACACGGCGGGCGATGATCGCCCCGACCACGCCGCCGACGGCGACGCCCGCGCCGATCAGGCCGAGCGTGATGGCGTCGAGCACGCCCTGGCTGAACAGCGTCAGCAGGGTCACGCCGACGGCGATGGCCATGCCGATCATGCCGTTGCGGTTGCCCGCCTGGCTGGTCTCGGGGCTCGACAGCCCCCGCAGCGCCAGAATGAACAGCACGCCCGAGACGATGTAGGCGATGGCGGCGATGTTGGCGTTCATGATCTCAAATCCCCCGAACGCGCGCTCAATGGCCGCTCTTGCCCTTGGCGGGCTCTTTCTTCTTGTACATGCCCAGCATCCGCTGGGTGACGAGGAAGCCGCCGAAGATGTTCACCGCGGCGAAGGCGGCGGCCAGGGCGCCGGCGCCCTTGGAAACCCAGACGTTGGTCGGGGTCGCGCCGCCACCCGACAGATCGGCGCCCGCGCCATGGGCCGCGGCGGCCAGCAGGGCGCCGACGATGATCACGCTGGAGATGGCGTTGGTCACGGCCATCAGCGGCGTGTGCAGCGCGGGCGTCACGCTCCAGACCACGTAGTAGCCGACGAAGATCGCCAGCACGAAGATGGCCAGGCGGAAGACGGTGGGGTCGACGACGGTTTCCATCTGGGCGCTCTCTACGTCTTCTTCGGGGCGGGCTTGGCGGCGGCCTTGGGCTTGGCGGCGACCTTCGGTGCAGGCTTGGCGGCTGCGGGTTTCGCGGCCGGTTTGGCCGGAGCCTTCACAGCTGGTTTCGCGGCGGCCTTGGGAGCAGCCTTGGCCGGCGCCTTCGCGGGGGCGGGCTTGCCCGCCGAAGCCTTGGCGGCGGCGGGCGCCGCCTTCAACTGCTCGTGGACGATCGCGCCGTCCTTTGTGACCAACGCGGCCTTGAGGATCTCGTCGGCGAGGTCCGGGGCCAGCCTGCCCTCCTTGTCCAGCAGCAGGACGGCGAAGGCCATCAGGTTGCGGGAATAGAGGGCCGAGGCGTCGGCGGCGATGCGGCCGGGCAGGTTGGGGATGCCCATGATCTTCGCGCCGTTCGGCGTCTCGAACACCTGGCCCAGCTTGACGCCCTCGACATTGCCGCCCTGTTCGACGGCGAGGTCGACGAGGATCGAGCCGGGCTTCATCGAGGCCACCTGGGCGGCCGTGACCAGGCGCGGCGCCGGGCGGCCGGGGATCAGGGCCGTGGTGATGACGATGTCCTGCTTGGCGATGTGGCTGGAGACCAGCTCGGCCTGCTTGGCCTGGTATTCCTTGGACATCTCCTTGGCGTAGCCGCCGGCGGTCTGGGCGTTCTTGAACTCCTCGTCCTCGACCGCGAGGAACTTGGCGCCGAGCGACTCGACCTGTTCCTTGGTGGCCGGCCGCACATCGGTGGCGGTCACGACCGCGCCGAGACGACGGGCGGTGGCGATGGCCTGCAGGCCCGCGACGCCGACGCCCATGACGAACACCTTGGCCGCGGCGACGGTGCCGGCGGCGGTCATCATCATCGGCATGGCCCGGCCATAGGCCTCGGCGCCCTCGATCACGGCGCGATAGCCGGCGAGGTTGGCCTGGCTGGACAGCACATCCATCACCTGGGCCCGGGTGATCCGCGGCACGAACTCCATGGCGAAGGCGCTGGCTTTCGCCTTGGCCAGCCCCTCAAGCGTGGCGCGGTCCTGGTAGGGATTGAGCGTGGCCACGACCATGGCGCCGGGCTTCAGCGCGGCGATCTCGTCGGCCTCGGGCCCGCGCACCTTGAACAGCACATCGGCCTTGCTGACGGCGTCCTTCAGCGATTTGGCGATGGTCGCGCCGGCGGCGGCGTAGTCGGCGTCGGGAAAGCTGGCCGTGGTTCCCGCGCCGGCTTCGACGGTCAGAGACCAGCCGGCGGCGATCAACTTCTTTACCGTCTCGGGAGTCGCGGCGACCCGCGTTTCACCGGCTCGACGTTCGCGGGTGACGGCGATGACTGGCATGGAACTCCCCATCCGGGCGCGGTTCGAGTCGCGCTCCTAGAGAGCCTGTTTAGGGGATGATCTTGCCCGTTGTCGAGCCTGTCGATGGTGCGTTGCGAAAAACTATGCCGCACCGCACCATTTCAGGCGGGTTTTAGTGCCCGCCGCCCGACTTTTCGCGCAGCAGGGCGACGCCCGCGGCCAGCACGACCAGGCCGGGGATCAGGCCGCCGAAGAAGCCCGCCGGGGTGCAGAACCACAGCGTCAGCATGAGGATCGCCGTGACAACCGCCAGCGAGCCCCACTTCGTCAGGCCCATCACGGCGTGATAGGTCGAGGTCTGTTCGGAGATGTCCATCCCGCCGCGGTGATATTCGGAAGCCATCGGTGTTTCCTGCGATCTGATGGGCCGGGATTACAACGGGAGCGGCGACGGCTCAAGGGGTAGGCTAGGGGTTAGGGGATAGGGGCTAGGGACGAGTTCGACCTGCGAACGCCGCCGGCGTCGAGCCTGTCCTTTGCTAGCCCCTAACCCCTACTCCCTAACCCCTAGGCTCGCGGCCACCCCGCCAGCAGCCCCCGCAACGCGCCGACGAACGCCAGCGGCTGGTCGATCATCACGTGGTGGTCGGCGTCGGGGATGGCGATCTGCGGCGAGCCGGGCGGCAGCAGGCCGCCCATGTAGTCGAGGATATGCGGCTCGGCGAGACGAGAGCGGTCGCCCCACATGATCGCCAGCGGACAGGTGATGTTGGCCAGCAGAGGGCCGCGATCCTCCATCATGAACGACGACCACATGAAGGGGTCGAACCGCCAGGTCCAGCCGCCCTCGACTTCCTTGAGCGCGTTCCGGGCGATCCAGTCAGCGATGTAGGGATTCTCGCAACCCTGCGGCGGGGCCAGGCGGAAGCGGCCCAGCGCCTCGGTCAGGGTCGGGTAGACCCGGTTGGGGGTCACGCGTTTGGGCGGGCCGCGCCATTCCAGCTCCGGCGGGCGGACCATGGAATCGACCAGCACGGCGGCGCGCAGGCGGTCGCCGTACTTGCTGGCGGCCAGCATGGTCGGGAAACCGCCGAAGGAGTGGGCCACGAACACCGGCTTGCCGGCGACGTTCAGCCCGCCGGCCTCGGCCGCGGCGAAGGATTCCTGGGCGAACTGTTCGGCCGTGTAGGTCTCGCGCCAGTCCGACCGGCCCATGCCGCTCCAGCTGAAGGCCGCCACCCGGTAATCCTTGGCGAACCAGGGGGCGATGAAGGTCCACCAGTCGGCGCTGGCGCCGTTGCCGTGCAGCAGCAGCAGGCCCGGCTTGCCGACCTCGCCCCAGGTCAGCAGCTCGATGCTGGCGCCCTCGAAGTCGAAGCTCGAGCGCTCGGGCGCATCGGCGAGAGCCGCGTCGAACCAGGCCGGGGCCGGCGGCTTTTCGCCGTTGAAACCGGCCAGGGGCGCCGGGAACTCCGGCCAGGGCTTCTGGTCGTCAGGCATGCGCCGCCTCGTAGGCCTTCTCGCCCTTGCGCGGCGGACGCGGCCCCAGCGCCTTGAACACGCCCGTGCCGGTCATCAGCAGCCGGTCGCCGGACCAGATGCGGCCGCGCACGGTGTAGACCGAGTCCTCCTCGCCGATCAGCTCGGCCGAGCCCTCGACCCAGTCGCCGAGCTTGGCGGCCGACAGGAAGTCGCAGGTCAGGCGGACGGTGACCCAGAAATGGGACTTCTGCACCGAGATGACGCGGCCCCAGGCCATGTCGGCGAAGCTCATCAGCATGCCGCCGTGACAGTTGGCCATGCCGTTGGTGTGGTGCTCCTCGACCCGGAAGGCCAGAGTGCAGCCGTCGGCCTCGTACTTCTCGTACAGCGGCCCGATCTGGCGGCCGAAGCCGCGGGTCCAGTTGAGCAGGCTGTAGCCGGGCGGAATGTCGCCCGTCTGGGCGTCGGTGAGATCGTCGGACATGAGACAAGTCTAACAAGCGTTTGAAGTGGGGTGAAGGGCGCCGTTGCGGCCGGAAGGGGACACGTACCGGCTTCGCCGGAACATGTCCCCTCGTCGGCGTCGTTGCATTTCTGTATCTTATAGGATACATACGACCTTGATGATAGAGGTCCGCGAGACGGCGGCCTACGCCGACTGGTTCGCCAGCTTGCGGGATCTGCAGGCGCGGGCGCGGGTGCTTGTCCGTATCCGGCGACTGTCTCTGGGTAACGCGGGGGATGCCAAGCCGGTCGGCGACGGCGTGAGCGAGCTGAGGATCGACCATGGCCCGGGATACCGGGTCTATTTCGTCCGCCGTGGTGACCTGGTGATCGTTCTGCTTGGCGGCGGAGACAAGAAGAGCCAGCGGCGGGACATTGCCGCCGCGTTGGCGCTGGCGAAGGACGTTTGAGACGATGGCCATGACCAAAACCACCACGCGCCCATGGGACCCGGTCGAACATCTCGGCGCTGAAGAGGCGCAGGCCGCCTATCTCGACGCCGCGATGGAAGACGGCGACCCGGCGGTTATCACGGCAGCGCTGGGCGACATCGCGCGGGCCCGCGGGATGACCGACATGGCCAAGGCGACCGGCCTGAGCCGCGAGAGCCTCTACAAGGCGCTGTCGCAGGACGGCAATCCGGAGTTCGCCACCGTCCTGAAGGTCATGAAGGCGCTGGGGCTGCGACTGGCGGCCCTGCCAGCCTAGGCAGGCAGGGGACATGTACCGCAGGTACGTGTCCCCGATCGGCGCTTGTCGGGGACACGTACCGAAGGCGGTACATGTCCCCTGTCTCACACCAGGCTCTCGAACTCCTCGACCAGCCGCTCGATGTCGCGCATGCCGGCGGCCCAGAAGCTCTTCTCGCGAGGGTCCAGACCAAAGGGCGCGAGCGCCTCGACGTAGGTCTTCGTGCCGCCGGCGGCGAGCAGCTCCTCGTAGAGCGGGGCGAAGCCGGCGGGATCTTCGCGCCGTTTCTCCATCAGGGCCCGCACCAGCAGGTCGCCGAAGGCGTAGGCGTAGACATAGAAGGGCGCCTGCACGAAGTGGCTGACATAGGTCCAGTAGTGCTCGTAGCCGGGGTTCAGCTTGATCGCGGGACCGAGGCTGTCGCCCATCACCTCCAGCCACAGCGCGCCGATCTCGTCGGGCGACAGCTCGCCGTCCAGGCGGGCGTCGTGGAACCGCGTCTCGAACTGATGGAAGGCGATCTGGCGCACCACCGTGTTGAGGCCGTCCTCAATCTTGCCGGCCAGCAGGGCGCGTCGGTCGGCCGGCGCCGCCTCGGCCAGCAGCCGCTCGAACACCAGGCCCTCGCCGAAGATCGAGGCGGTCTCGGCCAGGGTCAGCGGCGTGTCGGCCAGCAGGGTGCCGAGCGGCGCGCACAGGGTCTGGTGCACGGCGTGGCCCAGCTCGTGGGCGAGGGTCAGCACGTCGCGCCGCTCGCCCATGAAGTTGAGGAACACGTAGGGGTGCTTCTCGGCCGTCACCGGATGGCTGTAGGCGCCCGACTGCTTGCCGGGCCGGGGCCGGGCGTCGATCCACGGCCGGGCGAAGAAGGCCCGCGCCTCGTCGGCGAAGCGTGGCGCGAGGGCCGAGAAGCTCTCCAGCACCACGCCCCGGGCCTCGTCCCAGCCGTACTGGCGCGGCGCGGCGGCGTCGAGCGGGGCGTTGCGGTCCCAGTAGTCGAGGGTTTTGCGGCCCATGACCCTGGCCTTGGCGGCGTAGTAACGGTGGCTGGTGGCGGCGTAGCCGTCGGTGACGGCCTCGACCATGGCCTCGACCGCCTCGGCGTCGACCTCGTTGCCGATGTGCCGCGACTGGGCCGGATAGCTGTAGCGGCGCCAACGGTCCTCGACCTGCTTCTCGAAGGCCAGGGTGTTCATCACCAGGGCCATGGTCGGGGTGCGGTCGTGCAGCGCCTCGGCCAGGCCGCCCGCCGCCGCCTTGCGCCGCGCCGCCGACGGATCGGACAGCCGGTTCAGCGCCTCGGGCAGGGTCAGGTATTCGCGGCCGACCTTCGCGGTCAGTTTCGCCAGCGTCTCATCATACAGCCGCGACCAGTTGGCCACCGCCGGGCCGCGATCGATCAGCAGCCGCTCCAGGTCGGGCGACAGCTCGTGCGGGCGGCTGAGCCGCAGCCGGCGGATCCACGGCCGCCAGCGCGCCGCGCCCAGGTGGGCGTCAAGGGCCGCCTCGAGTTCAGCGTCCTCCAGTTCGTTCAGCTCCAGCGTGAAGAACAGGCTCTCGGCGGCGATCTGCGCCGAGCGCGCCCGCAGGTCGCCCTCGAACCGCGCCCATTCCGGATCGTCCCGCGCCGTCGAGGCGGCCAGCGAAGCGTAGGCCCCGACGGCCCACAGGGCGTTGGTGGCCGCCTCGTAGAGGCTGATCCCCTCGTCGATCAGCGCGCCCAGCACGCCGGGGTCGGCCCGGCTGGCGACGAACCGGCCCTTGAGCTCGATCAGCGCGTCGTTGGCCCGCCGGGCCTCGGCCATGTCGAGCGCGATGCGCGGATCGGCGCGGCTCTCGTAGAGATCGTCGAGGCTCCACTCCGGCGGAGCGGCGGTATGGGCGGGGGTCTTGAGCGGCGCATTCATGGCGGCGGATATGGACCGGAGAGTCAGGGCTCGCAACCTCCCTCCCCTTCATCGGGAGGGAGAGGGGTCAGGCCCGCCCCGGCCGCCGCTCGACAAGCCAGGCGATGGCCGTCACGGCCAGATAGACGCCGATGGCCATGCCCCCCATCTGGACCGGATCGTCACCCGTCGGCGCCAGCTTCGAGGCGATCTGCACGCCGGTCAGCACCAGAAGGAACACCGCGGCCGGCCAGATGCCCAGTCCCTGCTTCGCCCGCACCCACGCCCACCAGGCCCCGGCGGCGGCCAGCAGGCCCATCTCCAGAGTCGCCTCGGGCACGGGCCAGTTCCACCAGCCCAGGCCCACCTTCTCGCCGCCGAACCACAGCTCCAGGTCCGGCCGGTGGACGAGGAAGTCCAGCAGCCAGTGGGAGAAGACGGCCAGCCCGAGGAACATCGACGCCCGCCATGGCGTCTTCAGCCCCCACCGGGCCAGCAGCGCCCCGCCAACCGACCAGGCCAGGGCGCCGGGCAGGCTGTGGGTGAAGGGCATGTGGTAGAGCTCCAGCGGGCTGCCGGGCAGGGCCGGATCGACACGGAACTTCTCCGCCCCGGTCATGATCAGCGCGCCCCAGCCGATGTCCATCAGCTGGCAGGCCGCGACATAACTCCACAGGGGCGCCCGGGGCTCGGCCGCGCGGGCGGCCAGGGCGGCGGCGTAGTGTCCGACGAACATTCGCGTCTCTCCTCGGGATGGCGGCCAGGTTGTCGCGCCGGACAGGCCATTCAACAATTGCCGATACCCGTGGGCCTGATATGCATTTCTGTATGGAAAGCGAGCCCGACTGGAACCTTTACGCCTCGTTCCGCGAGGTGATGCGCCAGGGCAGCCTGTCGGCGGCGGCGCGCGCGCTGGGCCTGACCCAGCCGACCCTCGGCCGGCATGTGACGGCGCTGGAAGCGGCCTTGGGCGCGGCCCTGTTCACCCGCTCGCCGCAGGGCCTGACGCCCACGGCCGCCGCGCTGGAGCTGCTGCCCCGCGTGGAGGACATGCATGCGGCCGCGCGGGCCGCGGCGCGGGCGGTCAGCGGCGGCCCCTCTGGCGAGACGGGCGTCGTGCGCCTGACGGCCAGCGAGATCGTCGGCGGGGTCGTGCTGCCGCCGATCCTGGCCGCGTTCCGCGAGACCCATCCGGGCATTGTCGTCGAACTGACCCTGACCAACCGCAACGAGGACCTGCTGCGCCGCGACGCGGACATCGCCGTGCGCATGGTCCGGCCGGCCCAGTCGGCGCTGGTCGCCCGGCGCCTCGGGACGGTGGCCATCGGCCTGTTCGCCCATCGCCGCTATGTCGAGGCGCATGGCCTGCCAATGACCATCGATGAGATCGCCGACCATCCGCTGATCGGTTTCGACCGGGATGAGGTCTCGCTGCGGTCGCTGGAGGGCGTCCCCGCCTACCTGCGCCGCGACCGCTTCGCCTTCCGCTGTGACAGCGACCTGGCCCAGTTGGCCGCGCTGCGGGCCGGCTACGGCCTGGGCGGCTGCCAGCTGGGCATCGCCGCCAACGAGCCGGACCTGATCCCGGTTCTGCCGGACCTGGCCCACTTCGAACTGGAGATGTGGCTGGCCATGCATGAGGACCTGCGGGCCGTCGGCCGGGTGCGGACGATGTACGACTTCCTGGCCGTCGAACTGGGGGCCTACGTCCGCCGCCGTTAACCCCCGACTCAGGTCTCCGAAACCCGGTCTTTACCCACCCGTGTTTCAATCCGGGTCAACAAGAGCGGCGCTCCATGACGGGCGCACGCCGGTACGGTGGGTGATCTTCATATGACCAAAACGGTCCTGGTCGTCGATGACGACCCGACGCAAAGGCGTCTGATCCAGGCGGTCCTCGAGCGCGAAGGTTTCGCGGTCGCGCAGGCCGAGGACGGTGACGGAGCGCTCAAGCATCTGATGTCCGGCCAGCCGGTCGATGCCGTGCTGCTCGACCTGCAGATGCCCGGCCTGAACGGCCACGACACGCTCAAGGAAATGCGCGCCAAGGGCTATGGCCAGCCGGTGATCGTGCTGACCGCCGCCGGCGGCGTGGAGACCGTGGTCAAGGCCATGCAGGCCGGCGCGGGCGACTTCATGGTCAAGCCGGCGGCCCCCGAGCGGATCATCGTCTCGCTCCGCAACATCCTGTCGATGGGCGACATGCGCAGCGAGGTCGATCGGCTGAAGAAGCAGGTCACCGGCCGCACCACCTTCGCCGACCTGATCGGCGACAGCGCGCCCATGCAGATGGTCAAGCGGCTGGGCGAACGGGCGGCCAAATCGTCGATCCCGATCCTGATCAGCGGCGAAAGCGGCGTCGGCAAGGAGGTCATCGCCCGCGCCGTGCACGGCTGCTCCGACCGGGCCGGCAAGCCCTTCGTGGCGGTCAACTGCGGCGCCATCCCCGAGAACCTCGTCGAGTCGATCCTGTTCGGCCACGAGAAGGGCAGCTTCACCGGCGCCTCGGAAAAGCACCTGGGCAAGTTCCGCGAGGCCGACGGCGGCACGCTGTTCCTCGACGAGGTCGGCGAGCTGCCGCTGGACATGCAGGTCAAGCTGCTGCGCGCGCTGCAGGAGAGCGAGATCGACCCGATCGGCGCCAAGCGCTCGGTGCGGGTCGATGTGCGCATCGTCTCGGCGACCAACCGCGACCTGACCAACCATATCGCCGAGGGACGGTTCCGCGAGGACCTGTTCTATCGCTTAAACGTCTATCCGATCGAGGCCCCGTCCCTGCGCGAGCGGCGCGAGGACATCCCGGCCCTGGTCGAGGCCTTCATCCGGCGGTTCAACATCGAGGAAGGCAAGCGCGTCATGGGCGCCTCGGCCGAGACGCTGGCCATCCTCAGCGGCTTCGACTGGCCCGGCAACGTGCGCCAGCTGGAGAACGCCGTCTATCGCGCCATCGTGCTGTCGGACTCGCCCTATCTGCAACCGCACGACTTCCCGGCCATCTCGGGGGTCAAGGTCGCGCCGGAGGCCCTCTCTCTGCCCGTCGATCCGCCCACGGCCCAGCAGCTAATCGCCGAGATCAGCCGCGACGCCCCGGTGCGCATCCTCGACGGCCGCGGCCATGTGCGCCCGCTGGAGGATGTCGAGCGCGACCTGATCCAGCTGGCGATCGAAATCTACGCCGGCCACATGAGCGAGGTCGCCCGTCGCCTCGGCATCGGCCGCTCGACCCTCTACCGCAAGGTCCGCGAACAGGGCCTCGACGTCGAGGGCGGCCTGGAGGAGGCAAGCTGATGGCCCGTCGCGTCAACATCCGTCCGCCCCAGCCCCGCGACGCGCGGCTGAAGACCCTGATGCACCGCATGAAGCTGGCGACCGCCCGCGTGGCCGTGCTGCCGGCGACCGCGCCGGCCTGACCTTCAGCGCGGCCGGCGCGGGGTGATCCGCACCTGGGCGCCGTCCGGGGCGCCGAGGCTTCCAGGACAGGCGGCGGGCCGGTAGCGCAGATCATAGCAAAGCCGCACGTCCTCCAGCCGGCCGTCGGCGACCTTGATATAGACGCCGTCCCGCGGCAGGCCCCGGTTGGCCGTGGCGAAGGCGTCGCGGATCTGGCCGGCGGTCATGGTCGCGGCCATCGGCGGCAGGCGCAGGCGGCGCCACAGCCGGGCCGCGTCGGCGAAATAGGCCTCGGGCGTGGCCCAGCCACAGGTCCCGTGCGCGGCCCATTCGTGCTGCAGCGAGGCGGCCGACGGAGTCATGCACAGGTGGCGGCGCACCGTGGCCGCACGAAGGGCCGGCGCGGGCCCGCAGTAGCGCGGATGGCGGCCCTGCGCCCCGTTCGGCCACAGGCCGTGCAGCACGAAGCCGAAGTTGTCGCCATGGCACTGGAAGGCCAGGGCCGGGTCGGCGCCGCGCGCGCGGCAGATCTCCGGCGCCCAGGTCAGGGCCAGCATGTAGAAGGCAGTCGGCGCGTCGCGCACGACCTCGTCGGCGGGCGGAGCCCGTTCCGGAGCCGGCGTCACGATAGCCGGCAGGTGGCAAACCCGCGGCGGCGGGGCGGCCGGTCCGGCGAATCCGCTGGTGAACAGGGCGGCGAGGGCCAGGGCCGCGAGACCCGCTCGGGACAGGGTCATGCTGCTACTCGCCATCCTCGCGCGGCGCGGACCGCCGGCCGAACGCCTTGCGCTTCATCGGCGTCTTCTCGCCTTTGGCCTTGGCGGTGATTTCCCTGAGCTTCACGGTCTGGAGCATCGACAGGGCCTGGCCGGCCGCGCCCTTCTCGGGATCGCCGAACGCGCGGCCGTAGGTCTTCAAGCGGTCCTCGACGCTGCCGAGGAATTCGCCCTCCCAGTCGGACAGCGCGACGCCGGCCTTGTCCGCCGCGCGCCGGGCGCGCTTGAGGGCATTGAGCGCGGCCCGTTTGGCCTGCGCCTTCAGATCGGGTGGGCCCCGCTTCAAATTTCCCCGATGGCCGAGAGGTAGAGGTCGATCAGCGCGTCCTCTTCCTGGCGCTTGGCGCGGTCCATCTTGCGGATGCGCACCACCTTGCGGATGATCTTGACGTCGAAGCCGTTGCCCTTGGCCTCGGCGTAGACCTCCTTGAGATCGGCCATCACCGCTGCCTTGTCCTCCTCCAGACGCTCAATGCGCTCAAGAATGGTCTTGAGCTGCGTCTGGGCCGTGCTGTTGAGCACGTCGATGGTGGAGGCGTCGTCGGCCATGGGGGAAGGCTCTCACAGGACGGAGGGATCGGAAAGGCCGACGGTCTAGCCCCCCGCGCGGTCGGCCTCAAGCAGTCCGTGGCCGACGAGCAGCGAATTGAGGTGGGCCGGGTCCTCGAACCTGTGGACATGGAAGCCCAGGGCCCGGGCGGCCTCGATGTTGGCGGCCGAGTCGTCGATGAACAGCAGGTCTTCCGGCGCCATGCCGGCCCGTTCGCTGGCCAGGCGGAAGATGGCCGGATCGGGCTTGATCAGCCCCTCGTCGCCGGAAACCACCGTGTCGCGGAAGTGGCCGAAGGCCGGCGACAGGGCCTGGACGGCGGGCCAGCCCTCGCTGGGCATGTTGGTCAGGCCGAACTGCGGCACGCCGCGGGCGGCCAGGGCGTGGATGGCCGCCTCGGTGTCCGCGAACACCGGCCCGACCATCTCGACGAAGCGCTCGCCCCAGGCGCGGATCTCGGACTCCAGCTCCGGATGGCGGGCGATCAGCGGCGCGGCGTTGTCCCGGAAGGACACACCCCGATCATGGTCGATGTGCCAGTCGAGCGTGCAGACAGACGAAAGGAACCGGTCGCAGGCGGCCGGTTCCTCGAAAATCTTTTCGTAAAGGCGGCGCGGGCTCCAGCCCACGACCACATTGCCGACGTCCCAGAGTACTCCCCGGGGCGCGCGCATGTTCAGCCCTGTTTGGCCTTGAAGCGCGGGTCGGTCTTGTTGATCACGTACATCACGCCCTTGCGACGCACGAGCTTGCAGTCGCGGTGGCGGTTCTTCAGCGACTTGAGCGAGCTTCTGACCTTCATGACCCGTCTACCGTTTGCGAGCGATCCGGGCGCGAAGAGCGGCGCCTGCGGAAACCCGGTTGTTCCAGAGCGGGCGGCTATAGGCGGCGACAGCTTTTGAGTCAATCCGCGCGCTTGAAACGCCAGACGCCGTGCTGGCCGCGGCGGTTGTACATGACTCCGCCGATCTGCCCCAGGCCCGCCTGGCCGACATAGACCGCGAAATGGTCGTTCGACTGCCACTCGATCAGGGCGCCGCGCTGGACCCAGGTCCCGTTGGTGTAGGTCAGGCCCTTGGACACATACTCGACCACGCAATCCTGGCGCAGGAACAGCGTCATGGGACCGACTTCAAGCCCTTCCCACTCCGTGGTTCCGGTCCAGCGGGTGTTGGCGAACGAGGGCCCGCCGGCCGGGTCGGCGCAGGCCGATTCGGCGGCCCGCACGGCGCCGGCCGACATCAACAGCGCTGCCGACAGCGCGGCTCCGAGCATCAGACGCATCCGTGAATCCCCACAACTTCGGCGCCAACTATCTCGCCAGCGCGCGCGTCAGGTCAATCTCGGCGCGGTATCGCGGGCTTGTGATTGAGGCGTCCCCCACACCCCTGTAGCCTGTGTCGATGGATCGTCGTTCGTTTCTCGCCCTGATCGTCGCCGGCTGCGCCGATCCCTCGCTGGAGCCATCGCTGGGCGTCTCGTCGCCGGCGCCCCAGTCCGCGCCCGGAACCCCGGTCGTCCCGGCCGTTCCAGCGCCGTCGTCGAGCCTGACGCCGTCGGGCGATCCCAACTTCGATACCTGGCTGGCCGGCTTCTATCCGCGGGCGCGGGACGCCGGCGTCCCGGCGGCCGTGCTCGACCGCGAACTGGCGGGCCTGACGCCCGATCCGAAGGTCTCGGTCCAGGACTCGCGCCAGCCGGAGTTCTCCAAGCCGGTCGGCGACTATGTGAAGGGCGTGGTCAGCGACGCCCGCATCGCCCAGGGCCGCCAGTACCGCGACAGTCTGCCCTACCTGCCGGAGATCGAGCAGCGCTACGGCGCGCCGCGCGAGATCGTGCTGGCGATCTGGGCCATGGAGTCGGCCTTCGGCAAGATCCAGGGCGACATGGACGTGATCCGCTCGCTGGCCAGCCTGGCCGCCGACGGCCGCCGCCGCGCCTGGGCCGAGGGCGAACTGATCGCCGCGCTGAAGATCGTCGGCTCGGGCGAGGCGCCGCGGACCCGGCTCAAGGGCAGCTGGGCCGGGGCCATGGGCCAGACCCAGTTCCTGCCGTCGGTGTTCCTGGCCACGGCCGTGGACGGCGACCACGACGGCGTGCGCGACATCTGGGGTTCGACGGCCGACGCCCTCTATTCGACCGGCGCCTATATGGCCAAGGCCGGCTGGAAACGCGGCGAAAGCTGGCACCGCGAGGTCGTCCTGCCGCCCGGGTTCGACTATTCGGTCGTCGAAGGACCAAAGGACACGCCGCCGGGCTGGGCCGCGAAGGGCGTCAAGCGGGCCGACGGCCGGCCCTGGAGCGCGGCCGACCAGGCGGCCCAGGCCGGGCTGGTCCTGCCCTCGGGCGCGGCCGGGCCGGCCTTCCTGGTGTTCCCCAACCACATGGCCATCCGCCGTTACAACAACTCGACCGCCTATGCCCTGGGCGTGGGCCTGCTGGCCGACCGCTTCGCCGGCGAGGGGCCGCTGGTCACGCCCTGGCCGTACGAGGTTCCGCTGTCGCTGGCCGACCGCACGGCCGCCCAGACGGCGCTGGCGCAACTGGGCTTCGATCCCGGCCCGGCGGACGGCGTGATCGGCTCGGGCACCCGCAAGGCCCTGCGCGCCTGGCAGCAGGCCCGCGGCCTGCCGGCCGACGGCTATCTGTCGATCGACCTGGTGCGGAAGCTGAGAGCCGAGGCGGGGCTTCCCTAAGGGGCAGGCCAGGAGCGCAGGGACAGGCTTTCCTGTCCCTTGGGACTGGATAGCCTGTCCCCTCGCCGCCGTCCGGGGACTGGACAAGCAGTCCCAAGGGACAGCTAGTCCAGTCCCCTGGCGTCACCCTTTCCAGGCGACCCGAACAAGGCGGGCCATGACGGATCGGGGAGCGGAGCCCTAAACTCCGCCCTCGTCGCTGCGTTCGAGGATGGCCAGGGTGGCCTCCTCGTCGGCGTCGCCGGTTTCGCCGGCTGCCCGCAGGATGGCGTTCTTCAGGGCATAGGCCATCAGCCCGGGCAGGATCACCGCGTTGAGCAGGAACGGTCCGGGGTGGACCAGCTGGTAGAGCATCACGAACAGCGGCGCGATGATCACGTTCAGGCCGTTGACCGCCGCGATGGCCGCCGCCGCCTGGGCCTGTTCATGCATCTGCACCGACAGCGACGCGCCGGCGGTGAAGCCTGGCCGGGCGAAGCCGTAGCCCAGGCAGGCGATGGCGTAGCCGGCGACCACCGTCCAGTAGTCGGGTGCGTAGGCTGTGATCAGGTTGCCCACGCAGGCCAGGGCCACGCCCCAGCGCAGCAGGGTCTTGGGGCCCATGTTGAAGATGCGGATCAGGCCCCACTGGGCCAGCAGTCCGGCCATGGCCCCCGCCGCCATGGAGACGGCGATGAAGCCCAGGGCCTCGACCGGCGAGACCTTGAGCTTGTCGATGATCATGAAGCCCAGGGTGTAGCCCTGGGCGGTCTGGCAGGTGGCGACAAGGAAGCCGTAGATCAGGAACGGCGCCAGGCGCTTGTCCTTCCACAGGGCCGCGCCGGCGAGGCGGCGGGTCTCGCGCGGAGCCGACTCCTCGGGCAGCAGGCGCCAGACCACGATCAGCATGCACAGGGCGATCAGCGAGAAGCTGAACAGCGGCCCGGCCAGCGACACCACCGGCAGGATGAACATCGGCGCCAGGAACGGCCCCACGACCGTGCCCAGGCCGAAGGCGCCGGCCAGACTGGCCATCATCTGGGTGCGCTCGGCCCGCGAGGTGCGCTCGGCGACATAGGCCTGGGTCGCCGGGTTCGAGGCCGAGCCGATCAGGCCAAACAGCGCGCGCGCGAGCAGAAAGACCACGAAGATCACCGGCCACGGCGCCAGATGGTGCAGGCCCGCCGTCACCACCAGGCCGCAGCAGAGCATCGAGATGGCGAACCCGGAGAGGCCCAGCATGATCAGCGGCCGGCGGCCGCGCTTGTCTGACTCGCGGGCCCAGACCGGCGACATCACCGCCCACAGCAGGGCCGACAGCGAGAAGATGGCCGCCATGAAGGCGTCCGGGATGCCGATCTGGCGGCCGATCGCCGGCAGGATCGACATCAGGCCGGTGTTGCCGATGGCCACCACGATGGACACCGCGAACAGGATGCCGAACGACCGCGGGGCAAGCTTGGGCAAGGGTCGCGTCGTCGAGGTCATGATTGCCGTCCAGGTGCGTCCAAACCGGCGCGTCACGCTCGCCGCGCTCACCGCCCATTAAGCATTAACGCCGATTCTCCGGCGGTTAACCTCGCAGGGCGGCGTCTTTCTCCATGTTCCAGATCATCGGCATCGTGCTGCTCTTCGGCCTCGTGTTCGGCAGCTACATCATGTCCGGCGGCAAGATGGAGGTCATCATGCACGCCGTGCCCCACGAGATGATGGCCATCGGCGGCGCCGGCGTGGCCTCGTTCCTCATTTCCAACTCGATGGGCGTCGTCAAGGGCTCGCTCGGCGGCCTGGGCAAGGCGTTCGCGGGGCCAAAGTGGAAGGCCAGCGACTATCGCGACCTGCTGTCGCTGCTGTTCCTGCTGACCAAGACGATGAAGTCCAAGGGCGTCATCGCGCTGGAAAGCCACATCGAAAAGCCGGCCGACAGCGCGATCTTCTCGCGCTTTCCCCGCATCATGAAGGATCACTTCGCCGTCGATTTCATCTGCGACACCCTGCGCATGATGACCATGAACCTGGAGGATCCCCACCAGGTCGAGGACGCGATGGAGAAGCAGCTCGAGAAGCATCATCACGAGCACCAGGAACCGGCCCACGCCCTGCAGAACCTCGCCGACGCCCTGCCCGCCCTGGGCATCGTCGCCGCCGTGCTGGGGGTCATCAAGACCATGGGCTCGATCACCGAGCCGCCGGCCGTGCTGGGCGGCATGATCGGCGGCGCCCTGGTCGGCACCTTCCTCGGCGTGTTCCTGGCCTATGGCCTGGTCGGACCGCTGGCCTCGCGCCTCAATGCGGTGGTCGATGAAGAGGGCGCCTTCTATCGAATCATCCAGTCGGTCCTGGTGGCCCACCTGCACGGCAACGCCGCCCAGATTTCGGTCGAGATCGGCCGCGGCAGCGTTCCGTCCGCCGCCCAGCCCAGCTTCCTCGAGCTCGAGGAAGCCCTGTCCAACATACCGAACGAGGCCTGAGGCCTTTCGTCGCGGAAAAAAAGTGATCACAGGGGCGTGAAGTCTACCCTTGCGCTCCGCGCTGAGAGCGGCATAGTCCCCGACTGCGCTCCCCCGATGGGGCGCTTCGATAACTCCTCACAGGGGACTCCAGGACATGACCTCCGATATGCTCCGTAAGCTTCTCGTCGCCGGCGCCGCCGTCGCCGCTCTCTCCGTCGCCGCCTGCGGCAAGCCCGCTGAAAAGGCCGAAGACGCCGCCGCGACCGCCGACGCCGCCGCCGCCACGGCGACCGACGCCGCCGCGACCGCCGATGCCGCCGCGACCGACGCTTCGGCCGCCGCCGCTGACGCCGCCGCCGCTGCTCCGGCCGCCGACGCCGCCGCCGCGGGCGCCACCGCCGCCGCCGACGCCGCGACCGCCGCCGCTGCCGAGCCCGAGAAGAAGTAAGCTTCTCGTCTCAAGAACCGATAAGGGAAGGGCCGTCCTCCGGGGCGGCCCTTTTCTGTTGTGGACCCCATGGCGTCAGACCCTCCTCGCTTCGGTGATCCGGCCCTGGTCTGGGGCGACGACGGCCTGCCCCGCTCCGGCCGCTTCGGCGACGTCTACTTCTCCAGCGACGATGGCCTGGCCGAGACCCGCGCGGTGTTCCTGGCCGGCTGCGGCCTGCCCCAGACCTGGACCGGCCGCGACCGGTTCGTGGTCGGCGAGCTGGGCTTTGGCACGGGCCTGAACATCGCCGCCCTGCTCGACCTCTGGGCGCGCCACGGGCCGCCGGAGGGGCGACTGCATATCTTTTCGGTCGAGGCCTTCCCTGTTACCCGCGAGGACGCGGCCCGGGCCCTGGCCCGCTGGCCGGAACTGGCCGACGCCGCGGCGCCGCTGCTGGCCGGCTGGCCAGGTCGCGCGGCGGGCTTTCACCGCCTGGAGCCGCCCGGCCTTCGCGTCACGCTCGACCTGGCGGTGATGGAGGTGGAGGAGGCCCTGCGTCAGTGGCGGGGCCGCGCCGACGCCTGGTTCCTCGACGGCTTCGCGCCATCGACCAACGCCGGGATGTGGCGCCAGGCGGTGCTCGACCTGGTCGCCGCCCGCAGCGCGCCGGGCGCCCGCGCCGCCACCTTCACCGTCGCCGGCGCGGTGCGGCGTGGTCTGGAGGCGGCCGGATTCACCGTCGCCAAACAGCCCGGGTACGGGCGCAAGCGGGAGCGGCTGGAGGCCGACCTGCCCGGGTCGCCCGAGCATGATGGCGCCCCACGGACGGTGGCCATCCTGGGCGCCGGCGTCGCCGGGGCGTCCCTGGCCCGCGCCTTCAGGGCCCTGGGCGTCACGCCGACGCTGATCGACGCCCGCGGCGCCGGGGCCGGGGCGTCGGGCAACCCCGCCGGCCTGGTCTCGCCGCGCATCGACGCCGGGCTGGGACCGGCCGCCGCGCTGCACGCCCAGGCCTTCGCGCGGGCCATAGACCTCTACGCCGCCGAGCCGCGGGCCGTGATCGCCCGAGGAGCGCTGCAGCTGGAGGCCGCCCCGCGCGACGCGGCCCGGTTCGACACGGTGGCGGCGTCCGACATCTTCGAGGTTGGCGCGCTGGGTCGGCTGACCCCTGACCAGACGACCGCGCGCCTCGGCGAGGCGGCGCCGGGCGGCCTCGACATCCGCGACGCCGTGGTCGTGCGACCCGCCGCGCTGCTGGCGGCCTGGACCGGACCCGTGACGATCGGCGCGGCCGCGCGGATCGAGCCGCGCGGCGACCGCCAGGCGATCCTGGACAAGGACGGCGAGGTGCTCTGCCTGGCCGACATCGTCTGCGTCGCCGCGGGCCACGCCAGCGCCACCTTCGCTCCGGACCTGACCCTGCGGCCGATCCGCGGCCAGGCCAGCTGGACGACCGGGCCGGAGCCCGCCAGCGCGGTGTCGAAGGGCGGCTATGTCATCCCCACCGCGGACGGCGGCGTGCTGTTCGGCGCCACCTTCGACCGCGACCGCACGGACGAGGCGACCCTCGAGGCCGACCAGGCGCGGAACCGGGCCCTGCTGGCCGAGACCTTGCCGGCGCTGGCGCGGCGGATCGCCGACAGGCCCCTGGCCGGGCGGGCCAGCATCCGCGCCGCGACCCGCGATCACCTGCCCCTGGCGGGCCCCGTCCCGGGCGCGCCGGGCCTGTTCATCCTGGCCGGCTTGGGCTCGCGCGGGTTCTGCACGGCGCCATTACTGGCCGAACACGTCGCCGCCCTGGCCCTGGGGGCGCCCTCCCCCCTGCCGGCGGCCGGCGCGGCCCTGGTCGATCCGGCCAGATTCGCCGAGCGGGCACGCCGCCGCGCCTCGTCGTGAAGCCCACGCCGCGCTATATGTGCTAACGGGACCGGGAGCCCTTCGTTCGGAGACCGTGATGAAGACTCTGATGATCGCAAGCCTCGTCGCCGGCCTGGGCCTCACGGCCTGCGCGTCGGCCGTCGCCTCGGACGAGCCCGCCGGCCCGGCCGCCCATCCGCCAGCCAGCCGCGCCTGCTTCTTCTCGCACCAGATCAACGGCTGGCGGGACAACGGCTCGACGCGCGAGAACGTCGTCTATCTCGACGTCGGCGCCAACGACGTCTACCGGCTGGACACCTTCGGCCCCTGCAATGACATCGACACCGCGCTCACGATCGGGGTGCAGACGCGCGGCGGCGACGCCATCTGCGACGGCCTGGACGTGACGCTGATCGTCAGCAGCCCGACCGGGCCCTATCGCTGCCCGGTGTCGAAGATCACCAAGCTGACGCCCGACGAAATCAAGGCGCTGTCGGGCAGGAAGCGGCATTAGATTCCGGGCCTGCGACGGCCTGTCGCGGGCCATGCCGGCAACCAATCGTCATCCGCGACATTCCGCGACAGGGCCTGGATACGCCGCCGGGGGCTAGGGTCTTGAATAACGTCGTTCCCTTGGCGGCGGGAGGCTTTCAGGCGTGGACGGCGAACCCTATCACCAAGGCGACCCCTTTCGGCCCGAGGTCTTCTTCCTGGGCCGGACGGAGGGCTGGGGCGTGGCCCGCGGCCCGACGGGCCGGTTGCTGCGCCGGTGCCGCGTGGCCACCGACGGCCGGCTCGACGACGCCTACCGGGCCATCCATTTCGAGGAGACCTTCCACTGGGACGACGGCGAGCGGGAGGAATGGCGCTGGGCCATGACCCGGGGGCTCAACGGTCACTATGTCGCCGCCGAAGCCCTGGCCGGGGCCGGAATTCAGGGACGCTACGACGGCGCCGACTATGTGCTGTCGTTCCGCCGCCCCCTGCGGCCGGATGGCGGACCCCGCCCGCGCTTCGTCACGCGCTTCACCCAGATCTCGCCGGAGGTGGCGCTCAAGAGCGTGAGCCTGTTCCTCTGGGGCCTTCCGGTGGGCCGGCTGACGGCCTTCCACAAACGGACGGATTGAGCCGGCTGACGTCGGCGGTCGAAACGACCAGGCCGTCTCGGCGGCGGGCGAGCCGATCGAGCCGATGCGGAGTCGCGTCCCGGCCCACCTTTTTTGTATAGGGTGCGCGGCCCCGAAAAGCCTGTTCCACAAGCCCTTTCCGGCCAGTACATCGACGATCCGTTGTCGCGAGGCCAAGAAGGGTATGGACGAAACCCTCCGCGCGCATTTACCTCGCCGGTCATGGGGGAGCGTCACGACCCGACGGCGATCGAACGGCTGACACCGCGTGAGCGAGAGTGTCTGCGGCTGGTCGCCGATCACCTGCATTCCAAGGAGATCGCCCGCCGTCTGCGCATCTCCCAGCACACCGTCGATGGCCACCTCAACGAGGCGCGGCGGCGGCTGGGCGTGTCCAGTCGCCGCGACGCCGCCCGTCTGCTGCAGGCCTGGGAGGACGGCGCCGACCCCCTCAATGATCTAGGGGGCGCCGCGGAAGGGATGGTCTCGGAGACCGACGATCCGGCAGCCTTCTCGCAGTATTTGCGAGAGGCGGACCATGGACGACATCACCGACCAGACGACCTACGACGCCGGCCCGGCGACCTGCGACATTGGGATCCCTCCGGTCATGGAATTGACCCCGGAGCCGGAGCTCTGGAACCCGGCCGCGGATATGCCGGTCTGGACCTGGAGCCAGCTCGAGGACGCCCTGGGGGAACTGGCGGCGAGCCGGCAACAGCACGACATGATCGAGGCCCTGGTCTCGGCCACCCGCAAGCAGGGCCGGTTCCTGCCGTCGGGACACATCCTCAAGGAGATACTCTGCATAGCCTGGGTGGTCGCGGACGAGACGTTCCGCGGAGCCCGGGAGGAGGGTTCCTCCATGACCTAGCCCCGCTCCGCCAGATGGCGCTGATCGGCGGCGGGGCGGTGCTTGCCGGCATCCTGCTCAGCGGCGTGATCATCGCCAGTCACCAGTTCGCCTACGTGATCCAGCAGGTCATGTCCGGCTGGGACAAATAGGGGCCCTCAAGGGTCCCGCACCTTTCCCAACAATCCATCACATCCGGCGCGCCGATGCCTTCGGCGCGGGCGGGAGGAGTTTGTCATGAAGCGCAAGATTCTGGGCCACCAGGTCGCTGGCCAACTGTTCGCCGCGGAAGCGGCCATCGACGGCGCGCTCTCGGCCGTGGCCGCCCTCGCGGCCATGTTACCCGCCGCCCGTGTCGAGGCCCGCCTGTCCGCCGTCGTCGGCCAGGGCGTGTTCGACCGGTCCAGCCAGACCATCGCCGCCCTCACCGAAGCCCGCCGGGGCATTGTCGCGACGCACCACGAATTGAGCGACGTGCAAAACCGCATCGGCCTTCGCGCCGTGTCGTTCGGCGGCGAGGACAAGCCCGACGAGAACACGCCGCCCGTGGACGCCCGCCTGCGCGCCGTGGCGGTTGGCCGCACCGCCGCCTGAGCCCCTTAACTCGCCGCCCGAATTAGGCTGTCATGGCCGGAACAATCCGCAAGGCGTGTTCCGGCCATGTTTTTGACCCCTGCCGCCCAGTTCGGCGCCGTGATCATGGTGCTGACCTGCCTGCTGGCCGCCTGGGGCGGGCGGCGCCAGGGCATCGTCGCCGCGACGGCCTTCGCCGGCTGGATGATTTCGGCGGCGATCCAGGATCGCAGCTTCCAGCACCCGCAATACGCCACCTTCGTGCTGGACGCGGTGTTGATGATCGTCTGGGTCGCCCTGGCCATGCGCTGGCGGCTCGGCTGGCTGACCTGGATGGCGGCCTTCCAGTGCCTGACCATGGCCACGCACGTGGCCGCCATGATCGACGACCGTATCTGGGCCAGGGCCTCGATCACCGCCTACATGATCTGGAGCTACCTGTCCCTGGCGGCCCTCGCCTGGGGTGGGGTCGAGGGCCTTGTCGACAGGCGGCGCGCGGCGCGGGCCTAGGTCGGCCCGCCGGACGGGGCGTGCACGGCGGGATTGTCGGTCATCTTCATCCGCGCTTCCCAGCCGTGGCGGCGGGATCCGTAACGGGCCCCGGCGATGGCGCCGACGGCGCCGAGCAGCATGGTCAGGAAGGCCCAGAGCGCGATCGGGCCGGTGACGGCGGCGGTCCTGTCGGTGGCCGGCCGGGCCGCCGGCGCGACGCCCGGCGGCGGGTTGCTGGGATCGATCAGCACCATCGGCCCACCCCTCTCGTAGTAGACGGGCGGGGCCGGCGGCGCGGGGACATCGGCGTCCACGTCGGCCGTCTCCGCCGCGCCGCTGAACACGGCGGTCAGGCCGCCGCCGGCCGTCGAGCCGGCGATCAACAGCGCGATCAGGAAGGCCACGGCCCAGACCGACAGCCCATGCAGCAGGCCGCGATGGTGGTCGGTGAACTTGGCCGAGCGGCTGGCGACGAAGGCGCCGGCGAACAGGGCCACGGCGTTGGCCAGGGCGACCCACACCCCGGCGCCGACGCTGAACGCCCGGGCGTCGCCACCGCTCATGTCGAACGGATTGAGCGCCGCCGCCCCGATCGCCACGCCCAGCAGGTTCAGCATGGCGCCAACGGCCACCGCGACGATCGCCCCGGCCAGCACGGCCGGCCAGGAGATCAGGGTGTGCAACGGATGCGGCTCATAGGCGGTGGGCTGGATGTCGGTCACGGCGTCGGCCTCCTGCGCGGACGTCGCGGCGCCCTCGCCGGTCACAACGTTCCGCGAACCGGATCGTTCTCCCACCGCCAGAGCATTTTCCGATAAGTGTGAAACGGTTATCGGATCGAAAAATGCTCTGAACTTTTGATCTAGCGCCCGGTGAAGGCCGGCGCGCGCTTCTCGACGAAATGGGCCACGCCTTCCTTGAAGTCGGCCGAGGCGAAACTCTCCAGCATGTCGCCGTTGGCCGCCTCGATGGCCTCGCCCAGGCCCTGGAACTGCGCCGCCCAGATCTCGCGCTTCATCACCCGCATTGAGCGCGGCGAGACCTCCGTGGCCAGCATCCGGGCGTAGGCCATGACCTCGGCGCGGAAGTGGGCGGCCTCGATCACCCGGTTGACCAGCCCGATCCGCTCGGCCTCAGCCGCCGTGACCCGGCGCGCGGAGAACAGCAGGTCGGCGGCCTGGGCGAACCCGACCAGCCGCGGCAACAGCCAGCTGATCCCGTGCTCGGCGATCAGCCCGCGCCGCGAGAAGGCGGTGGTGAACACCGCGGTGTCCGCCGCGAAGCGGATGTCGGTGTAGAGGGCCATGACCATGCCCAGCCCCGCGCAGGCGCCGTTGATCGCGCCGATGATCGGCTTGGGCACGCTGGGGAACCAGGAATAGGTCTTGCGGAAGTCCTCCGGCGCCGACGGATCGAACGGCTCGTCCGGCGCGGTCTCGCGGTCGCCCGACCCGATGCCCTGCAGCGCGTTCATGTCAGCCCCCGAGCAGAAGCCGCGGCCCGCGCCGGTCAGGACGATGACCCTGACCGCCGGATCGTCGCTGGCGAGCCGCATGGCCGCCTTGACCTCACGGTGCATCTGGCCGGTCCAGGCGTTGAGCCGGTCGGGCCGGTTCAGCGTGACCACGGCGACGCCGTCCTCGACCTGATAGAGAATGTCCTGATAGCTCATGGCCGCCTCCCGTTTCTCTCGTTGGCGGGAGCCTAGCCCACGGGACAGGGGAGTCGAGGCGATGACGGCCAGTGCGTTCGGAGACACCGCGTTCGGGACCTTGCTCTGCGACCGGCCGGCGCCCGGCGTGGCGCGGATCACCCTGAACCGGCCGGCGGCGATGAACGCCTACAGCTTCGCCATGACCCAGGAGTTGCAGGCCGCCGTCGCCGCCTTCCGCGACGACGACGGCCTGAAGGTGTTGATCCTGACCGGCGCGGGCGAGCGGGCCTTCTGCACCGGCGGGGATATTTCGGGCGGCGAGCCGGCGCATTCCGCCGCCGTGGCCGCCGCGCCGATGGGCCATGGCCGGGAGATGCGCGAGGGCATGCAGGCCGTCGTCCTGGCCCTGCGGCGGCTGGACAAGCCGTCGATCGCCATGATCCGCGGCTATGCGGTGGCGGGCGGCCTCGCCCTGGCCTGCGCCTGCGACTTCCGGCTGGCGGGCGACGGCGCGAAGCTCGGCGACACCTCGGGCAAGGTCGGCCTGCTGCCCGACGAGGGCGGCGCCTGGCTGTTCCCGCGCCTGATGGGCCTGGACCGGGCGCTGAAGATGACCCTGCTGAGCGAGATCTATGACGCCGCCACCGCCGCCGGGCTGGGACTGGTCACCGAGGTGGTCGCCGAAGCCCTGCTGGACGAGCGGACGCTGGAGTTCGCCGCCGCCCTGGCCACCCGCGCGCCGCTGGCCGTGCGGCTCAGCAAGACGATGATGGTCCGCGCCGGCCAGATCAGCCTGGAGGACTCCCTGATCGACGCCCAGCACGCGGTGATGATCGCCAACCCCAGCGCCGACGTGCGCGAGGGGATCGCGGCGTTCCGGGAGAAGAGGGCGGCGCGGTTCGAGGGGCGGTAGCGGCCCTCAGGTTTGCTCTCTGCGTATGATAGCGATCCGACACGGGCCCATCGCCATGTGTGCCTCTGAATGATCGCCTTCTAGCGATTGTCTATGCACGTCCAAAAATTACATATAGAAAATCGCCTATATCTATACATATCACATTTGGGAGCCATTCCGATGGTTGGCCAGCTAGTAGCCTATATGCCGCCCCCCCTGCCGCTCGCCTTCGATATCGAGACCAGGCCGGTCCTGAAGTCGCTGGCCTCCGCCCATCGGTGTCTGGCCGAACTGAAAGGGGTTGCCGGGCTCGTGCCAAACGAAGGCATTCTGCTGAACACCCTGGCGCTCCAGGAGGCCAAGGATAGCTCCGCTATCGAAAACATCGTCACCACGCATGACGATCTTTACCGAAGCGACGCGTTCACCGAACGCTTCGCAAGCGTGGCTGCAAAGGAAGTCCATAGCTACGCGCTAGCCCTGCGAGATGGATTCAGCAGCGTCCGCGCATCCGGGCTAATAACCAACAACGACATCCTGACCATGCAGGCCACCCTGGAGCGGAATCACGCGGGCTTCAGAAAGCTCCCAGGAACGGCGTTGAAGAATGGCCAAACGGGGGCAGTTGTCTACACACCGCCCCAAAGTCATGAAGAGATTGTCGGACTAATGAAGAATCTGGAGACCTTCATCAACGATGACGGTGTTTCTGATCTCGACCCTCTCGTTAAAATGGCGATAATCCATCACCAGTTCGAAACGATCCATCCATTCTACGATGGCAATGGAAGAACAGGCCGAATCCTCAACGTACTATATATTGTTAGGCAGGGACTTCTGGATCAGCCCGTTCTGTATCTGTCGCGCTACATAAACCAGAACAAGGCGGAGTACTATCGTCTCCTGCAGGCAGTCCGCACGGACGGCGTGTGGGAGGAATGGGTCCTATGGATGCTTGAAGGGGTCCGGCAGACCTCAGAGCAAACGACCCGGTTGGTCAGGGCGATCAGAAACCTCATGCAGGATCACAAAGCCCGCATGCGCGAGGAGCTTCCGAAAATCTACAACCAGGACCTGCTGAATAACATTTTCAGCCATCCCTACAGCAAGATCGCCTTTGTCGAGCGGGACCTCTCCGTGAGCCGCATTACCGCGACCCGATATCTTGATGAGCTTGCGAAGATCGGGATGATGGAAAAGGTCAAGTTTGGTCGCGACAGCTACTATATCAACCGCGCGCTCATGAACCTTCTCACCAACATCCCGGCGGTTTAAGCCACGGTCAGCCCTACTTCGCCCTGCGGGCTTCGAAGGGCATCCAGCTTCGAATGTGGAGAGCCCGGACTTGCTCTGCGAAGCCCGTGGGGCGAAGCAGAATGGTGGACGCGACAGGGATTGAACCTGTGACCCCCTCGATGTCAACGAGGTGCTCTCCCGCTGAGCTACGCGTCCTTACCGGGGAGGCCGGCGGTATAGCGATGCTTTGAGCGCCACGCAACCGCTGGCGAAAGGGTTCAGGCGGCCATCATCCGCTCGACCTCGGTGACGATGTCGCGCAGGTGGACGGGCTTGCTGAGCACCTTGGCGCCGGCCGGGGCGCGCTCGCCGGCGGTCAGGGCCACGGCCGCGAAGCCGGTGATGAACATGATGCGCAGGCCGGGATGGCGGGCGGCGGCGTGGCGGGCCACCTCGATGCCGTCCATGCCGGGCATGACGATGTCGGTCAGCAGCAGGTCCCAGTCCTGGTCGAGGACGGCCGCGGCCTCCTCGCCGTCGGCGCAGGCCGTCACATCGTAGCCGGCGCGCTCCAGCGCCCGCGCGAGGAAGTTGCGCAGGGAATCGTCGTCTTCAGCCAGGAGAATGCGCGGCATGGTCGGAAAACGGGCCCCCGGGAGATCTTGCGACAGAGACCCATCCTAACCTGTCAGGCGTAAAGGCGCGATGAACCTCGCGCGGGGCGGAGCGGGGCGAAAACGTGCGTCCTTCGAGACGCCGGCTGCGCCGGCTCCTCAGGATGACGTATATGGGTGGGCTGCAAAGGTGTTCGTCATGGTGAGGAGCGAGCCCTCAGGCGAGCGTCTCGAACCACGCAACCTCAATCCGCCCCCCGAAAGCCTTTGACCCGTCCCGGCCCCGCCGCGATCATGCCGGGAATGGACATGCAGCGGGCGGCGAGAGAGACGAGCGGGACGGACGCGGACAGCGCGGCCTTCAGCGTGGTCGCCACCGACCCGCCGCCGACGCCGCTGGTCTTCTCCTCTCCCCATTCCGGCCGCCACTATCCGGCGGAGATGCTGGCCGCGACGGCGGTCGATCCCGAAGCGCTGCGCCGGTCCGAGGACGCCTTCGTCGATGAGATGATCGCCCCGACCAGCGCTCGCGGCGCGGCGGTGATCACGGCCCGCTACGGCCGGGCCTGGATGGACCTCAATCGCGAGCCCTGGGAGCTGGATCCGGCGATGTTCGAAGGCGACCTGCCCCTGTTCGCCCGGGGGCGGAGCGCGCGGGTGGCCGCCGGCTTGGGGGCCATCGCCCGGGTCGCCGCCGAGGGCCGCGAGATCTATGCCCGCAAGCTGACCTTCGCCGAGGCCCAGGCGCGGGTCGAGGGCACGCACGCCCCCTATCACAACGCCCTCGGCCGGCTGCTGGCCCGGGCGCGGGCGGCGCACGGCATGGCCGTGTTGATCGACTGGCACTCGATGCCCGAGGCCGCCGCCCGCACGGCCGTGACACCGCGCCACGGCAAGGGCTGCGACATCGTGCTGGGCGACCGTTTCGGGGCCTCCTGCACCCAGAAGCTGACCAATCTGGTGGAGCGGGAGCTGGAGGCGATGGGCTATCGCGTGGCCCGCAACGCCCCCTACGCCGGCGGCTACACCACCGAACACTACGGCCGGCCAGCCAGCCGCACCCACGCCCTGCAGATCGAGATCAGCCGGGCATTGTATCTCGATGAGGCAAGCCTGGCCCCGACCGACGGCCTGGCGCGCCTGACGGCCGACATCGGGCGGCTGGCGATGGTGCTGGCGCAGTCCTGGCCGAAACTGAAGCCGGCCTGAGTTCACCTACCCACACTACCGTCATGGCCCGACTTGTTCGGGCCACCCAAGAACACGGTCGCTGATGGTGAGCCGCCCGACTTCGGCGGGCCGAACCCTGACGGCAGCGTGCTTGGGTGGCCCGAACAAGTCGGGCCATGACGCTGAAATTGGAATGAAGAGCGATCCCCCCGCCTACCACCGGCGTGCAAGCCAAAAAAAAGCGGCGGCCGAAGCCGCCGCAGTTCAATAGGGAGGAAACGCCCAGGAAGGGCAGAGGCGACAGAGCCGCCTCACACCTCCAATTTAGTGTGCGGCGCACAATTGGCAAGAACAAATCATGCGCCCGACCGTAAAATATCCGCGACAGGCCTTCAGAAACCCTTGTTCCCTTGGGGCATTCTTGCCATGAGATGCGAATTGTGCGATGCACAATATCCAAGCGTCAGGCGCCTCATTTCACTGTTTGGTGAATAAAAACAGCCGTTTGACGGCGCCCCGTTCCGCGTCACTCCCCCGGGGTGGCTAAACCCGGCCGGCTCGCGTACAAGCGCGCGCCTTCCGCATCCCGCCCGTCCGTTCCGTAAAAAAGTCGTCTCATGTCCCTGCGAAATATCGCCATCATCGCCCACGTCGACCATGGCAAGACCACCCTGGTCGATCAGCTGCTGGCCCAGTCGGGCGTGTTCCGCGCCAACGAGGCGCAGACCGAGCGCGCCATGGACTCCAACGACCAGGAGCGCGAGCGCGGCATCACCATCCTGGCCAAATGCACCAGCGTGCTGTGGCATGGCGAGGCGGGCGACACCCGCATCAACATCATCGACACCCCCGGCCACGCCGACTTCGGCGGTGAAGTCGAGCGCATCCTGGGCATGGTCGATGGCTGCGTGCTGCTGGTCGATGCCGAGGAAGGCGTCATGCCCCAGACCAAGTTCGTGCTGGGCAAGGCGCTGAAGATGGGCCTCAAACCCATCGTCTGCCTCAACAAGGTCGACCGGCCGCACGCCGACCCCGACCGCGTCCTGAACGACGCCTTCGACCTGTTCGCCATCATGGGCGCCACGGACGAGCAGCTCGACTTCCCGCACATCTACGCCAGCGGCAAGCAGGGCTGGGCGACGATGGACATGGGCAAGCCCAACGACACCCTGGCCCCGCTGTTCGACCTGATCGTCAAGCACGTCCCGAGCCCCAAGGCCGAGGTCCGCAAGGACGAGCCGTTCCAGATGCTGGCCGTGCTGATCGAAAGCGATCCGTTCCTGGGCCGCCTGCTGACCGGCCGCATCGAGGCCGGCAAGGCCGTCCCCGGCATGGCCATCAAGGCCCTGTCGCGCGACGGCAAGGAAATCGAGCGCGGCCGCATCACCAAGGTGCTGGCCTTCCGCGGTCTGAAGCGCCAGCCGATCGACGAGCCGACCGAGGCCGGCGACATCGTCGCCATCGCGGGCCTCAGCAAGGCCACCGTGGCCGACACCCTGTGCGCCATGGAGCTGACCGAGGCCCTGCCCGCCCAGCCCATCGATCCGCCGACCATCTCGATGACCGTCTCGGTCAACGACAGCCCCCTGGCCGGCCGCGAGGGCGACAAGGTGCAGAGCCGCGTGATCCGCGACCGCCTGCTGAAGGAAGCCGAGAGCAACGTCGCCATCAAGGTCAGCGAAACCGCCGAGCGCGACGCCTATGAAGTCGCCGGCCGCGGTGAACTGCAGCTGGGCGTCTTGATCGAAAGCATGCGCCGCGAAGGCTTCGAGGTCTCGATCAGCCGTCCGCGCGTGGTGTTCCAGACCGACCCCGAGACCGGCGAACGCCTCGAGCCGATGGAAGACATCCAGATCGACGTCGATGACGAGTTCAGCGGCATCGTCATCGAGAAGCTCAGCGCCCGGAAGGCCGAGCTGAAGGACATGGGCCCCTCCGGCGGCGGCAAGACCCGCATCCAGCTGCTGGCCCCGTCCCGCTCGCTGATCGGCTACCAGGGCGAGTTCCTGACCGACACCCGCGGCTCGGGCGTGCTGAACCGCGTGTTCAGCCACTACGAGCCCTACAAGGGTCCCATCGACCAGCAGCGCAAGGGCGTGCTGATCTCCAACTCCGACGGCGAAACGGCGGCCTACGCCCTGTGGAACCTCGAGGATCGCGGCACGATGTTCGTCGGCGGCGGCGAGAAGACCTACGAAGGCATGATCATCGGCGAGAACGCCCGGACCGACGATCTCGACGTCAACCCGATGAAGGCCAAGCAGCTGACCAACGTCCGCGCCAGCGGCAAGGACGAAGCCATCCGCCTGACCCCGCCGCGCCGCCCGACCCTGGAACAGGCCATCGCCTATATCCAGGAAGACGAACTGGTCGAGGTGACGCCGAAGAACATCCGCCTGCGGAAGAAGGTGCTGAACCCCAGCTTCCGCAAGCGCCGCGTCAAGGACGAGTAGGTCGTAGGGGACATGTTCGCATTGCGGAGCAATGGGTACGTGTCCCCGACCAGAAGCCGGCGCCTCCGCCGCGAAAAACTTGAGAAACTCGCAAGATTCGACTAATTCGATCAGCGAGAGGCGCTCATGACCAATATCACGGTTTCATCCGGCGACTTCCTGAGAGGCTACGGGCGGATCAGCGAGGCCGCCCTGCGTGAGCCGGTGACGATCACCAGTCACGGCCGGGAACGGCTGGTGCTGCTGTCGGCCGATGAATACCGCCGTCTCAAACGAAACGACCGCGCGGCGCTTTATCCGTGGGAGCTTGGCGAGGACGACCTTCGCGCGCTGGAGGCCTCCGAGCCGCCCGCCGACGCCGCCCGGTTCGACCCCGAAACCCGATAGACCCGTGCCGCTTCCCGAGCCCGTCCCCGGACTGGTCATCGGCTATGCCTATCTGTGGCGGGACGAAGCCCTGCGCGGGCTTGAGGAGGGCCGCAAGGACCGCCCCTGCGTCATCATCCTGTCCGTCGCGACCGAGGCCGGACGGACCGTGGTGACGGTCGCCCCGATCACCCATGCCGCGCCGCCGCATCCCGACAGCGCCGTGGAGATCCCGGCCGCCGCCAAGGCCCGCCTTGGCCTGGACGGCCAGCGATCATGGATCATCGCCGCCGACCTGAACCGCTTCATCTGGCCCGGCGGCGACCTGCGCCCGGTGAAACGGGGGAGCGCCAGCTACGCCTACGGCCTGCTGCCCGCCGCCCTCTACCGGACGGTGCGCGACAGGGTGCTGGCGCTGGCCCGCGCCGGGCGGGCGGCGCTGACGCCGCGTGGTGATTAGGCGCCGGGGAACGGGGCGGGACGGGCGGGGCGGGCGCGTTCACATGCCTGAAAAGTACGCGTCCCTGTTGCGATACACCGATGCGAGGCAGGCCGTAGTGAACGTCGGGCCTAGCTCGCGACCTTGGTGGCGAACACGCAAGGTTCGGCATCGGTTGGCGGGGCAAAGATCGGCCACCAGAAATGGTGGGCCGTCCACCCCAAGTCGCGACCGCCTTGCTGCTGAAGTAGGACCAACGCCGGCTTGCCGCGCGGCTCGTCCAAGATTTTGCGCCGTAGCGCCGTGCCCAGAATGGACCGACCGGACTTGTCGCCAGATCCGGATCGGCTCAGTCGCCGACCAGTCTCAACCCACAAAGCGACCTTGCCATCGCCCCCATATGCAACGTCGGAGTAGTAGTCGATCAGACTGCGCATAGCGTCCCACTCGAATTCGACCGAGTCGAACTCCATGCTCTGCTCGATAGCCGAAATGATATCGAAGGCCACTTTGCGTTCGACCTCGACGAAGTCGCCGCTATCGCGCCATTCCGGCTTAATAAGCCTCTCAAGCTTGCCTTGCAGAACCGCCATAGCGTTGCCGCCACGGGTCTGAAAATCTGTGGGTAGGAGTAGGTCGTTTGGCGACACTGCGACGACCTCGCTCAACACCACCTTGTTGGGTGCGCACGGCCGCACGCGTCCGGTCGAATCGGCCTGGATAAACACCACTCCAGCGTCATGGGCACCCGAGCGGAAGGCTTCGCGCAGAGCGTTTTCGAGCGAATTGATAGTGTAGAGGCGATCGTAGACGGCACGCGAGGTGTAGAAGCGGGTCACCGCCAAATCATGCAACTCGCGGTTCCCGTACATTCGAGAATGCTGAAGGACCGTGTCGGCCTGCATCGTGCGCGGGTTTCGGCCGTAATAGAAGGCGATCAGGTTCGGGATGGTGATGCCTCGGTCCAGGATATTGCCGCCTACCCAGATGTTATAGGGCGTGCGCAGCTTCAGTTCCGCCTTGGCGTCCAACAGCTTCATCACGTCGTTGTCGGAGTTGATGCGCTCGACCACAACGTCGTCGCTCTGCAATGCGTCGATGAAGGCATCGAAGGCCTCATCTCGCGACGGCATACGACCTTTGTCGGCTGCCACAGAGGCCGCAAGATCGTCATACGCCTCATCAAACATCGGCCGTAGCAGCGCAGGATCGGTTTCCGCCGCCTCAGTAATCGCGGTGAAGATCCAGTCGATCACCTGATCTTGCCAAGCGTGCGCAGCTTTCGAGACATCATTGTGGATCACCATGGCGTACTTCTTCGGCCTCAAACCTGCCTCTCGCTGCTGCCACTGGCGCACACCCACCGCGAGGATAAAGGTAGTAATGGCCCGGCGCAGGCCAACCGTATTGGCGGTATCGAGGACGTTAGACGCGCTGATACGGCGCTTATCCGGCGCGCGAAGGGCGTCCTGTTCCTGCTCGGTGACCTCTACGATCAGCTTCGACCGAAAATCATCGTCGTCGAATGCCCCAAAGTAGTGGTCGCCGCCGATATAGCCGCCGTGGATGGGCAGAAGCTCAGTGAAGGCAGGTCGTTTCGGCTTGAACACGTAGCTTTGGCCGCTAGCAGTCTCTTCGTAGTCTTCAGGCTGTAGGTAGAGGGCATACGGCGTGGCGGTGACCTGGAGGAATGCGATACCGCTGGTTAGGCCGCGCAGCTGGTCGAGCTGATTAGCGATCGTGCCTTGGTTGAGGGTGCCAGTTCCCTTTTCTCTCACGAACCTGACGCCGGCTAGGTCAGCTTCGTCATCGACGATTAGAACTTTTCGATTCTGGAGCCCCTCGTCGCTCTCCATGAAGTCGATCAACCGCTCAAGATTTTTCGCCTGCTTCTTGGCGACGATGACGATTTTTCGCCGAAGCTCGCTTCTGGTGAGCTTCGGCAGGTTCATGATGTCGAGCACCATGACTTCGTCGTCAGCGACGAACTCCTCAAAGTCGGCGCTGAAGCGCTTCACGGTTTGTTCGGAGAGAGTCTTGGTGCCTTTGGTGACGACCAGCGCCATGTCGAATCCGCGGTCAAACGCCTCCGCGATGACGCCGACGAAGGCCCGCGTTTTGCCGGACTGAATCTTGCCGAGCAGCATTCCCGGCTTCTGACCAGATGTCCCTTCCACCTCCAATCGGTCGACGATGCGCTTGATGCAGCCCGCCAAATCTTCGTCGTCGTTCCGCAAGCTTTTCAGCCGCGGGTAGAAGGTCGAGCCGCCGTTCATCTCGCTGAGCTTACGATTGTTGCGCTTCAACCATGCGCGAACCTGAGACCTACGGAAAACTGGGCCGGAGGCGAGTTCGCTGAGGGGGGACGGGAAATCCGCCGACCGCGCGCGCCAGTTGGTGACCGCCTGACTGGAAACGCCAGCCATCACCGCGATTTCATTAATGCCGACAAGCTCGTGTTCCATAGCCCACCTGTGTACGATTTACACACTGTGTAGGCTGTACACAGTCACCGAGTCAACATCTGTGTGCCGGAGCGGTGCACGGGAAGTGGTCATACACATCTTTCGCTTCACGCCCTGGAAGCGCCGAGCTCGCCGCCTTAGCGGAGACGAGCAGTGTTTGGAGCGCCCCACACCACCCCCTTCATCTCTTGCCGAGACGATTGCCGGGCGATCCGGGTTGCTCAAGGGTGGCCCTTCGGGCCATCGCCTCCGGCGACGCGAAGCGCCCTTGACCAACCCGGATCGTCCGGCAGGCTGGCCTGCATGAGATCGAAGGGGCGCTCCCTTCCCCCTGGAGGGGGGAAGGGCCGGGGATGGGGGTGGCGGCTTGCGTGGTTCGACACGCGCTCTTCGAGCGCTGCTCACCATGACGACCATTATTGCACGTCATCCTGAGCAGCAGCCGGAGGCTGCGTGTCGAAGGACGCACGGTCTTGCCAACCCGGCTCGTCCGGCAGGCTGGCCTGCATGAGATCGAAGGGGCGCTCCCTTCCCCCTGGAGGGGGAAGGGCGATTGGCCGTGCCAGGACGCCAACGAAAAGCCCTCCTCCTCGATGGAGGAGGGTTGGGTGGTGGTGTGGCCGCTGATGTTTGGCGAAGGGCTCTGCAAGGCGCCGGCCCCCAATGGCGCCCTTCCCCCAGCACCGTAGCCACACCTCCATCCCCGGCCCTTCCTCCATCGAGGAGGAAGGGAGTTATGGCGAGACTCCCGGGACCAATAATCCCAAGACAAACCGGGACATTCCGTCCCCTCTCGGGACATCTCCAGCCCGCCGCCGCGCGATTTGCCCCCCACCGTCCCGGGCGGGGTTAAACTGGACGGATGAGACCGCTCGCCGCGCCCCGCAAACCCTGCTCCGCAAGGGATCGCCCCCGGCCCCCGCCCCACCCGGCGACGCCGTCGGCCGGGCGGCGGGCGGCGCTTGCCCCCGCATCGGGCGCCACGACGAAAAATGCGCCGGCCCTCGCGGGACAGGCGGGACGGCCGGGTTCCGCCGCCGGGGTGGCTTTTGCACAGGTTTGGCTGTATGAGCCGCGCCTCACATCTTCCGAAACGCTGATACACGCCCTCGCCAACGCGAGCCGACCGGGCGCCCAATGCGTTTTCGCCCCGTCAGGAACTACCCCAATGGCCTTCCCTTCCGTGAACGCCGCGATTGATCGCGCCCTCGTCGATCAGGGCTATCTCGAGCCGACCCCCGTCCAGCTGGCCGTGCTGGAAGCCGACGCCGAGGGGCGCGACCTGCTGGTGTCGGCCCAGACCGGGTCGGGCAAGACCGTCGCCTTCGGCATGGCCATGGCCCCGACCCTGCTGGGCGAGGCCGAGCGCTTCGGCGAGTACGGCGCGCCGCTGGCGCTGATCATCGCCCCGACCCGCGAACTGGCCCTGCAGGTCAGCCGCGAGCTGACCTGGCTCTACGCCCGCACCGGGGCGATCGTGGTCTCCTGCGTCGGCGGCATGGACGCGCGCAGCGAGCAGCGCACGCTGAACCGCGGCTGTCACATCGTGGTCGGCACCCCCGGCCGCCTGCGCGACCACCTCGAGCGCGGCCACCTCGACCTGTCGGCGCTGAAGGTCGCGGTGCTCGACGAGGCCGACGAGATGCTCGACCTGGGCTTCCGCGAGGACCTGGAGTTCATCCTCGAGGCCACGCCGGCCGAGCGTCGCACCCTGCTGTTCTCGGCGACCATCGCCAAGGACATCGCGACCCTGGCCAAGACCTTCCAGCGCGACGCGGTGCGCATCGACACCACCACCCGCAACGCGCCGCACGGCGACATCGAGTATCGCGCCATCCGCATCGCGCCGAACGAGATCGAGCATGCGGTGGTCAATGTGCTGCGCCACTTCGACGCCGGCGGGGCGCTGGTGTTCTGCGCCACCCGCGACGCGGTGCGCCACCTGCACTCCAGCCTGCGCGAGCGCGGCTTCGAGGTGGTCGGCCTGTCGGGCGAGATGGGCCAGCGGGAGCGCAACGACGCCCTGCAGTCCCTGCGGGACCGCCGCGCCCGCGTCTGTGTCGCCACCGACGTGGCGGCCCGCGGCCTCGACCTGCCCGACCTCGGCCTGGTGATCCACGCCGACCTGCCGGTCAACAAGGCCGCCCTGCTGCACCGTTCGGGCCGCACGGGCCGCGCCGGGAAGAAGGGCGTCTCCGTCCTGCTGGTGCCCTACACCCGCCGCCGCAAGGCCGAGATGCTGATCGGCAACGCCGGGGTCGAGGCCGTGTGGAGCGGTCCGCCCAGCGCCGAGGAGATCCGCGCCGGCGACACCGTCCGCATGCTCAACGACCCGACCCTGACGGAGGCGGCCTCGGAGGAGGACCTGACCCTCGCCCGCACCCTGATGGAGGGCAAGTCGGCCGAGGAGATCGCCACCGCCCTGGTGCGCATGTACCGCGCCCGCCTGCCGGAGCCGGAAGACCTGTACGACGGCGGCGACCGGGGCGCCGGGCGGCCCGAGCGCGCGCCGCGCGAGTTCGACGACGGCGGCGAGCGTGGCGCCCGCGACCACGGCGAGTTCGCCGACGCCTCCTGGTTCCGCCTGTCGATCGGCCGCAGCAAGAACGCCGATCCCAAGTGGATCCTGCCGCTGATCTGCCGCCTGGGTCACGTGACCAAGAAGGACATCGGCCAGATCCGCATCTTCGACAGCGAGACCAAGTTCCAGATCTCCGGGGAGATGAGCCCGCGCTTCGCCGAGGCGATCACGGCGACGGCGGCCGAGGATATCAAGGTCACCCCCTCGACCCCGCCCACCTCGAAGGACTTCGGACCGAAGAAGCGCGACTTCGCCGACCGCCCCGATCGCGGACCGCGTCCGGAGCGCGCCGAGCGCCCCGCCCGCCCGGAGTGGAAGGATCGTCCGGAAAAGCCGGCCTACGCCGACCGCGCGCCGCGTCCGGAGAAGCCCGCCTATGCCGACCGGGCGCCGCGCGCCGAGGCGCCGATCCGTGACGCCGCGCCCTATGTGAAGCCCCGCGTTCCCCGCGAGGACCGTCCGGCCGCCCCGGCCAAACCCAAGCGCGAGTACGACCGTCCCCGTGACGCCGCCGTTCCCTACCGTCCCGAGGCCCAGCCGGAGCGCGCGCCCTTCAAGAAGCCCCGCGCCAGCGACAGCAAGGGTCCCCGCGAGTCGGCGCCCTATGCGCCCGCCGGCGCGGCGCCGGAGCGGCCCGTCTTCAAGAAGAAGCGCGACTTCCAGGGCGGCGCCCGCAACGACGGCTTCAAGAAGCCCGAGGGCGCTTCGGCGGCCCGCGGCGCCTTCAAGCCCGGCGGCGACTTCAAGGGAACCAAGGCCGGCATCGAGAAGTCGTTCAAGGGACCGAAAAAACCCTTCAAGCCCAAGAACAAGGGCAACGACTGGAAGCCGTAGGGCGTAGCCGGCCCGGGAATTCGGTGACAGTTTACGAATTGCAGGCGCGCTGACGGCGCCAGCGTCACTGGCGTCAATTCGTAAACTGTCACCGAATTCGTGCCAGCGTCACATACAGTTCCGCCTCGATGACCCATTGGCCGGTGACCTTGCGCCAGGCGGCGAGATAGGTCCCGGTCAGGGTCGGAGCGTCTCGCCACAGCGCGGTCCAGCGCCCCGACTCGGCGGCGCGCGCGCCGTCCTGGTCGAGCTCGACCGACGTCGTCGAGCGGTCGTAGGTCACGAAGGCCGGGTCGGCGAACTGGGCCGCGAACGCCGCCAGCACGGCCGGCGCCCTGACGATCCGGCCGCCGTCGCCGGTCACCAGGGTGACGTCGGGATGCAGGAACGGCTTCAGCCGGGCCGCGTCATGGGCGGCGATCAGCCGGTTGGTCAGCTTGCGGCGCGCGCGCACGGCGTCGGCCGGCGCGGTCATGCCGTGGCCATGGCCTGGTCCTGGGCGGCGACCGTCCGGGGCGGCCCGGCCAGAGCCGATTCCATGGCGGCGAACAGGTCCGCGACGTCGATCGGCTTGGCGACATGGCCGTCCATGCCCTCGGCCAGCAGGTCCTGGATCTGGTGGGTCATGGCGTTGGCGGTCAGGGCGATGACCGGCGTGCGGCGCAGGCCGCCAGCGGCCTCGCGGCTGCGGATCTCGCGCACGGCGGCGACCCCGTCCATCACCGGCATGTGGATATCCATCAGGACCAGGTCCCATTCCGCCGCGGCCCAGGCCTCGACAGCCAGGGCGCCGTTCTCGACGATGTGCGGGACCAGGCCGGCCTGGCCCAGCAGGGTCTGCAGCACCAGGCGGTTGACGTGATTGTCCTCGGCCGCCAGCACCTTGAGGGCCGGGTCCTCGGCCGGACCGGCGCCGACATCGCGCGCCGCCGCGACGGAGGCCGCCGGCGTCGGGCCCAGCCAGGGCAATCCCAGGGTGACGGTGAAGGCCGATCCCTCGCCGATCCGACCCTCGGCCACGATGTCGCCGTCCATCAACCGGCAGAGTTCGCGGCAGATGGCCAGGCCCAGGCCCGTGCCGCCGTGCCGGCGCGTGGTCGAGGCGTCGAGCTGGGCGAACTTGTCGAACAGATGCTCGATCTGGTCCGTCGGCATGCCCTCGCCCGTATCGCGCACGACGATCCGCACCCTGCCGTCCTGGCGGGCGGCGGTGACGGAGATGCCGCCGGCGTCGGTGAACTTGATGGCGTTGGACAGCAGGTTGCCGATGACCTGTCTCAGCCGCACCGGATCGCCGCGAAAGACGCCCTGGGCGGACGGCGCGATCTCGAGCGTCAGGTCCAGCCCCTTGCCGGCCGCCAGCGGCTCGAAGGGCGCCACGGCCATCCGCAGCGTGCGTTCCAGGTCCAGCGGCGTGGATTCGATCTCCAGCTTGCCGGCCTCGACCTTCGACAGGTCGAGCACGTCGTTGAGGATGGCCTTCAGGGACTCGCCGGAGTCATGAATGATCGCCAGCCGCTCGCGCTGGACGTCGCTGAGCGGCTCGGCGGCCATGGCCTGGGCCATGCCGAGCACGCCGTTCAGCGGCGTGCGGATCTCGTGGCTCATGGTCGCCAGGAAGGTGCTCTTGGCCGCGTTCGCGGCCTGGGCCGCCGCCACCGACGCCTGGAAGCGCAGGTCGTCCCCCACCCGGCGCCACGCGAACTGCAGGATGCAGGCGAAGAATCCGGCCACCGCCGCCAGGCCGAGGATCTGGTTCAACAGGGGTTCGCCGGCGGCTCTGAACAGCGCGATCAGCGCGGTGGTCAGGGACAGCGCCGCCAGGGAGCTGGCGCCGATGCGCCGGGAGATGACGAACTCGCTGGTGCTGCTGAGCGAGATCGCGCCGATCATCGCCACCCCGGCCATCCAGGCGGTGTCGGCGGTCGCCCGGGTGATCAGGGCGAACGGCAGGGTGCAATAAACCACGGTGTAGACGAAGGTCACCGCGGCCAGCATCCATTCCGGCCCGCGGTTCCCGCGCGGCCAGGCCTGGACCCAGGCGCTGGCGGCGCGATTGAAGGCGAGCGTGGCCATGACGCTGGCAAGCCACAGGGCGGCGAATGGAAGGCCCAGCCAGACCCACGCCCCCGCGGCCGCAAGGCCGGTCAGACCGAACGTCGAGAGATTCGCCCGCCGCCGGAGGGCGATGACTTCCGTCCATGAACGCGGAGGGAGCGACTCTGTCACTGGGTACATTTCCGACTATGCGACGGCGATCCTGACCCGCGACCCTTGAAGCAGTGATTAACCGCGTCGGCGGCGGATCAGCCGGTCGCGCCGCCGGGGCTGGCGACGAGGTCCTGGCCCAGTGGCGGTTGATTAGCCCCACCGGCCCGGACGGCGCGCGGGGCCGTTGTTCCGGACCGGCTGGTCCGTCAGAGTGATCCGACGATCAGCGACCCATGCGCTTGGCTTCGCGCTTGGCGCGGGCCTCGGCCTTGGCTTCGGCCTTGCGGGCCTTGCGCTCGTCACGCTTGAGAGCGAGCTGCGCGTCGGCATCGTTCAGCAGGGCCAGGCGACGCTCCTCGGCGGCGGCGGCCTCGGCCAGCCGTTGGGCTTCGGCCCTCGCCTCGGCCGCCTTGCGGGCCTCTTCCTTGGCCAGCTCACGCGCGGCGCGGGCGGCCTCGCGCTCGGCGGCCAGCCGCTCCTCGCGATGGACGAAGTTGGGATCGACGACGGCGGGCTTGGGCTTGAATTTGGCCAGCATGGCCTTCTTGGCGTCCGCCGCGGCCTGTTGGCGCTCGGCGAAGGTCGGTTGTTTCAGCAGACTCATAGGATCTTTCAGCGATTTTTCACGGGCGCTTCAAAGCGAAAATTCCGCGGCGAGGCAAGCCCGCTTTCGCCTGTTCGGGCCCCTGTGTGGTAGAACCACCGCACCCCGCCACGGAGTTTCCCATGACCCCCGCCCCCATCCGGCAATGGCACGCCTATCTCGAGACCCTCGACGCCGCGACGCTCAAGGATCTGCTGGCCGAGGACGTGGTCTTCGAGTCGCCCGTGGTCCACACGCCCCAGGCCGGCCGGCCGATCACCATGAAATACCTGCTGGGCGCGGCGGCGGTGCTCAACAACGAGCACTTTCACTACGAGCACGAATGGTTCTCGCCGACCGGCGCGGTGCTGGAATTCGTCACCGAGATCGACGGCATCAAGATCAACGGCGTCGATATCATCCACTGGAACGAGGCCGGCGAGATCACCCGCTTCAAGGTCATGGTGCGGCCACTCAAGGCCATCAACCTGCTGCACCAGAAGATGGGCGCGATGCTGGCGAGCATGGCCGGCTAGAGCTGCAGCGCCATCCAGACGTCGCAGCGGGCGTAGGGTGTGTCCTGCCGCGGCAGGTCGATGAAGCCCATGGCGCGGTAGAGGCCCAGCGCCGGGCCGAGCCCGCTGTTGGTCTCCAGGTAGAGTCTGGGCGCGCCGAGCGCCTTCGCCCGTTCGATACAGGCGCGCATCAAATCGCGGCCCAGGCCCGTGCCGCGGGCGACTTCGGCCACCGTCATCTTGATCACCTCGAAGCCGCCATCGGCCATGGCCTTGAGGCCCACGCAGCCGATGGCGGCGCCGTCGGCGTCCTCGGCCATGAAGATGTGGCCCCCTGGCGCGACGACCTGGCCCACCGGATCGCCCAGCACGACCTCGTCGGCCGGTTCGACCGTGAAATGCCTGCCGATCCAGGCCTCGTTCAGCGACCGCCAGGCCGGCGCGTGGCGGGGTTCGAAATCGACGATGCGCATGGCATGAGTTTGGGAACTGTCGCAGCATCCCGCAAGCCGTTCGCGCAAGGAGCCAGGCCCTTGGTCCACCCCGTCTACGCCAACCTGCCGACGACCATCTTCGAGGTGATGAGCGGCCTCGCCCGCGAGACCGGGGCGATCAACCTGGGCCAGGGCTTTCCCGACGAGCCCGGGCCCGAGGCCGTGCGCCGCCGCGCGGCCGAGGAGGCGCTGAACGGCTACAACCAGTATCCGCCGATGCGCGGCCTGGCCGAGCTGCGGCGGGCGGCGGCCGACCACTACGCGCGGTTCCAGGGGCTGGACCTGGACTGGCAGACCGAGGTCACGATCACCTCGGGCGCCACCGAAGCGCTGGCGGCGGCCTTCCTCAGCCTGATCTCGCCCGGCGACGAGGTGCTGCTGTTCCAGCCGCTCTATGACGCCTACGCCCCGATGATCCGCCGGGCCGGGGGCGCGCCGCGCCTGGCCCGGCTGGAGCCGCCACACTGGCGCATCACCCGCGAGATGCTGGAGGCGGCCTTCACGCCGAAGACGCGGATGGTGGTGCTGAACAATCCGGTCAATCCGGCGGCGGTGATCTTCTCCGACGCCGAGCTGGCGCTGCTGGCCGAGTATTGCGTGGCCCATGACGCGATCGCCGTCTGCGACGAGGTCTGGGAACAGATCGCCTTCGACGGTCGTGTATTCCGCTCGATGATGCGCTTTCCGGGCATGCGCGAGCGGACGGTGAAGATCGGATCGGCCGGCAAGATGTTCGCCCTGACCGGCTGGAAGGTCGGCTTCCTCTGCGCGGCGCCGGCCCTGACCAGGGGGCTGGCCGGGGCGCACCAGTTCCTGACCTTCACCACCCCGCCGCCGCTGCAGGCGGCCGTGGCCTGGGGCCTAGACCACTGCGCTGAGTGGTTCGCCACCATGCCGGGTCAGCTGCAGCGGTCACGGGACCGGCTGGCGGCGGGCCTGACGCGGGAGGGTTTCACGGTGCTGCCGGCCGCCGGAACCTATTTCCTCAACGTCGATCTGGCCGCGTCAGGGGTGAGCGAGGCCGACCACGCCTTCTGTCTGCGGGCCGTGAAGGACCACGGGGTGGCGGCCATCCCCGTCTCGGCCTTCTACGAGCAGGACGCCCCGACCCATATCCTCCGCCTGTGCTTCGCCAAGCGGGACGAGACGCTGGATGCCGGGATCGAACGGCTGGCGGCGGCGAGAATTGCGGCTTTGGATTGAATTTGCTATCATCGGAGCAATTCAGACGCGAGACGTTCACCATGGCCAACCTGCATGTCCGAAACCTCGACGATGATCTGGTCGGCAGACTGAAGGCTCGCGCCGCGCACAACGGCCGGTCGGTAGAGGCAGAGCATCGGGCCATTCTGAGGGAGGTTCTGGCAACGCCCTCAATTGCCGAACGGCGGGAGGCGTTTCTGACGTTGGCCGCGCATGCACGGGCGCTCAGCGCGGGCTCGCCGCATACACCTTCCGAGGTTCTGCAGCGTGAGAGCCGAGACGAGGCACGATGACCGCCGTCGTGATTGACGCAAGTATCGCTATCAAGTGGGTGGTGGATGAGCCGGACACATCGCTGGCCATGCGGCTTCACCGTCATTGGACGACTTTGGCGCCCGATCTGCTGATCGCGGAATGTACGAACATACTGTGGAAGAAGCATCGGCTCAGGCAGGTCGGCGACGACGCCATTGAGGCTGCGCTCGCGGCGCTTGAGATGATCACGACCAGCCTATGGCCCATGCGCCGCCTCATCCGCCCTGGCCTTGACCTGGCTCGCCGACTGGACCATCCGGCTTATGATTGTCTCTACCTTGCCCTCGCCGCCGAGCGAGATGCGCCATTTGTCACGGCGGACCTAAGCCTCGTCCGAAAGCTGCGGGCGGCGAAGTTCGACGGGGCCACCGTATTGACCCTCGCTGAAGCCGCCGCCCTGCCCGCCTAGATCGTCGCGCCGCCATCGACCACGATGGCCTGGCCCGTCATGAACGTCCCGGCCGCCGAGGCCAGGAACACCGCCGCGCCGGCGATCTCGTCGGGCTCGCCGATGCGGCGCAGGGGCACGGTCTCGGTCGAGCGCTTGAGGGTCTCGGGGTTATCCCACAGGGCCTTGGCGAAGTCGGTCTTGATCAGGCCCGGCGCGATGCAGTTCACGCGGATGCCGTGCTTGCCGTACTCGTGGGCCAGGTTGCGGGCCAGCTGGAAGTCGGCCGCCTTGGAGATGTTGTAGGCCCCGATCACCGGGCTGCCGCGCAGGCCGCCGATCGAGGAGACGATGATCACGGCCCCGTCCTTCCGCTCGATCATCTCGGGCACGACCATGCTGATCAGCCAGTGGTTGGAGATGATGTTGTTGTCGAGGATCTTGCGGAACTGGTCGTCGGCAATGCCGGCGAGCGGGCCGTAGTAGGGGTTGGAGGCGGCGTTGCAGACGACGATATCGACCTTGCCGAAGGCCGTCTTCGTCTCATCGACCAGCCGCTGCAGGTCTTCCTTGGAAGAGATGTTGGCCGGGACGGCGATGGCCCTGCCCTCACCGTACTTGCCGTTGATCTCGGCGGCGACCTCCTCGCAGGGGCCGGCCTTGCGCGAGGAGATGGTCACTTTCGCGCCATGCTGGGCCATGCGCTCGGCGATGGCCTTGCCGATGCCGCGCGAGCTGCCGGTGATGATCGCGACCTTGCCGGTCAGATCGAAAAGCGTGCCTTCGGCGGCCATGGCGGTTCTCCCTTAAACGCTTGTTTGAAGTTGCCGGGCAACCTGGGGCGAAGGCGACGCCGCGTCAAGCCAGGCGGCGGCCCGCCCTCAGCCGCACTTTGGCCAGCCGCCCATGTCCAGGTGGAAGTGGTCGTGGTGCTCGACGTTGTAGTCGGGGCTCAGCGTGGTCAGGAAGATGCGGCAGCCGCCGTCGCGCACGCGGTGCAGGAAGCGCCCCTTCGGCCCCGCGTCGGCCCAGTCGCGGGCGACGGAGATCTCCGTGCCGTCGGCCAGGCGGAAGGCCGCCACATCGATGGCGTTGGCGCTGGCGTGCTCGCTGATCGGGCCCTCCTGCCGGTTGTACTGCCGGCGGCAGGCGTAGCTGCCGAAATGGTCGATGCCGACCACGGCCTGGCCCAGCTCGTCGAAGGCCGCGGTCTGGACCACCTGCCGCTCCCAGATGCCGAAGGCCAGGGCCTCCTTGCAGGTCATCGGCGCGTCGGTGGGCGACAGCGGGGCGAGCCCCGAGCTCAGCCGCACCGTGTCGGTCAGGCCGCAGGCGCCGACGGTCGCGGGGACCTCCGCGTAGTCGATGCCGCCTTGGGCCAGGATGGCGCGGCAGGCGGCCGGATCGTCGCCGGCCCTGGCCGCCTTGATCTTCGTCGAGGCGCCGACCGGATCGATAACCGCCAGGGTCTTCCACGGCAGATGCTCGCGCGGAATAGCCCGGTTGGCGGTGAAGACCATCAGCCCGACCAGGCCCCAGAGCAGCACGAACCCGATCACCCGCGCGGCCAGGGTCTGGCGTCGGGCGTGCCTCTCGATGTGAGGCCTGCGGGGGTGCGGTACGCGATAGGCGGCCATGGCGGTCAGTGAACGATAGTCGTCGCCGCCTGCGTCAGGAAAATGACGACGGCATGGGGACAGACGCTGTGGTGTCTGTCCCTAACGGCTACCGCCGCAACGAGTCCACCACCACGCTTCCCGCCGGCGGATCGATGTCCGTGCGGGTGGTTTCGGTCAGCCGGGCCATGGTCATGTAGAAGCCGCAGGTCAGGATGATCTCGACGATTTCCTTGGGGCTGAAGTGCTTCCGCGCCTCGGCCAGGGACGCCTCGCTGGCCTTGACCTTCTCGATCACCTCGGCGGCGAAGGCCAGCAGGGCCTTTTCCTTCGCATTGAAGCTTGCGTCGTCCAGCCGACGCGCGGCCAGGGCGTCGATCTGGGCCTGGGCGCAGCCGCAGCGCAGGCCGATCGGCACATGCTGGTTCCACTCGTATTCGCCGCCCTCGAGCTCGGCCACCAGCAGGATGACCAGCTCGCGCAGGTCCGCGCCCAGCTGCTGCCTGCTGAGGATCGCCCCGCCGAAGCGTAGCGCCGGCTCCATCATCGTGTCGGCGTTGGCCAGCATGCGAAAGATGTTCAGCTTGGCCGCCAGCTTGTCCCAGTAGTCCCTGGCCTTGGGTGGCAGGGCGTCGATGTCGGCGAAGGGGACGAGGGCCATGGAGGAGATTCCTTCTGGACGCATGGCCCTACGGCCGTTGGATGGCCTTGAGCATGGGGCGAACGATCGCTTCCAACTCGTCGAGCCGATTTTGAGCGATATCCCACATGATCCGTTCGTCCAATTCCGGGTATCCGTGAGCGACGAGATTGCGAACCGCGACGATGCTCTTCCAGGGCAGATGGCCAAGGTCGGTCTTGAGCCGGTCCGGCAGATGCGCGATGGACTCGCCGATCACCAGAACATTCATGGCGACCGCGTCGAACCTCAGGGAGCTGTCAGCGAACGTCTCGAAGGTCATGCCCGTCGTATAGGTCCGAATTCGCCCGATGGCCTGAAGGATATCGTCCAGACGCAACTCGGCGCCCCTCTCCTTCTTAGGCATAGGTGACTTCCTTCAGAACACGGTCACGCATCAACCGATGAAGGGTCCTGCTCGTCGCCAGATCGACTTCCGTTCCCAGAATCGCCGCGAGACGATCACGCAGCGTGAAGAACTCCAGGCCCGGATGTCGGTCCGGCTTGAATTCCACCAGCACATCCACATCGCTGTCCGGCCCCGCCTCACCCCGCGCCACGGAGCCGAACACGCCGATGCGCGCGACGCCGTACTGGTCGAGCAGCGGCTTGGCCGCGCGTAGCGTGTCGAGAGCCTCCTGAAGAGTCATAGCCGCACAATACCACGGATGGCGTCCTCGCGCCTGGCGGAACAACGATCCCGGTCCATCAACAGCCACCCATGACGAGCCCGGGCAACCGGACCGCCGGCAAGCAGCCGCCGGAATCGTCAGCCGCCCCGACCGCCCGGCGGATCGGCGGGGCGTTCGGGGTCGCCGCCCCCTCGCCGGTGTCCCTCGTCGGCTGGCTGGCCGCCTGGCGGCCGGGCGGGCTGGAGCCGGCGGCCGAGCACTGAGCCGACCAGACGGCCGAGCCCGCCGATCACGGCCAGGCCGAGCAGCCACCAGGGGTTCGCGCCCGGCAGGCGGGCCACCACGACCAGCAGCAGCACCATCGCCGCCAGCACGGCCAGCAGCACCGCCCAGCCAAGCGGCGTCAGCCTGTGGTTCGGCCGGCGCAGGCGATCGGCGATGGACATGGGCGGGAGGCTAGCGCGGCCTCCCGGGGGCGCCAATGGCGCGGTGTCAGGCCGCGGCGACGACCAGAACGACGGTCATCCCGAGCAGGAACGATCCCAGGGCGACCACGCCGGCCGCGCGGACCAGACCGTCCACGCCCGAGAACAGGGCCGTCAGACCGAAGGCCGGGGCGGCGTCAAAGGCTTCGATCCGGAAAGCGGTGGTATCGGACATGGTAAATTCCTTTCGGGGCGCCTCCCTAAAGGTCTCCGTCCGGAATAGCCACCCCTTCCAGTCCCCAAACTGGGGGCGCCGGGTCAGATGCCTGCTGCGGCGCGGTGCGCGCGCCAGTCCCGGATCAGGGCGGGATAGGGGGCAAATGCGGCCCAGGCCAGGAGCAGCATGAGCGGCGCGGCGGCGAGCACCTTCAACCACGCCTGCTGATCGACCAGCCTCAGAAGACCGGGAAAATCGATCAGCAGTGTCTGCAGCATGAGAAGCGTAACAACCAGCCTTGCAAGCAGTGGCCTGACCAGCCCCCTTCCGACGTCCGAAAAGGCCTCGAACGAGATCTCTCGTTCGGCCTCCGGACCGGTCTGTCGCAACCGGTCCCACACGACGATCACCGCGCACGCACCACTCGTCGCCAGGAACAGGATCACCAGCGCCCTTAGAGCCAACGACATGGCGGGATAGGCGTTGTCCGGAGCATCGACATCGGCAAGCGCCCAGATACCGGCAATGACGGCTACGATCAGGGCCCCAACCAATGGACTGCGCCATCGGCCGGCGGCGACAGGCTTTGACTTGGTGACCTCAACCATGCCACGAGCCTACCGTCGGCTCGCCCGCGCTGTCTAGGCCTCCGCCAGCGCCGCGTCCTCGACCACCTTGACCACGTCGGCCATGATCCCGGTCAGCTTGAAGTCCTTGGGCGTGTAGACCCGCCGCACGCCCATCTGTTTGAGGATCAGGGCGTCGTCGGGCGGGATGATGCCGCCGACCACCACGGGGATGTGGTCCAGCCCCTCGGCCCGCATCAGCCGCACGACCTCCTGCACCAGATCGAGGTGCGAGCCCGACAGGATCGACAGGCCGACGACGTGGGCCTTCGTTTCCTTCGCCCGGCGGACGATCTCCTCGGGCGTCGAGCGGATGCCGTCGTAGTGGACCTCCATGCCGACCGCGCGGGCGCGGGTGGCGATCTGTTCGGCGCCGTTGGAATGGCCGTCGAGGCCCGGCTTGCCGATCAGATAGGTCAGGGTGCGGCCGAGCAGGGCGCCGACCCGCTCGACGTCCGTCTTCACCGCCTCGATGTCGTCGGCGTCCTCGCCGGCCGCCACGACCACGGCCACGCCGGTCGGGCCGCGGTATTCGCCGAACACCTCGCGCAGGGCGAAGGCCCATTCGCCGGTGGTCACCCCGGCCTTGGCCGCGACGATCGAGGGCTCCATGATGTTGCGCCCGTCGGCGGCGGCGGCCTTCAGGTCGGCCAGAGCGGCTTCGACAGCAGCGTTGTCACGCGATGCGCGCCAGGCCTTCAGCCGCTCGACGACGCCCGCTTCGAGCCTGGGATCGACGGTCTCGATCGAGCCCTCGCCGGCCGACAGGGGCGATTGCTCCGTGTCCGTCCAGCGGTTGACGCCGACCACGGTCATGCCGCCGGTCTCGACCGCCCGCACCCGGGCTGCGTTGGAGCCGACCAGCTCGCTCTTCATGTAGCCGATGGCCGCGGCGGCCCCGCCGATCTCGTCGATCCGGGCCAGCTCGGCCAGGGCCCCGGCCTTCAGCTGCGCGACCTTGGCCTCGACCACATGGCTGCCAGCGAACAGATCCTCGTATTCCAGCAGGTCGGTCTCATAGGCCAGCACCTGCTGCATGCGCAGGCTCCACTGCTGGTCCCACGGGCGGGGCAGGCCGAGCGCCTCGTTCCACGCCGGCAGTTGCAGCGCGCGGCAGCGGGCGTCCTTGCTCAGGGTCACCGCCAGCGCCTCGATGAGGATGCGGTAGGGATTGTTCTCCGGCTGCTGCTCGGTCAGGCCCAGGCTGTTGACCTGCACGCCATAGCGGAAGCGGCGGGCCTTCGCGTCCTTCACGCCGTAGCGGTCACGCAGGATCTCGTCCCACAGCGCGGTGAACGCGCGCATCTTGCACAGCTCGGTGACGAACCGCACGCCGGCGTTGACGAAGAAGCTGATCCGCGAACAGACGATCTCGAAGTCCTCGTCCGGCACCTGGCCGCCGGCCTTGACCGTGTCGAGCACCGAAATGGCCGTGGCCAGCGCATAGGCCAGCTCCTGCTCCGGCGTCGCCCCGGCCTCCTGCAGGTGGTAGCTGCAGACATTCATCGGGTTCCATTTGGGAACCTCGCGGTAGCACCAGGCGATCATGTCGCCGATCAGCCGCAGGCTCGGCGCGGGGGGAAAGATATAGGTCCCCCGGCTCAGATACTCCTTGATCAGATCGTTCTGCGTCGTGCCCTGCAGCGCCGAACGCGGCGCGCCCTGCTCATCGGCCAGGGCGACGTACATCGCCAGCAGCCAGGCGGCCGGGGCGTTGATCGTCATCGAGGTGTTCATCTTGTCGAGCGGGATGCCGTCGAACAGCAGCCGCATGTCGCCAAGATGCCCGACCGGCACCCCGACCTTGCCGACTTCGCCCCGCGCCAGGATATGGTCGGCGTCGTAGCCGGTCTGGGTCGGCAGGTCGAAGGCCACCGACAGCCCGGTCTGCCCGGCGAGCAGGTTGCGCCGGTACAGGGCGTTGGACTTCTCCGCCGTCGAATGGCCCGCGTAGGTGCGGAAGATCCACGGGGCGTCGGGGGCGTGCTGGAAGGGCTTGGCGGTCATGGCGGCGGATCATGGCGATCCACCTGCTGCGGTGCAACATTTTTGCGCGAAAGGGCTGTCGTTGGCGCCATCACGGCAAAAACGACCCGGCTATGAGCGCGTGAACACCGCCGCCCGCTTTTCCAGGAACGATGCGACCGCCTCGCGGTGGTCGGCGCTGCTGGCCAGGACATCCAGCGCCCCGGGCATCCGCGCCGCGCTTTCCGCCGCGTCCAGTCCGGCGAACCACTTGGCCGCCTCGACGGCCAGCGGGGCGCGGCTGGCGATGTGGGCGGCGAGGGCCAGGGCCTCGTCGAGCAGCCGTTCGGCCGCATACACAGCCGTGACCAGTCCCGTCCGCAGCGCCGTCGCCGCGTCCACCGGCAGACCGGTCAGCAGCATGGCCTTGGCCGGGCCGACGCCGATCAGCCTCGGCAGCCGTCCGGCCGAGGCCATCAGCCCGACATTGACCCCGCTGGCCGTGAAGCTCGCCCCCTCGGCCGCCAGCCGGATGTCGCAGGTCAGCGCCAGGTCCAGCCCGCCGCCCAGCGCCGGGCCGTTCACGGCGGCGATGACCGGCATGCGCAGCGTCTCGACCTGGTTCATCAGGGCGTTGAAGTCGCTGATCGGCGAGAGATCGTCCGCCGCCCGTCCCGCCAGCTCGCGCAGGTCGTTGCCGGCGCAGAACAGCCGGCCGCGTCCGGTCAGCACGACGGCGCGCACCGCGAGGTCGGCCTCGATCTCCGACAGCCCCCGCGCCATCTGCCGGCGCATGGCCGCGCCCAGGGCGTTGGTCGGCGGCAGGTCCAGTTCGACCAGGGCGATGTGGGGCGCGGGGCGGCTGAAGTGGATGGTCATGGCGGCGAATGCTCCTGGTCCCTCCCGCCCTAGCACCGCGGACCGCCGTTCGGCCATGTTGCGCCGCACAAGAATCCGCTTGCCAGTTTCAAACAGTTGTCACACGATCCTTCCCCTGCGGCCGGTGAACGGTGGTGTCCCAGGGCACAGCTTTGCGTCGAACCCGCACAATTTGACGGATCACGGGCCGGTTTTCGTCGGGCGGCCCGATGCCCCGCGAAACGCCGGAACGCTTCCCGGCGCTACTGCATCGCAACAGAAACGCGCCCCAAAGAACGCTCAACGGACCGCCAGATGACCACCGCCACGCTTGAGAAGACGCCCGTGAAGGACCTCTACGAAATCGGCGAGATCCCGCCGCCCTTCCATGTGCCGAAAAACATGTACGCCTGGACCGTGCGCAAGGAGCGCCACGGGCGCCCGGCGACGGCCATGCAGGTCGAGGTGGTGCCCACCTGGGAGATCGGCGAGGACGAGGTGCTGATCCTCGTGATGGCCGCCGGCGTCAACTACAATGGCGTGTGGGCCGCGCTCGGCGAGCCGGTCAGCGTGCTCGACGTGCACAAGCTGCCCTATCACATCGCCGGCTCCGACGCGGCCGGCATCGTCTGGGCCGTCGGCAAGAAGGTCCGCCGCTGGAAGCCGGGCGACGAGGTGGTCGTCCACTGTAACCAGGACGACGGCGACGACGAGGAGTGCAACGGCGGCGACCCGATGTTCTCGCCCAGCCAGCGCATCTGGGGCTACGAGACGCCGGACGGCAGCTTCGCCCAGTTCGCCCGGGTGCAGTCGCGCCAGCTGATGCCGCGCCCCAAGCACCTGACCTGGGAAGAGAGCGCCTGCTACACCCTGACGCTGGCCACCGCCTACCGCATGCTGTTCGGCCACAAGCCGCATGAGCTGAAGCCCGGCCAGAACGTGCTGGTCTGGGGCTCCTCGGGGGGTCTGGGCGTGTTCGCCGTGCAGCTGGCCGCCGTGGCCGGGGCCAACGCCATCGGCGTGGTCAGCTCGGACGACAAGATCGACTTCGTGCTCAGCCAGGGCGCCAAGGCCGTGCTGAACCGCAAGGAATTCAACTGCTGGGGCCAGCTGCCGACGGTCAACGGCCCCGAGTTCAACGACTACATGAAGGAGACCCGCAAGTTCGGGAAGGCCGTGTGGCAGATCACCGGCAACAAGGACGTCGACCTGGTGTTCGAACACCCGGGCGAATCCACCTTCCCGGTCTCGGTCTTCCTGGTGAAGCGCGGCGGCATGGTGGCCATCTGCGCCGGCACCAGCGGCTACAACCTGACCATGGACGCCCGCTTCCTGTGGATGCGCCAGAAGCGCGTCCAGGGCAGCCACTTCGCCAACCTGATGCAGGCCAGCGCGGCCAACCAACTGGTGATCAACCGCCAGGTCGATCCGTGCCTGTCGGAAGTATTCCGCTGGGACGACATCCCCGCCGCCCACGAGAAGATGCTCGATAACCAGCACCTGCCCGGCAACATGGGCGTCCTCGTCTGCGCCCAGCGCCCGGGCCTGCGGACGTTCGAGGAGGTTCAGGAGATCTCGGCGGAGATGGGGGTTTAGGGCCTACAGGCGTCAGACGCGTGTTTCATGCGGCGGCTCTCGAAAGGGGGCCGCCGTCTTGCGTTTGAAGGCCTGCCCGCCAGCCCGCGCCTGCCGTCGATACTTAGCGGATTTTCAATCCGGACCGTGACGTTTGCCCGATCCTCGGCTCCGTCCCTGAGAGCAGCCGCCCTATGTTGGCGCGATGGCGAACAATCACGAAGACGGCTCCGATGATCACAAGCACACGATAGGGGAAAGGCTCTTCGAGGACGCATACGAAGCCGATCGCTGTAACTGCAGCCAGCATTGAACTCACCGACATCGTCCGGAGTAGCGCCAAGCTGACTCCGAAGATGGTCAGGGAGGCCAACGCGACTGGCCACGACAAAGCCGTCAGCATGCCGACCCCAGCCGCAACAGACTTGCCGCCGCTGAAGTTCAGCCAGATTGAACGGGCGTGCCCGAGCAGAACTGCGAGTCCGGCCAGACAGACGGCCCAGGAAGCGAACAACGATGGTTCCATCCATGCAGGAGCCTTGGTGGCAGGCCACGCCAAGAGAGCTTGGCATAACCACCGAACGAAGATGATCGCTGCAGCGCCTTTCAGCATGTCAATGGCGAGCACGAAGACGAACGGCCAGAAGCCCAAAGTCCGGAGAACATTCGTCGCCCCTGTAGAGCTGGAGCCATATTGCCGGATATCGACGCCCTTGAGAATCTTGCCCGCCAGGAAGCCAGTCGGCAACGATCCAATCAGATAGGCGGCCCCCAATCCAAGGGCGTTCGTCAACCAAAAGAACATCTGCTTCTGCCTCCGGGCCTAGGTGCCGCATCATATGCGCGCGCCTTCATGTGGAAACGCAGTACCCACTCAATGCTGGTCAGGCAGCAGTTCCGAGAATGACCGCTTTCCATCCCTAACCGCCCGCCGGAGAGTCGGCTTCCGGCTCAGGCTCACCCCGCCCTTCTGCCTTGGCGGAGCATTGCGCGGGCGGGTGTCTTGCTCAAGGACCGGCTTCGCCTCAGGGCGGGAGCGGCGGCCCGCAGGGCCGTCCTTGACCAGGGCGACCGCTCGCGCTCCCATTCCATCAAGGCTTTGGGGCGAGTGTCATCAGGCCTCTCTCAATTCCGCTCATCCTCGCGGAAGCGAGGACCCAGGTTTACGGCCGGTGCACTCACGGTCGGGGATGTGTTCGCCAATCCCACGATGAGCCGCTGCATCGAAAAAACCTGGGTCCTCGCTTCCGCGAGGATGAGCGGACTTATTGTGGCCCCGCCCTCTTCCCCACCACCATCAGCGCCATCGCCGCCACGCCCCTCGCCCCACGGGCGTTTGTGAAAAGCTCCGGACGGTCCTACCCTCGCGCCATGACCCAACCGACCAATCCCCCCTGGTGGCGCGGCGCGAGCGTCTACCAGATCTATGTGCGCAGCTTCTGCGACTCCAACGGCGACGGTCAGGGCGACTTGCCGGGCGTGCTGTCCAAGCTCGACTATCTGGCGGACCTGGGGATCGACGCGATCTGGCTGTCGCCGATCCACCCCTCGCCGAACCGCGACTGGGGCTATGACGTCGCCGACTACGAGGCCGTCCATCCCGACTACGGGACGATGGCCGATTTCGAGGCCCTGCTGGCGGCGGCGCACGCGCGGGGCATCCGGGTGATCCTCGACGAGGTGCTGGCCCACACCTCCGACGAGCACGCCTGGTTCCGCGACAGCCTGACCGGCGGCGACAGGGCCGACTGGTATGTCTGGGCCGACCTGAAGCCCGACGGCACGGCGCCGAACAACTGGCTCAGCGCCTTCGGCGGGCCGGCCTGGGCCTACCAGCCGCTGCGGCGCAAGGCCTATCACCACAAGTTCCTGCGCCAGCAGCCCAAGCTCAACTGGCGCAACCCGGACGCCCGCGCCGCCGCCCTGAATGTGCTCGACCACTGGCTGGGCAAGGGGGTCGATGGCTTCCGGCTGGACGTCGCCAATGCCTATCTCCACGACGCGGCCCTGACCGACAATCCGGTCGAGATGGCGACCGCCGGCTGGCGCTGGAGCGCGGCGGCCAATTTCCAGAAGCACTGGAACGACTCCAACCTGGTGGAGAACATCGAGGCCCTGGCCGACGTGCGGCGCACCGTCGATCGGCATGCGGACCGGTTCGTGTTCGGCGAGTTCTCCGAGGAGGCCGAACGCAGCGGCGGGTTCGCGGCGCCGGACGTCGGCCTGCACGCCGGCTACAGCTTCCCGCTGCTGCACGCGCGCAAGCTGGGGCCGGACTTCATCCGCCGGCATTTCGAGCTGCTGGCGGCGCATCCGGACCACTGGCCCTGCGTCTCGTTCTGCAATCACGATGTGCCGCGCACGGCCAGCCGGTTCGGGGATGCATCCCCGGCCCTGGCCAGGCTGCTGCTGGCCCTGCTGCTGGCGCTGAAAGGGACGGTGTTGATCTATCAGGGCGAGGAGCTGGGCCTGCCCGAGGCGGACCTGACCCGCGACCAGCTGCGCGACCCGGTCGGCGACCTCTACTGGCCGGCGCACAAGGGCCGCGACGGCTGCCGCACGCCGATGCCGTGGGGGCCGGGCGCCAACCTCGGCTTTTCCAGCGGCACGCCGTGGCTGCCCGCCGCGCCGGAGCACGCCGGGCTGACGGCGGCGGCCCAGGCGATCGACGATAGTTCAACGCTGAACTTCACCCGCGCGCTGCTGAAGGCCCGAAAGGCCTCGCCGGCGCTGCGGCTGGGCGAGATCGACTTCCTCGACCTGCCCGCCCCGCTGCTGGGCTTCGACCGGGTGCTGGACGGCGAGCGCGTGCGATGTGTGTTCAACATGAGCGGCGGGACGGTCGCGGGCGAGGCGGCTGGTGAGGCGCTGGCCCAGACCGGCGACATCGGCGGCGGCCTGTTCGGGCCCCACGCGGCGAGGATCAGCGTCCTCCGGGACCGCTGACCTCTTCCTCTCCCGGAGGGCTACGGGAGAGGAAAGTGGGTTGGCGGGATGACGGGCGCCCCTCTACTGTCCCCCCAACCAAGATCGGGGAGGATCACATGAAGACCTGGGCGAAAGTCGCGCTGGCGAGCGTGGGCGCGGCGGCGCTGCTGGGCGGGGTGGTGGCTTACCGGACGGCGACGTTCAAACCGGCCACCCAGATCGACCCGAACGCGGTGAAGATCGCCGCCGCCACGCCGGTCGATCAGGCCGGGGCCGCCCTGCACCTGTCGCAGGCGATCCAGATCCTGACGGTCAGCCACCAGAACAAGGCCGAGAACGACTGGGCCGAGTGGGACAAACTTCACGCCTGGCTGGCGACGACCTATCCCGCCGCCCACGCGGCCATGACCCGCGAGATCCTGCCCAACAAGGCGCTGGTCTACACCTGGCAGGGGTCGGACCCGAGCCTCGCGCCGATCATCCTGATGGGCCACCAGGACGTGGTGCCCGTGACCGCCGGGACCGAAGGCGACTGGAAGCACGCGCCCTTCGGCGGCGAGATCGCCGAGGGCGCGGTCTGGGGCCGCGGCTCGGTCGATGACAAGGGCACGCTGGTGATGATGTTCGAGGCCGCCGAGGCCTTGGCGGCGAAGGGGTTCAAGCCGAAACGCACGGTGATCTTCGTCAGCGGCCAAGACGAGGAGGCCGGCGGCACGGGCGCCCAGGCCGCCGCCGCCCTGCTGAAATCGCGCGGGACCAAGGCCCTGTTCGTGCTCGACGAGGGCATGGCGGTGGTCAGGGACTTCCCGATGGTCGGCCGGCCCGTGGCCGTGATCGGCCTGGGCGAGAAGGGCTACGCCACTCTCAAGATCGTCGCCCCGGCGACCGGTGGCCACTCGTCCGCCCCGCCGAAGGCGACCGGGGTCGAGACGCTGTCCAGGGCCGTGCTGGCGATCACCTCCCACCCCTTCCCGATGAAGTTCGAGGGGCCCGGCGCCGACATGATCCGCGCCATCGCCCCCTACGCCGGCGGCATGGTCAAGGTCGCGGCGGCCAACAGCTGGCTGTTCGGCCCGGTGCTGGTGGGCGAACTGGGCAAGAGCCCGGCCAGCGCCGCGACCCTGCACACGACCATCGCCCCGACCATGCTCAAGGGCAGCCCCAAGGAGAACGTCCTGCCGCAGGACGCCACCGCCTGGATCAACTATCGCATCGCGCCCGGCCAGACGGCCGACCAGGTGATGGCCCGCGCCCGCGAGGTCACCAAGGGTCTGGACGTGCGACTGTCCTGGGAGGGCGGCCGGGCGATCGATCCCTCGCCCGTATCCTCGACCACGTCGGAAGGCTGGAAGATCCTGGCGGCGCTGGCCTCGGACGGCGGGGCGGTCCCGGTCGCGCCAGGCCTGGTCACGGCCGGCACCGACAGCCGCTACATGACCGGCGTGGCCCGGGACGTCTACCGCTTCGCGCCGATGCACGCCTCGCTGAATGAGTTCGGCATGATCCACGGCACCAACGAGCACATGACGCTGGAGAACCTGCAGCGGATGACCAACTTCTACACCCGCCTGATCGCGACGGCGGCGGGGTAGCCGCTTTCCTTCTCCCCTTGCGGGAGAAGGTGTCAGGCGGAGCCTGACGGATGAGGGGTCACGCCGATCTGTCCGGACGGGCCAGCTGGTGAATTGATGCGGCTCAATGCATCGACCCCTCATCCGGCCTGCTCTGCAGGCCACCTTCTCCCGCAAGGGGAGAAGGGTTAGGAAGAGCCATGCCCGACGACGCCTCCAAACCCGCCGCCAAGGCCCGTACCGCGCCGATGAAGTTCGGCGAGGGCTGGCTGCGCGACTGCTGGTACTTCGCCTGCCAGTCGCACGAGCTGCGGCCCGGCAAGCTGCAGCGGTTCGAGCTGCTGGGCGAGCCGGTGTTGCTGGGACGGCGGCGGGACGGGGCGGTCTACGCCATCAAGGACATCTGCCCGCACCGCGCAGCGCCGCTGTCGGCCGGCAAGCTGGTTCCGGAAGAGGGCGGCGGCGAGAGCGTCGAATGCCCCTATCACGGCTGGCGCTTCGGCACGGACGGCGGCTGCGCGGCCATCCCCTCGCTGGTCGAAGGCCAGGATCTCGACATCACCCGCGTCCGGGTCCGGCGCTATCCGGCGGCCGAGAGCCAGGGGATGGTGTTCGTCTGGTTCTCGTCCGACGCGCGCTTCGGCATGGACGGCGGCGGCGAACCGGACAGCCCGCCGCCCGTGTTCCCCGGGGCGGTCGGCAAGCCGGCCATCGTCGATCACATGGATTTCGACACCCATATGGACCACGCCATCGTCGGGCTGATGGATCCGACGCACGCGCCCTATGTCCATGCCGCCTGGTGGGCCCGTTCGGCCAAGCGGATGAAGGACAAGGCCAAGGTCTTCGAGCCCGCCGAACAGGGGTTCGTGATGACCCGCCACGCCACCTCGTCGGCCAACCGGATCTACGCCATCCTCGGCGGCCAGCCGCAAACCGAGATCACCTTCCGCCTGCCCGGCTATCGCTGGGAACACATCCAGGTCGGCCGGTTCCAGATGCTGGCCCTGACCTGCCTGACGCCGATCACCGAGACGAAGACGCGGCTCACCCAGCTGATGTGGTCCGACCACCCGGCGATGATGCTGCGCTGGCTGATCGCCCCGTTCATGCGCGCCTTCATCCACCAGGACGGCGACATGGTGAACCTGCAGAACATGGGGCTGAAGTACGACCCGTCCCTGCTGTGGATCGACGACGCCGACACCCAGGCCAAATGGTACCAGCAGCTCAAGCGCGAATGGGCCGCCAGCCGCGCCGAGGGCCGGCCGTTCGTCAACCCGGTCAAGCCCGTGACCCTGCGGTGGATCAGCTGAGCGACGCCCTGGCCGCCAGCCTGGAGCTGGTCGCCGAGCGGTGCGGCGATCCCACGCCGCTGGTCTATGACCGGCTGTTCGCGCGCCAACCCGATATGGAAGCGCTGTTCCTGGGCGATCACAGCCGACAGGCGCGCGGACAGATGCTGGCCATCGCGCTGGACACCCTGACCGACCTCGCCGCCGGCGAGACCTGGGCCGGCAACATGATCCGCGCCGAGCGCGTCAACCACGACCAGATCGGCGTGCCGTTCGACGTCTTCGCCACCTTCTTCGCCGTGGTTCACGAGACCTTCCGCGAGGCCGGCGGGGAGGCCTGGACGGCGGAGATGGAAGCGGCCTGGACGGGCGTGCTCGCCAGCGCGGCGGCGGCCTGAGGACGTGGCTCTCGCCCGTCGCTTGCGCACCGGTGACAGCCGGCCCCGCTTGCCGTTACATCGCGCCATGCACAGGCGTTACTTCGCCATCGCCGTCCTCAGCGTGTTCGCGCTTCCCGCCGGGGCCCAGGAGCGGCCGCCGCCCGAGCGGCAGGTCCTGCTCGACCTGGCCTATGCGCTGGGGGAAAGCCACGCCCTGCGTCAGGCCTGTTCCGGCGAGGACGACCAGTTCTGGCGCGACCGCATGGTGCGGATGACCGACACGGAGGCCGCGGACGAGGCCTTTGACGGGCGGCTGAAACAGCAGTTCAACGCCGGCTTCGCCACGCGGCAGACGGAATTCCCGTCCTGCGGCCCGGCCAGCAAGCGGGCCGAACAGGCCGTCGCGCGCAAGGGACAGGCCCTGGCCGGCCGGCTGAGCAGCATCACCCGGGTGGTGCGCGACCTGGGCTCGGACGCCCCGGTGGAAGAATCGGATACCACCGGTCCGGATTCCGTGGCGGGGACTCCCGCGCCGCGCTAGATTCCCTTCCAGGTCGTATGGAGGGGACAGATGTCCTTCGGAATCTTCGTCGTCGTCCTGGTCGTGCTGGCGGCGTTTCTGCTGGTCAGCGTCATCAAGATCGTGCCGCAGGGGCGCGAGTTCACCGTCCAGCGGTTCGGCCGCTACACGCGCACCCTCAAGCCGGGCATTTCGCTGCTGACGCCGTTCATCGAGACCGTCGGACACCGGGTGAACATGATGGAGCAGGTGCTGGACGTGCCCCAGCAAGAGGTCATCACCAAGGACAACGTGTCGGTGAAGGTCGATGGCATCGTCTTCATCCAGGTGATGGACGCGGCCTCGGCCGCCTATCGCGTGGACAACCTGACCTACGCCATCAGCCAGCTGTGCATGACCAACCTGCGCACGGTGGTCGGCTCGATGGAGCTGGACGAGGTGCTCAGCCAGCGCGACCAGATCAACACCCGCCTGCTGCACACCATCGACCAGGCCACCAACCCCTGGGGCGTCAAGGCGACGCGCATCGAGATCAAGGACCTGACCCCGCCGCCGGACATCACCAACGCCATGGCCCGCCAGATGAAGGCCGAGCGCGAGCGGCGCGCGGTGATCACCGAGGCCGACGGCGAGAAACAGGCCGCCATCGCCCGCGCCGAGGGGGCCAAGCAGTCGGCCATCCTGCAGGCCGAGGGCCGCCGCGAAGCCGCCTTCCGCGACGCAGAGGCGCGCGAGCGGGAGGCCGAGGCCGAGGCCAAGGCGACGGCCTTCGTGTCGGAAGCCATCGCCCGCGGCGACATCAACGCGATCAACTACTTCGTCGCCCAAAAATACGTCGAGGCCTTCGGCGCCCTGGCGGCCAGCCCCAACTCGAAGATGATCATCGTGCCGGCCGACTTCGCCGGCATCACCGGCACGGTGGCCGGCATTGGCGAGCTGGTTAAGTCGCTGGCCGACGGCCGGCCATCGTCGGGCGGGACCGGCGCCGCCGTGCCCCGCACCAAGGGCTAGGGGGACCGCGTCATGACCTGGCTCGCCGAGCTCTACGTCGCCCATCCGTTCTGGATCTGGATGGCGGTGGCCGCCGTGTTGCTGGCGGTCGAGGTCGCCACCGCCACCGGCTGGCTGCTCTGGCCGGCCGCCTGCGCGGTGGTCGTGGCGGGACTGACCTTCATCCTGAAGGGCAATTTCGCGGTCGAATTGGCGGTGTTCGCGGTGCTGACCATCGCCTCGACCCTGCTGGCGCGGCGCTATCTGCCGCGCAACGCTTCCGGCGACGGGCCCGACATCAACGACAACGTCGGACGGCTGGTGGGTCACCTCGGCATGGCCGTCGGGGTCTTCGAGCACGGCCGCGGCCGGGTGTTCATCGACGGCAAGGAATGGGCGGCGGTGGCCGACGAAGACGCCGCGCTGGCGGCCGACCAGACCGTCAAGGTGATCTCCGCCGACGGCGGCATCCTGAAGGTGAAGGCAGCCTGAAGAATTCGGTGACAGTTTACGAATTCGCCTTCGGCGCCTGGTCCGCCGTACCGTGCAGCGGGCGAATTCGTAAACTGTCACCGAATTCCAGCGCTACCGATTCTCGTCCAGCCACGCCCGCAGCGCCTGCAGGAACGGCAGGGCGGCCTTGAACTCGTCGTCGGTGAAGGCCGCGCGCATGGCCTCCAGCTGCGGTCGCAGGGCCGCGATGCCGGCGTCGAACGCGCGGGCGCCGACCTGGGTCAGGGTGACCAGCTTGCGGCGGCCATCGACCTGATCGCCGACGATCGTCACGAACCCCTGGGCCTCAAGCCGCTGCAGGGTGTTGGTCATCGCCCCCTTGGTGACCTGGAACGCCTTCGCCAACTGGGCCGGACTCTCGACGCCGCCGCGGCGCATGAAGTGGGACAGCACGCTAAACTGCGCCGCGCTCATGCCGTCGGGCAGATTGCGTTCGAGCCGGGCGTTGGACAGCTGGGCGATGATGTTGATCTCGGTCATCACCCGCACGTCGGGGCGGTCCTTCGCCTCGGTCGCCATCAGGCCTTCCTCAGCTGGGCGGCGAGGCCGCGGCGGGGCGCCGGCCGAAGCGGCGTCTTCGGATAGCCGATCCGGGAGAGCATCTGGATCCGGCCGCCTCCTGGGGCCAGATCCTTGTGCAGCTCGTCGTAGACCGGCTTCTGGGTCGCGTATTCCTGCAGGCCCTGGCTGAAGGGCTGCATGGCCAGACCCTGCGCGGCGGCGGCGAGGTTGCTGCGAACATAGGCGCGGCCGGCGGCGATCTGACTGGCCCGCGAGTCGTCGGCCGTGACGATCCAGACGAAGCCCCGGGCGGTGTCCGCGCCGGTCTTGAGGAACTTCAGCGCCTCGTCGTAGGCGGTGGTCCCCGGCGTTTCCATCTTCGCCTTGGTCAGCACGCCGGCCGCGTTGAGCGCCGTCATCATCGGATTGTCGAGCGAGATGCCCCACGGATGGGTGGCGACGTCGCGCGCGCCGATAAAGGTCCGCTCGACGCTCTCGCGGTGCGCGGCGGGCGTGTACGCCTCGATGATCGCGCCCCGGTAGACAAGGTCCCGCAATACCGCGACCCGCGCCGGGGCGGTCTCGACGGTCAGTACCGCCGGGCCGGCCGGAACCGATGCGTCGAGCGCCGCGACGGCGGTCGCCGGGATCGCCCTGTCCGCGAAAGCCTCGCGATTGGTTCGACGCTGCAGCGTCTCGGCGAACAGCGGGTCGCGCGCGGTCGCGGCGGCGGCGATCCGCACCCGGAATAGCGGCCGGCGGTCCAGCAGCGGCTGCGGTTCACCGTCGGGGAAGACCTCGGCCATCGCCGTCCGCCCCTGGTCGGCCAACGCCATGACCAGCAACTCGAGAAACGCCCCGCAGCCGATGACGATCTGGCGGTTGAACGGATCGGTGACCGGCAGGAGGCGCGTGTGGTCGATGTAGAGGGTGATCTCGTCGGCGACCGACAGATCGACGATCCACGGCTGCATGTTGTGCGGGTTCGGCGCGAGGATGGCGAAAGACAGCGCCTTGCGGCGGATGTCGGTCTCGGCCGCGCCAGGGTTGACCCAGGCCGCCCGGGGATCGGCGCCCGCCGGGGCGCAGGAGGCGGTCGCGGCGAGGATGGCCCCGCCCCCGACAACCCGGATGAAGTCACGACGGTGCATGGCGAACGCCTTTCGTTCAATCATGAACCAGATAAAATAGTTCAATCATAAACGAGTCAAGACTCAAATCTCGCCGAGCGTTTCCTTCATGCCCTTGTTGGCCAGGCCGTCGGCGCGCTCGTTCAACTCGTGCCCGGCGTGACCCTTGACCCAGCGCCAATCGACCTCGTGCTTCGAACGAGCCAGGTCGAGGCGCTTCCACAGGTCCTCGTTCTTGACCGGGCTCTTGTCGGCCGTCTTCCAGCCGCGGGCCTTCCAGCCGTGGATCCAGGTCATGATGCCATTGCGCATGTACTGGCTGTCGGTGTGCAGCTCGACCTTGCAGGGTTTGTTCAGGGCCTCCAGCGCCTGGATGGCGGCCATCAGTTCCATGCGGTTGTTGGTCGTGGCCCGCTCGCCGCCGCACAGCTCCTTCTCCCGCCCATTGGAGATCAGGATCGCGCCCCAGCCGCCCGGGCCCGGATTCCCGCGGCAGGCGCCGTCGGTGTAGATCAGCACCTTCGGCGTCATGCGTGATCGCCGAGCAGGGCCAGCCCCGCGCGGTGCACCGCCAGCTTGCGCTCGTACTCCAGCGGGTCCTTGGGCCGCACCAGGGCCCCGGCCGGGGTCGAGCCCCAGTCGCTGAGGCGGGTGAGGAAGAAGCGCATGGCCGCCCCGTGGGCGAGGATCGGCAGGGCCGCCCGCTCCTGCGTCGTCAGCGGCCGGTGCGCCTGGTAGCCGGCCAGCATGGCGCGGCCGGCCGTCAGGTTGAACGAACCGTCCTGTTCGAAGCACCAGGCGTTCAGCGCGATGGCCAAGTCATAGGCGTAGGCGTCGTCGCAGGCGAAGTAGAAGTCGAACGCGGCCGCGAACTTGCCATCGCGAAAGAAGACGTTGTCGGGGAAGAAGTCGGCGTGGATCACCCCGATCGGTAGGTCCTGCGGCCAGTCGCGACCCAGATAGTCGAGGTCGGCGCGGATGGTGTCGGCCAGCCCGGGTTTAAGCGCCTCGGCCGCGTCCCACAGCCGGGCGAACATTGGCGACCAGGCGTCCTGGCCCAGGTCGTTCTCGCGCCGGCCCGGATAGCCTTGCCCCGCCAGGTGCAGGCGCGCCAGACCGGCCCCGGCCTCGCGGCAGTGGGCGGTGGTCGGGCGACGGACGGAGATGCCGATCAGGAACTCGACGATGGCCGCCGGCTTGCCGCGCACGGTCTTCAACGTCTGGCCCTGACGGTCCGGCACCGGCCGCGCGCTGGGAAAGCCATGGTCGGCCAGCCAGGTCAGCAGGTTCAGGAAATAGGGCAGGTCGCCCTCCCGCACCCGCCGCTCGTAGAGGGTCAGGATGTAGCGGCCCCGGTCCGTCTCGAGCAGGAAGTTGGAGTTCTCCACCCCCTCGGCGATGCCCTTGAAGGCGATGGCCTGGCCGATGTCGAATTCGGCCAGCAGCGCGGCCAGTTCGTCGTCGGTGATGTCGGTATAGACGGCCATGGCGAGGGGATGGGGGAGGCGGCGCTGGCGGTCAAGTCGGGATGTGGTATAACGCTCGTACTTACGCAGGAGCTCGGAATGTTCGCTCTCAAACTGACCCGTGTCGGGAATTCCGTGGGCGCCGTATTTCCCAAGGAATTGCTCGCGAAACTCGGCGTGGAAAAGGGCGGTGTCGTCTATCTGACCGACGCGCCCGACGGCGCCATGCGGATCTCTGGCTACGACAGCGAGGTGGCCGAAGAGATTGCGATGGGCGAGAAGTTCATGGGCCGCTATCGCGACACATTGAGGGCGCTCGCGAAATGACGGCCGATTCCGAGCCCCGGTGGATCACCAAGCTCGGCGTCATTGTCCTTCATGACATGTCCATCGCGACGGATGGCGGCGCGCCGGGAATACGCGACGAGGGCTTGCTGGAGTCGGCCCTGGATCGGCCGAAGAACCGATTCCACTATGAAGAAATCCGTGACCTCTCGGCCCTTGCCGCGACATACGCCGTCGGCCTGGCAAAGAACCACGCCTTTGCCGATGGAAACAAACGCGCGGCCTTCATTGCCGCCGGCCTGTTCCTGGAAAAAAACGGCCTCTCTCTGACGGCGACCCAGGTCGATGCGGCGCGCATCATGCTCGCCGTGGCCGCCGGCGAGATCGATACCGACCAACTCGCCGACTGGATCAGCCGCAACATCGCCCCCGCCTAGCTCGTCAGCACCCGCGGCAGCTTGAAGGTGACCGTCTCCCGTGTCGGGGCGACCTCCTCGACGGTCAGGGCGTAGCGACCGGCGAGACGGTCGATCACCCCCTGGACCAGCACCTCGGGGGCCGAGGCGCCGGCGGTGACGCCGACGGTTGCGACGCCGTCGAGCCAGGCCCAGTCCAGCCCCGCCGCGTCGTCGATCAGCCGCGCATTGTCGGACCCGCCGCGCAGGCCGACCTCGACCAGCCGCACGGAGTTGGACGAGTTGCGCGACCCGACCACCAGCAGCAGATCGCAGTCCTCGGCCAGGCGTTTCACCGCCTCCTGGCGATTGGTCGTCGCGTAGCAGATGTCGTCCTTGTGCGGCGCGGCGATCGCGGGAAAGCGCCGCTGCAGCACCGCCACGATGTCGGCGGTGTCGTCCACCGACAGGGTGGTCTGGGTGACGAAGGCGACGTTGGCCGGGTCGAGCGGCTCGAACAGCTCCGCGTCGGCCGCGTGCTCGATCAGCTGGACCGCGCCCTCGGGCAGCTGGCCCATGGTGCCGACCACTTCGGGATGACCCTCGTGGCCGATCAGGACGATCTCGCGCCCGGCCTCGAAATGGCGCTGTGCCTCGACATGGACCTTGGACACCAGCGGGCAGGTGGCGTCGAGAAACAACATCTGGCGGGCTTTCGCCTCGGCCGGCACGGACTTGGGCACGCCATGGGCCGAGAAGATCACGGGCCGGTCGTCGGGCGCCTCGCCGAGCTCCTCGACGAACACCGCGCCCAGCGCCTTCAGTCGCTCGACGACATGTTTGTTGTGCACGATCTCGTGCCGCACATAGACCGGCGCGCCGTATTTTTCGATCGCCCGCTCGACGATCTGGATCGCCCGATCGACCCCGGCGCAGAAGCCGCGCGGGCTGGCCAGAAGGACCTTGAGCGGCGGCTTGATCAGGGCGGCGTCATCCATCGCCGCAAGGTAGGCGTTGCGGCTGGTTCTCGCCAGAGCGGGCTTCGCCCGCTCCAACAAATGTGGCGGCGCGCCCGGACGCCAAACCGGATTCCACTTTGGCTGGACGCGCCCATCCGATCCGCCCGGCGGCGGATCGGTCGGGTCTCTTTGAAGCGGCGCGCCCGGACGCCAAACCGGATTCCACTTTGGCTGGACGCGCCGCGAGTGAAGCCGCGTTGCGAGGCCACGCATATGCCTTTATCAGACTGCATCAACTTTTCGGCCGGCCCGCCCGCGCCGGTTCCTTGCTGTTTTCCGGACGTGACATGCGCCGCTCTTTGAATATCGGACTTCTCGCCCTGTTCGCCGCCGGCTCGCTGGCGGTCGCCGGCCCGGTCCTGGCCCAGGGGCGACCGGGCGGGGGCGACGACCAGCGGCGGCAGGAAGAGGACGCCGCCCGCAAGAAGAAGCGCGATCAGGAGTGGAACCAGCCGGCCGCCCCGCTGCCGCAGCTGCGCAACGCCGGACCCTGTCCCTATGTGAAGGTGCTCTACGACGCGGGCCGTTTCGTCGAGTTCAAGGACGGCAAGGAAAGCGCCTCGACCGTCGGCTGGACCGGCGAGATCCAGGGCGTGTCGGCCGGCTGCCAGTACAAGGACGCCGAACCGATCAAGGTCCAGGTCGAGCTGCTGTTCTCCATGGGCCGCGGTCCGGCCGCCGTCGGCCAGTCCAAAACCTACCGCTACTGGGTCGCCGTGACCCAGCGCAACCAGTCGGTCATGGCCAAGGAATACTTCGATCTGCCGGTGACCTTCGCCGCCGGCGAAGATCGGGTCTTCGTGCGCGACACCGTGGCCAACATCACCATTCCGCGCGCCAACATCGATACCAGCGGGGCCAATTTCGAGGTCCTGATCGGCTTCGAGGTGACGCCGGAGATGGCCGCCTTCAATCGTGACGGAAAACGCTTCCGCGTGAACGCCGGCGCCGCGCCGACGGCGCCCGCCGGAGCGCCCACCAACCCATGAGCGACCTGAAGCGGTCCCTCGGCGAGGCGGTCGCGGCCGCCTTCGCCGCCCAGGGACTTCCCGCGGAACTGGGCCGGGTCACAGCATCCGATCGCCCGGACCTCGCCGATTTCCAGTGCAACGGCGCCCTGCCGGCCGCGAAGGTCGCGGGCAAGCCGCCGCGCGAGATCGCCGCGGCGGTGGTGGAACGTCTGTCGGGTCACCCCCTGCTCCAGTCGGTCGAGATCGCCGGCCTGGGCTTCATCAACCTGCGGGTCAGTCCCGGGGCCCTGTCCGACCGCGCCCGCGAGATCGCCGCCGACCCGCGCACCGGCGCCGGCGAGGTGGCCCAGGCCCGCCGCATCATGGTCGACTATGGCGGCCCCAACGTGGCCAAGCCCATGCATGTGGGCCACCTGCGCGCCTCGATCATCGGCGAGTCCGTCAAGCGCATCTATCGCTTCCGCGGCGACGAGGTGCTGGGCGACGCCCACTTCGGCGACTGGGGCTTCCAGATGGGCCTGCTGATCGTGGCAGCCTGCGACGAGGACGGTTTCGTCCGCACTCTGATGGACCGACTGGCCCAGACCCCGCGCGAGTTCGGCGCCGCCGACGAGAAGCAGGTGATGGACGCCCTGGGCGAGCATATCGACCTGCCGATGCTCGACCGCCTCTATCCCGAGGCCGCGGGCAAGGCCAAGACCGACGCCGACTATCGCGACCGCGCCCGTCGCGCGACGGCCGAGCTGCAGGGCGGCCGCTTCGGCTATCGCCTGCTGTGGAAGCATTTCGTGCGGGTCAGCCGGGTGGCGCTGGAGCGCGAGTTCCACGCCCTGGGCATCGACTTCGACCTGTGGAAGGGCGAGAGCGACGTCGATAGCCTGATCGAGCCGATGGTCAGGGAGCTGGAGGCCAAGGGCCTGCTGGCCGACGACCAGGGCGCCCGGGTCATCCACCTGGCCCGCCCCGGCGAGACCAAGAAGAAGAAAGCGGCCGACGGGACGGTCTACGAGGCGCCGAGCCCCGACCCCCTGCTGGTGGTCTCTTCCGAAGGCTCGGCCATGTATGGCACGACCGACCTGGCCACGGTGCTGGATCGGCGCCGGTCGTTCGACCCCCACCTGATCCTCTATTGCGTGGACCAGCGTCAGGCCGATCACTTCGAGCAGGTGTTCCGCGCCAGCTACCTGGCCGGCTACGCCGAGCCCGGCTCTCTGGAGCACATCGGCTTTGGCACCATGAACGGGCCGGACGGCAAGCCGTTCAAGACCCGCGAGGGCGGGGTGCTCAAGCTGCACGACCTGATCGAGATGACCCGCGCCAAGGCCCGCGAGCGGCTGCACGAGGCGGGTCTGGGCAGCGAGCTTAACCCGGCTGAGTTCGAGGACACGGCGCACAAGGTGGCCGTCGCGGCCCTGAAGTTCGCCGACCTCTCTAATTTCCGCGGCACCAGCTACATCTTCGACCTCGACCGCTTCTCCAGCTTCGAGGGCAAGACCGGCCCCTACCTGCTGTACCAGGCGGTGCGCATCAAATCCCTGCTGCGACGGGCGGAGGGCGAACGCCTGGAGCCCGGCCGCATCGTCATCGCCGAGCCCGCCGAGCGCGAGCTGGCCATGCTGCTGGACGCCTTCGACGCGGCGCTGGCCGAGGCCTACGACAAGAAGGCCCCCAACTTCGTCGCCGAACACGCCTTCAAGCTGGCCCAGAGCTTCTCGCGCTTCTACGCCGCCTGCCCGATCCTGCAGGCCGGCAGCGAAGCCACGGCCGGCTCGCGCCTGGCCCTGGCGGTGACGACGCTGAAGCAGCTGGAACTGACGCTGGACCTGCTGGGCATCGAGACGCCGGAGCGGATGTAGGGGCTACGCCCGTTCCAGGTCCTTCAGGGTCGCCAGGAGCGTATCGACGCTTCCTGTCTCGAGGTATTGCTGGGCCACCAGAACCAGCCGTAGCTGCTTGGCCAGCAACGCCAGCTGCCGATGCTGGTTCTCGGTGACCTTCACGGCCGTTTCCGCGACGAGCGCGTCGGCCTCGGCGAGCAGTTTCTGCACCTCCGCCAGCGTCCTTTCGTTCTGAATGCCTGGCCGCTTGAGATACGCCTTGATCGATCGCAGGCCCTCGGCGGCGATAGCCTGGGCCTCCTCCCTCACGGTCGTCTGGGCGACGGGATCGGCGATGGCGTCGAGGACGCGGCTTAACGCCTGATCGAGCTTGCCCATCAGGCCCGCCCGGACCTCGCCGTGGATCGGCAGCAGCTGTCGAGCATCGATCAACGCCGGGAGGTTGTCGCCGTCGGAGACCAGGCTGCGACGAGCCGCCACGAAGGCCTTGATGATGAACCGCGACGCCGCGACCGCCTGTTCCGTCTGAAGCACGGTCGCGGCCATCACCACGCCATGCTCCGTGAAGGCGTAAGGCCGATAGCGCCGTCCGCCGCGCCCAGTGTTTGAGGTCACAATTTGTGACCTCAAACCGGCGAACTCCTCGACGGAAAGCCGAAAGGCGAAGCCGTCGAATCTCTCGGCATTACGTCGAACGTGTTGATTGAGCTGCTTGGTCTCCACGCCGAACAGTCGGGCCAGGTCGGTGTCGAGCACGACCGACTGCGCGCCTATCGTCAGGATGGAAGGCGGTTCGCCGAGATCGGGTGTCGGTGGATGCGCCAAGGAGTTTAACGCCGTTTGAGGCCTCGAAATGCGACCTCAAGTTTAGGTGGTTTCAGCTATAAAATGCAATCATGACCACACACCGAACCCTACTGGACCGATGGATATCCACTCTCGGGCCTCTATTTGACTTTGGACGCAGCCGACGCGAGCGCGCGATCATCAGTCACCTGGCTCCACCCATCCGCTTGATGCGTTCCGCTCGCGGTTGACTCCCCGCCCCCCCTCAAGCACACACCGTCCGTCTCGCGGGAGACATCGGGATTCGTCCCGAGGCCGAAGGCGCAACCGCCCCGGAAACGCTCAGGCAAACGGACCGCGCGACATCGAAACGCTGGAAAGCGCCGCGTTCGCGGTGCGCCGAAGGAGCAAGGGCCGGACTTCCTTTCTTGAAGGGGCCGTCCCGAAATCTCTCAGGCTCCAAGACAGCGGGGGCGAATCGCCTGGCCATTGGTCCGGCGAGCCGCATCGACCCCGCCGGAGCTCCGCGTGTCAGAACCCGACCTGAAAAAGACCCCGCTCTATGACGCGCACGTCGCCGCTGGCGCGCGCATGGTTCCGTTCGCGGGCTACTCGATGCCCGTCCAGTACAGGGACGGCGTGCTCAAGGAGCACCTCTGGACGCGCCAGAGCGCCGGGCTGTTCGATGTGTCGCACATGGGCCAGGCTCGACTGCGCGGCGTCTCGCCCCTGTCGGCGTTCGAGGATGTTGTTCCCGGCGACTTCATCGGCCTGCCCGCCGGGCGGCAGAAGTATTCGGTGCTGCTCAACCGCCAGGGCGGGATCATCGACGACCTGATGGCTTCGCGGCCCGACGACGACGGCCTGTTCGTCATCGTCAACGGCGCCTGCAAGGACGGCGACTACGCCTTCATGGCCGACGAACTGGCGCCGCAGGTCTCCATCGACCGCCTGGAGGACCGCGCGCTGCTGGCGTTGCAGGGCCCCAAGGCCGTGGAGGTGCTGAAGGCCCATATCCCCGAGTGCGCGGGCAAGGTGTTCATGGACAGCTGGGCCACCACCGGTTTCGGCGTCGATGTGCTGATCTCCCGCTCGGGCTACACGGGCGAGGACGGCTACGAGATCTCCGTGCCGGCCGCCGCCGCGACACGCATCTGGAACACCCTGCTGGAGGACGAGCGGGTCCGGCCGATCGGCCTGGGCGCCCGCGACTCCCTGCGGCTCGAGGCCGGCCTGCCGCTCTACGGTCACGACGTTGACGAGACGGTCAGCCCGGTCGAGGCCGGCCTGACCTTCGCCGTGTCGAAGAACCGCCGCGAGGCGCAGGACTTCCCCGGCGCCGCCCGCATCGTCAAGGAACTGGCCGAGGGCCCTGCTCGCGTCCGCGTCGGCCTGAAGGTGCTGGGCGGCCCGCCGGCCCGTGAGGGCGCGGAGATCGCCGACACCAACGGCAAGGTCGTGGGCGTGATCACCAGCGGCGGCTTCGCCCCCTCGCTGGGCTGTCCCATCGCCATGGGCTTCGTCCCCCCGGCCCTGTCGGCCGTGGGCGTGAAGCTGAACGTCATCGTCCGCGGCAGAGCGGGGGCCGCCGAGGTCGTCGCCATGCCCTTCGTCCCCAACCGCTACGTCCGCAAGCACTGAGAGAGCCGCCATGCGTTTCACCAAGGATCATGAATGGGTCGAGCTGGCGGGCGACATCGCCACCGTCGGCATCACCGCCTACGCCGCCGAGCAGCTGGGCGACGTGGTGTTCGTCGAGGTGCCCGATGTGGGCAAGACCCTGACCCAGGGCGACGGCATGGCCGTGGTCGAGAGCGTCAAGGCCGCGTCCGACGTCTACGCCCCGGTATCCGGCGAGGTGGTCGAGGCCAACGCCGCCCTCGGCGACGCGCCGGAGACCGTCAACGCCGCGCCGGAAGCCGGCGGCTGGTTCGCGAAAATCAAGGTCAGCGACCCCTCGCAAGTGGAAGCCCTGATGGATCGCGCGGCGTACGAAGCGTTCCTGGCCACCCTCTAGAACCCCTCCTCCTCGATGGAGGAGGGGCAGGGGTGGAGGTGTGGCCGCTGAATCCGGGCGAAAGGCGCATTTGGCGCCGAGCCCATTGAGCCCCGCCCGAACCACCCAGCCCCCACCTCCATCCCCGACCCTTCCCCCATCGAGGGGGAAGGGAGATGAAAGTGGAAGCCGCCGAATGCGCTACCTCCCCCTGACCCCCGACGACCGCGTCCAGATGCTGGGCGACATCGGCGTGGACTCCATCGACGCCCTGTTCGTCGATGTGCCCGCCAGCGCCCGCCGCGAGGGCTTGGTCGATCTGCCGCATTTCGCCGGCGAGCTGGAGGTCGAGCGGGAGCTGGCCGCCCTGGCGGCGACCAACGTGGCGGCCGGGTCGGTCCCCTTCTTCTGCGGCGCGGGGGCCTATCGCCACCATGTGCCGGCCAGCGTCGATCACCTGATCCAGCGGTCGGAGTTCCTGACCAGCTACACGCCCTACCAGCCCGAGATCGCCCAGGGCACGCTGCAGGTGCTGTTCGAGTTCCAGACCCAGGTCGCGGCCCTGATGGGCATGGAGGTCGCCAACGCCTCCCTCTATGACGGCTCCACCGCCTGCGCCGAGGCGGTGATGATGACCAAGCGGGTCACCCGGCGGAACCGGGCGGTGCTGTCGGGCGGGGTGCATCCCCACTACGTCCGCACCACCCAGACCCTGGCCCATGCCGAGGGCATGGAGGTGGTTGCCCTGGCCGCTGCCGTCGATGCCGAGGACGCGGTGATCGCCGCCATCGACGCCGGGACCGCCTGCGTGGTGGTCCAGACCCCCAACGTGTTCGGCACGGCCACGGACGTGACGAAGATCGCCGAGGCGGCCCACGCCGCAGGCGCCCTGCTGATCGTGGTGACCACCGAGGCGGTGTCTTATGGCCTCTTGAAGTCGCCCGGCGAGATGGGCGCCGACATCGCCGTGGCCGAGGGCCAGTCGATCGGCAACGCCCTGAACTTCGGCGGACCTTACGTCGGCCTGTTCGCCTGCCGCGAAAAGCTGATCCGCCAGGCGCCGGGCCGGCTGTGCGGCGAGACGGTGGACGCCGATGGTCGCCGCGGCTTCGTCCTGACCCTATCGACCCGCGAACAGCACATCCGCCGCGACAAGGCGACGAGCAACATCTGCACCAACAGCGGCCTCTGCGCCCTGGCCTTCTCGATCCACATGAGCCTGCTGGGCGAGGTGGGCCTGCGGAAGCTGGCGGCGCTGAACCATCAGCAGGCCCGCGCGCTGAAGACCGCGCTGGAGGGGGTGAAGGGGGTCGAGGTCCTGACCCCGCGCTTCTTCAACGAGTTCGCCGTAAAGCTGGCCAAGCCGGCGGCGCAGGTTGTCGAGGCCCTCGCCGCGAAGGGGGTGCTCGGCGGCGTGCCCTACAGCCGCCTCGACCCGGGGGCGGGGCTAGACGACATCCTGCTGGTGGCCGCCACCGAAACCGTGACGGCCGAGGATATCGCCGCCTTCAAGACCGCCCTGACCGAGGTGATGGCATGAGCAGCATGAACACCGTCGGCCGCCCGACCGCGCCGGCCCAGACCAACGACTACATCCACCCCACTCTGACCGGCGGCCGCGGCCTGCTGCAGGACGAGGCGCTGATCTTCGAGCTGGACGGCTGGGGCAAGACCGGTGTCGATATCCCGGACGCCGACCGGCCCGCCGACGACCTGGCCGGCCTGCTGCGCACCGATCCCATCGGCTTGCCCGGCCTCAGTGAGCCCGAAGCCGTGCGCCACTACGTGCGCCTGTCGCAGAAGAACCACGCCATCGACCTGGCCCTCTATCCGCTGGGCAGCTGCACGATGAAGCACAACCCGCGCCTGAACGAGAAGATGGCGCGGCTGGACGGGTTCGCCGACATCCACCCGCTGCAGCCGGTCTCGACCGTGCAGGGGGCGCTGGCGCTGATCGACCGGCTGGCCCACTGGCTCAAGACCCTGACCGGCATGCCCGCCGTGGCCATGACGCCCAAGGCCGGCGCCCACGGCGAGCTGTGCGGTCTGCTGACCATCCGCGCGGCGCACGAGGCCAATGGCCAGGGCCACCGCAAGACCGTGCTGGTGCCCACCAGCGCCCACGGCACCAACCCGGCCACCGCCGCCTTTGTCGGCTACAGCGTGGTCGAGATCGCCCAGACCGAAGACGGCCGGGTGAGTCTGGCCGACCTGGAAGCCAAGCTGGGCGACCATGTCGCGGCCATCATGGTCACCAACCCCAACACCTGCGGTCTGTTCGAGCGCGACATCGTCGAGATCGCCCGGCTGACCCACGCGGCTGGAGCCTATTTCTACTGCGACGGGGCCAATTTCAACGCCATCGTCGGCCGGGTGCGGCCCGGCGACCTGGGCGTCGATGCGATGCACATCAACCTGCACAAGACCTTCTCCACGCCTCACGGCGGCGGCGGGCCGGGCGCGGGCCCCGTGGTGCTGAGCGCGGCCCTGGCCCCGTTCGCGCCGGCTCCCTGGGTCGTCCATCACGCCGGCGGTTTCCAGCTGGCCGAGGGCCCGGCCGGCGAGGCCGCCAGCGCCTTTGGCCGGATGAGCGCCTTCCACGGCCAGATGGGCATGTTCGTGCGGGCCTACGCCTACATGCGCAGCCACGGCGCCGATGGCCTGCGCCAGGTGGCCGAGGACGCGGTGCTGAACGCCAACTACATCAAGGCCCGCCTGGGCGACGTGATGAGCCCGGCCTTCCCGGACGGGCCCTGCATGCACGAGGCCCTGTTCGACGACCACTGGCTGGAGGGCACGGGCGTGACCACCCTCGACTTCGCCAAGGCGATGATCGACGAGGGCTTCCACCCGATGACGATGTATTTCCCGCTGGTCGTCCACGGGGCCATGCTGATCGAGCCGACCGAGACCGAGAGCAAGCAGGAGCTGGACCGCTTTATCGGCGCCCTGCGGGCATTGGCCGCGGCGGCGAAGGCCGGCGAGGTCGATCGGTTCAAGGGCGCCCCCTTCCACGCCCCGATGCGCCGCCTGGACGAGACTTTGGCGGCCCGTAAGCCGAAACTGCGCTGGAAACCTGAGGCAAATCCGCCACTGGCGGCGCAATAGCCGTGCAGGTGGCGTGAAGAGTTTGTCATAAGAGGAACGCGCGCCTTTACGGCTCGTTGTCGGCTGCACATATCCAATCATGCAGCGGCGCAGACTCACGGGAAAGCGGCGCGACCCGCCCCGCGTTCACGTGACTCATGTCCCTCGTTCTGACCATGCCCCGCGCCTTCACGCCTGCCGATGACGCCGCCCGCGAGTGGCTGTCGCGCGCGAGCCGCTGGCTGCTGTTCGGGCTGGGCGTGGCCATCGTGGCGGCGGGGGTGCTGATCGCGCCGCTGCCGGGTCCCGGCGGCATTCCGGTGATCGTGGTCGGGCTGATGATCGCCCTGCGCAACAGCTTCTGGGCCAAGCGCCAGTTCATCCGCTTCCAGCGGGCCCATCCGAGGATGGTCTTTCCGATCCGCCGCCTGCTGCGCCGCGAGCCGGAGGTCATGCCGGTGTTCTGGCAGAGCGTCCTGCGCATGGAGCGGGTCGTGCTGCCGCGCAACCGCCGCTTCGTGAAGAAGGTGCGCAAGCACTTCCGCCGGCGGTAGGCGGCGCATTCTCTTTCCGTTGGCGCAAAGGCAAAAGGCCCCGCCTTTCGACGGGGCCTTCGGCATTTTCAGGTTTTGAACGCCGGCTACTGCAGGCGGGCGGCCATGGTCGCGATCGCCGCATCGACCTGCGGGTCCGTCGTGGCCGAGGCCAGCCGGGTGGCGAGGATCTGTTCGGCGGCCTGGGCGGCCAGATCGGCGGCCACGGCCTTCACGTCGGCGGCGGCCTCCGCCTCGGCCGAGGCGATCTTGCGTTCGGCCAGGGCCGCGCGGCGAGCGATCTGCTCTTCCAGCTTGATCTTGGCCTCCGCCGCCAGACGGACGGCGTCGGCTTCGGCGGCGCTGAGCATCTCGGCGGCGTGACGTTCGGCTTCGGTGCGCTGGGCGCGGATATCGGCCAGCATGGCCTCGGCCTCGGCCCGCAGGCGGGCGGCCTCGTCCAGGTCGGTCTGGATGGTGGTCGCCTTGGCGTCCAGCATGCCCGCGATCATCGCGCGCGCCTTCCACCAGACGATGCCGAAGAACAGCAACAGGCCGACGCCGACCCAGAACTCGGGGTTCGACAGGTCCCAGAAGTGGGCTTCGAAAATGGCGGGCATCAGGCGGTTCCTCCGGCGGCTTTCACCTCGGCCGCGGTGGCGGCCTTGCCGGTCAGCTTCTCGACAATCGCCCGGGTCGTGTCGGTGACGATGGTTCCGACCTCGGCCATGGCGCGGTCGCGCATGGCCGCGATCCGGACCTCGGCCTCGGCGATCTTGCCGGCGACTTCGGTTTCGGCGACGGCCGAGCGTTCGGCGGCTTCGGCGATGGCTTTGGCCCGGGCTTCGGCGGCCACCCGTTGCGACTGGGCGCGCGCCTCGGCGACCTCGGCCTGGGCGGCCCTGGCCTGGTCCTGGGCTTCCGCCTGGACCTGCTTGGCGGCTTCGAGCGCGCTGTTGATCGCGCCGGCCCGCTCGTCGATCACCTTCCGCATGCGGGGGGCGAATACGCGCGAGATCAGCACATAGAGGATCGCGAACAGCACCAGGAGATAGGCGATCTGCCCGCCCCAGTGCTCGAACTGGAATTGCGGAATGCCGCCGCCCGAGCCGTGTTCGGCCGTCGTGGAAGCGTCCGTGGCGGCCGCGCCGTGCGGGGCCGCGGGCTCGTGAGGATCAGCCATGATCTGTTCGTCCCGTGGAAGGTTCGGCGGCGCCACGGGGGCGCCGCCGCTCATCCGGTCCTAAAGACTTAGGCCGAGTAGATCAGGAAGCCGAGCACGAAGGCCAGGATGCCCAGGGCTTCGGCGAGGGCGGCGCCCACGAACAGGTTGCCGATCTGGCTGGCGGCAGCCGACGGGTTGCGCAGGGCGCCCGACAGGAAGTTGCCGAAAATGGTGCCCACGCCGATACCGGCGCCGATCATGCCGAGGGTGGCGAGGCCTGCACCGATGTATTTGGCGGCTTCAGCGTCCATGATTCTCTAGTCCTAGTTGGTTCAGAAGGTGGGTGGAGAGTCGGATTGGCCCAGGTTTCTAGTGGGCGTGATCCAGGTTGACCACATCATTGAGATAGATGCAGGCCAGGATGGCGAAGACGAAGGCCTGAAGGAAGGCCACCAGGAATTCGAGCGCGGTCAGGGCGATCACCATGCCCATCGAGAGCAGGCCGACCGGAGCGCTGAGCAGCGCGCCCAGGCTGCCGCCGACGGCGACGGCGACGAAGCCGGCGAACACCTTCAGGGCGACGTGGCCGCCCATCATGTTGCCGAACAGACGAAGCGACAGGGTCAGCGGGCGCAGGAAGAAGGAGATCAGTTCGATAAAGCCGACGACCGGGCGCATCACCAGGGGCGCGCCCATCGGCCAGAACAGTTTCAGAAAGCCGAGCCCGTTCTTGACCACGCCGATGATCATCACCAGCCCGAAGGTCAACACCGCGAAGGTGACGGTGATGGCCAGCTGCGAGGTGACCGTGAAGGTCAGCATCAGACCGAGCATATTCATGCCCAGGATCAGCAGGAACAGCGTGAACACGAACGGGAAATACTTGCGGCCTTCGTGACCGATCATGCTCTCGGTCATGTTGTCGATCAGACCGAAGATGCCCTCGCCCACCGTCTGGAGACGGCCGGGAACGACCTTCGGACTGGCCGTGACCAGGCTCAGGAAACCGACGATCACGACGAAGACGATGGTCATCGCCAGGTGAGAATTGGTGAACGCCAGATCCACCTTGCCGACAAGCGGAAGGGTCATGTCGGGGAAATCGACAAGCTTGTGGATCTCGAACTGTTCCAGCGGACCAGCCATCGGGCCTTCTACTCCTGGTCTTCCCCGGCCTTGGAAGCGTGCGCCCTGCGCGCGGCTTCCTCCGCCTCTGCCTGCGCCATAAGCCGGTTGGCCGTACGGCGCGCCATGTAAATCGACAGCGCGAAGCCCAGAAGGACTCCGCAGATAACACCCCAGGGCTTGGTGTGGGCCAGCCAGTCCACCACCGCGCCGAGCGCGATCCCGAGCAGCACCCCGCCCAGCAGCTCCGCGAGAATGCGGTAGGCCTGGCTGGTCGCCGTCATCTCGCCGACCGGCGACGGCGGGCGAGTCGTTCGAGCCCTGAGCGCCTGGGCTCGCTCGTCGAGGCTGCGTAGCGCCTCTTCGCGCGGGTCCGGGGCCTTGGGCATGGGGGCTGTAAGGTCCGACACCGGTCCGCCGGGAAGAACCCCTCGAACCCTGTTTGATCGGGGCGGAACCTATAGGCCTCGCTGCAGTGCGTCAAGGTTGGGTAGCCGTCGCCCAACGCATTGATTTTATGAGATTTAACAGCAAAGGCCCCGGTGTTTCCACCGGGGCCCCGCTTTGGTTCAGGCTTTACGCCGAAGATTGCCGATCAGAAGTTGATCGAGATCGTCGAGCGGCGGTTCAGCGGTTCCTTCACACCATCGCCG